>Ga0228710_1005609_pt1 | contig 19424 bp, 12 predicted proteins | sample MedpolnodulmetaG_FD_177995 | JGI IMG/M metagenome (GOLD analysis project Ga0228710, IMG submission 177995) | Root nodule microbial communities from Medicago polymorpha collected in Santa Monica, California, United States - pink nodules | ecosystem: Host-associated > Plants > Roots > Nodule... | reverse complement strand
GTGCTTGATCTTCTCTAATAGTTTGTCATCATTGATTCAAGAGAGTAAATATAGTGTGACACTATTTTTCTGTTCTTATATAATTTATATTTGTGAATAAATAGTAGATAATATTCTAAAAATGGTAATAATACAATAGTATAATTTGTGTCTACATGTACATTCAATCACACCTCATTCTATGGATACGTATTGACATGTTTTCAGAAAATGATGTGGCAAAACGATATCATTTAGGATTTAATTAGATGTATATATGTGAAAAAAATCATCTATATTATGTGAAAAAAATTATCTATATTATGCAAAAAAAGAGAAAATTTTGAATTTACAAAAAGTAATTAATGTCTAAAAAAACTGATAGCAAATCATAATAAAAAATAAACAATTTACGCTAACATATATTCTATGAGTAAAAAACTAAAGAAAATGTTCACAAGTGTCTTTAGACATTTGGCTCTTGATACTTGTTAAAAAGTAAAAAAAAAATGATCTTCAAATATGATTCAATCAACACCTTGAAATTTTTGAAAATTAATATTTTTTACATAAAACCTATTACTTATCAGTATTTCCTTAGCATGATCCAACAAATTATACATATATATAGACTCATAGTATAAGTTTAGTTTTTGACTCGAATAGTCCAACATTATTAGTTGACATTAATGACAATGTGTTTGACCCATTTAATTTTCAATGGAAATTTCAATATTTCCTATTTTAGGAATAGTGTGTTGTTATCTCTTTTCAATAGAAGTTAACACTATTTCATATATTCCATGAATATTCCATTAATAATAATAATAATTTTCAAAAATAGTAATAATAATGACAAGTATATACATTGACTTGAGAGTTGAAGTTGGAAAGTTAATGAGTAGAGTGATAAGAATGATGAGAGTTTTATTCTCATCTATAATACCCTTTTCGGTCATATTTATAAACAAAATAATTTCTTTTAGTTCATTGTATAATTAATGTATCAGGTCACATTTATAGACTAAATACATTAGTTATTCAATGAATCTAAAAAATGGTTTTTTTAACACGAACATACTATAACATTTTTTTATCTTTTTTTAGTTACCTCTAACATTTTTTTATCTTGTCAATAAGAAAGACATTTTTCATTATTATGAAAATAGAATAGAATGAAAAAATCAATAGTAGATTGGTCAAGTAGTAAAAGACTTGTACCACTTAAATATGTGCTTATGATTCTGATTCTGGTTCATGCGTATGGAAAAAATTTGGTTGAAAAAAAAATCATCCTGTGTATTCTATAGATTTTTTAATGAATACTAGTCACTATTAAACAGCGGTAGAAACTTCGTATGAATATCATGCTAATAAAAAAGAATAGAATGTGTCGGAAAAAAAAAGAATAGAATGAAAAATGCTAATGAATAATATTTCTCGAGGTCATTGTTTAACAAACCAATATATAAAATTGGGTTAAATATGTTTTTGGTACGTATAAATATACCAATTTTTCGTTTTAGTCCCTCTAAAATTTTACTTTAACTTTTAGTCCCTCAAAAATTCTTCATCTTCACTTTTGGTCCCTTCTTTAAAGTAAACTCATATGTAGAATTCATATTTTTGAGTAAAATTTTTCAGAAAATTTATAATATTATAAGAATCTCTTCCAAAAAAATTTAGAATTTTTTAACAAAACATGAATTTAATATGAATTTTTATATTTTTGATGGTTAAAAATTCATATTCAATTTATGTTTTGTTAAAAAATTCTAATTTTTTTTATGCAAGATTTTTGCAATATTCTACACATTTCTGCTAAATTTCATTAAAAAATACTAAAATTAACTTAAAAATAGGGACCAAAAGTAGTGATTGAAAAATTTATAGGGACTAAAAGTTGAAGGAAAATTTTAGAGGGACTAAAACGAAAAGTTGATATATTTATAGGACCATGAACATATTTAACCCTATAAAATTATAGCAAATTTTTATGGAAATTTATGTTTTTATCACAAATTTATTATTTTAGTGAATAATTATTTTGTTTAGAAATCTTAAACAATATTTTTATTTGATATAAAAATGGTTTTTGTTTCTGATCGACACATGTCTGGTTCAACTGGATGACCAGGCCAATTTGTATCAATCAAATAAGAAAACTTGAGTTGGTTCAATAATTGTAATATTTGTTTATTTTAAGCATGTTGTTATTTTTTCAACAATTAAAATTGAAAGTATAGTAAGAAACTAATCATATTTACAACGTACACAGGTAACCCTAAGTTCAAACAAATTGTTCTTAAATAGAAACTTCTTTCAACGAGTATTTTAAACGTAATAACATAATAACTATAAAAAATTAAGAATCAACAAAATCCTTGGGAAATACCCACCATGCTCTATTGGTAATTCTCTCTACTCGATCTATATTACGTGTATTAAGAAGACAAAACACACATGTAATTTTATGAGTTTGAATACAAGTGAAAGTCCATCTAAGAATACTTTATTTGGAAGGCAAGATGAAGGAAACAAAGGACCGGATTTCTTTCCTTGATTCAAAAGGGGAGGAAAACGCTTTAGTGGAGGATGAGTGTCCGGAGCTTCGTGACTTGTCTGTGCCTTTGCATTCTTTGGCTCGGGTAAATGCTAGTGTGAGTTGGCAGCAGGCTAGATTGAATTGGTTGCAAGAAGGAGACGCAAACTCAAAATTCTTCCACAGTATAATGTCTCAAAGACGACGTCGAAATGCAATTCAGATAGTGTATGTCGACGGTGCTCAGGTTGACGGGGTAACTAATATCAGAAATGCGGTGTTTAATCATTTTTCAAATCATTTTAAATCAATAAATATGGTGCGGCCAGATGTGGAGAATCTTCACTTCGCTCAATTAAACTTTGCGGAATCAGGGTCTCTGATCCGCCCTTTTTCCCTGGAAGAGGTAAAATTAGCAGTCTGGGATTGTGATAATTATAAGAGTCCTGGACCGGATGGAATCACTTTTGGTTTTATTAAAGATTTTTGGAGCGAGTTACAGGAAGATTTTATGAGATTTTTAACGGAGTTCCATCGGAACGGAAAGTTGACAAAGCGGGTGAATTCCACTTTTATTGCTTTAATTCCAATGGTCGAAAGCCCGCAACGTCTAACTGACTTTCGTCCTATTTCCTTAGTTGTTAGTATGTATAAGGTGTTGGCTAAGGTTCTTGCTAACAGATTACGGGCTGTCATAGAAAGCGTCATCTCTGATACTCAGTCCGCTTTTGTTAAGGGGAAACAGATCCTAGATGGTATTCTTATAGCTAACGAGGAGGTAGATGAGTCTCGTCGTTGTAATAAGGAAATGTTGTTGTTTAAAGTTGATTTCGAAAAGGCATATGACTCTGTGGACTTGCAGTATCTCGATGTGGTAATGGGCAAAATGATTTTTCTGACGCTTTGGAGAAAATGGATTACTGAATGTGTGGGAACTGCAGTGGCATCTGTTTTGGTTAATGGCAGTATGACAGAGGAGTTTCCTTTGGAGAGGGGGCTTCGTCAAGGGGACCCTCTATCCCCGTTTTTATTTTTGCTAGCGGCTGAGGGATTCAGTGTGATGATGAAGTCTTTGGTGGCTGCCAATTTATTCTGTGGGTATCATGTGGGTAGTCAGAATGAGGTGCCTTTAACTCATTCACAGTTTGCGGACGACACTTTGATTATCGGAGAGAATAGTTGGTCGAGTGCGAGGTCTATGAGGGCAGTTTTACTTATTTTCGAGGCAGCTTCAGGATTAAAGGTTAATGTTGACGGGGGTGAATGTGTCAGACTCTTGGTTGACTGAAGCGGCTTTGGTTATGAATTGCCGGACGGGAAAAATTCCATTCACGTATTTGGGATTACTTATTGGTGGTGATATGCGCCGATGTAACTTTTGGAAACCTGTGCTTGACCGCACTGTGTCTCGTTTGTTGATGTGGAAAACTAAGTTTTTATCTTTTGGAGGTCGACTGATACTTCTAAAATATGTCTTGTCTTCTCTTCCGGTTTACTTTCTTTCCTTTTTCCAGGCTCCCATAGGTATAATTTCTTCCCTTACTTCTATTTCAAAAGATATTTTTGGGGTGGTGGTGAGGATTTTAGGAAAATTGTCTGGGTTGACTGGGATTCGGTTTGTTTACCTAAGGAGGATGGAGGTTTAGGTGTGAGGAAGTTGCATGAATTTAATTTAGCATTGTTAGGGAAATGGAGTTGGAGGATGTTGATTGACAAGGAGGGGAGGAAGGGGGGCGCCTGAAGGAGGAGGGGTGTGACTGTTCTTTATGGTGACAAATGCTTTCACGTATTCGCGGCGGTGTTGGTTTGGGGGTGGGGTGGTTTGATAATAATGTCTGTCGTGTGGTGGGTGGAGGAGGTACCACTTTCTTTTGGACGGATAATTGGTGGACGGTGTTCCTTTACGGGAGAGATTTCCTCGCCTTTTTGATCTAGCAATGGATATATGGGTGTCAGTTGAGGAAATGGCGAGGCATGGTTGGGAGGAGGGTGGTGGTGCCTGGGTGTGGAGGAGGCGCCTTTTTGCATGGGAGGAGGAGTGTGTTAGAGAGTGTTCAGTTCTGTTACATGACATTGTTTTGCAGGAACATTTACCGGACAGGTGGAGGTGGCATCTAGATCCCGTTAATGGTTACTCCGTTAAGGGAACTTATATATATCTCCCATCAGCAACCGAACCTACAACAAGGGGTTTGGTTAAGGACGTTTGGATCAAGAATGTCCCATTAAAGGTTTCAATTTTTGCACGGAGACTTTTCTGTAACAGGCTTCCGTCGAAAGATAACCTTCAGAGGCATTATGTGCTCCAAAACGACGACATTCATTATGTCGGAGGGTGCGGTTTGGAGGAGTCTGCGAATCACTTGTTTCTTGGCTGTACTACTTTGTGTAACGTATGGTATCATCTCTTTCATTGGTTAGACATTACTTTTGTTCCCCCAGAAGGGTTAGACGAACATTTTCTTCAGTTTGGTCACTTGTCCGGGCTACCGCGGTCTACATATCCGTACTTAAAATTGATATGGTTCGCGTGTGTCTGTTTTATGTGGAAGGAAATGAATAACAAGCTTTTTAATCAGAAGGCATTGGTTCCAAAACAAATATTAGACAAGGTAAAATTGCTATCTTTCTAGTGGTTGAAGGCGGGTCTCATTACTTTCGCTTTTCAGCTATCATGACTGGTGGAGGCATCCTTTATCTTGTATGAGTCTAATGCTGTAATTTTTGTCTGTTTTTCCTTATTGTTTCGAGTAGCTCTTCTATGAGATTTTTGTAACTGTTATCAGTAACTGTCGAGTTTAAACTTGAGGGTGATTCTCTTTTTGCACGCCTTGTGTGGGATGAACCACTCTCTTTGAATTAATATATTGCATTTTGGCTTGTTCAAAAATAAATAAATACTATGTTATGACTTGAGTTAAATTTTACGAACTAAATATCAATATTTTCAACGCTACGATAAATATAAAATGTAATAACTCAATCATAACTTAATTGATAAGAACGTTATGATATACATAGATCTGCGTTCTAACCTCGAATTTTTCACTTATTTATTTTAAGAGATGAATTTTTTATCATTCGGTTATTTGATAAAAAAATGTAAAATATATTACTTCTTTCCGTCACTATTATAAATCAGATATATCAATTATTCAATGAATCTAAAATTAATTTTTTTTTCTTATAGTAATAATAAGAGAAAGCACGTAATATTATTTTTTTAAGGAAAGCACGTAATATTAGAAATGTCATTCACTCTCTGACAATTTTTTTTTGATGCAAATGTGTCATTCGATCTGATATAAGAAAGTATTACACGAGTTTTGATAAAAATTAAACATTTGTTAGCTTTTATGTTGTCTTATCAATTAAAGAATATAAAAGTATACTCTCCTGTTTTAAAATATAAGTAAAATTTATTTTTTAGGTTCATTTATTTAATGATGTGTGTGGTCCAGAATCACATGGATTATTAAATAAATGTATCTAAAAAGTAAATCTTACTTATATTTTAAATTTTAAAACGGAGGGAGTATGAGTTATCATTATTATTAATTGACGTATTAATATATCATTAATATATATGTAACATAATTACACTAATGACATACTCGCTATTTAATTCCCTCACTCCAGCCACCCAATTATCTTGATATCCCGTCACAAAGTAAATTTTGATTAAAAGAAAGGGTCCTTTCCCGAAAAGAAATTTATCAGAGTTCCATAGTTCTCTTGATGATTGCACACGGAAAATAATTTTTTATTAAAAGAAATAACTTGTATTGGACAAAAAAAACAAACAAATCAAACTTGTACAAAAGAGATAAGGATAAATTGAAAACTAGTAGTAGATTAACATTGTTATATTTATCCAGTATTTTCCTTTCGTTTAGTTTTGTAATCGTGAATTTTATGGAATGCATTCTAAGAGTATACGACGAGAAGAATTATCTTTTTTTTTTTTTGAGGAATCGAAAATTACCTTATTCTTGCTTTTTAATCAGATAATTATCTTCTTGTAATACACAGTACTTTTTCCATTTTTTGACAAAATCTAATGCCTTGTTTGTAAAAAACGACAATTTAGCATTAATAAACATTTAAGTGATGAGATCATTTTATTAACTCATGATATTTAATTCAAGGATTCTTCATTAACTCACACCGTGCACACAGAATATTCGAGGGTGCAGACAGAATATTCGAGGGTGCAGACAGAATATTCAAGAGGTGACATCATTTTTATTTCTTAAAAAAAATTGAGGGTGTTTATGACAAATTTTAATGTCTATTTATGAGTTTGAAAGAGAGTAAGGAAGAATTTTGAGAAAGAGGTTTTTTTTTTTTTTTTTTTAAAAAAAAAATTAAAATTTTTTTTTTTTAATAAAAAAAATTGACACTTTTGGGAGATGGAAATTTTGAAGGGTTTGCTTTTCTTTGTGTTACAAATCTTTTAAAACTCAAAAATTGTTAAGATAAATTATTCAAATCCAATTTATATTGTTAAAGTAATCTTAAAAAATATTAGTTATAAATATTAATTTATCCTTTTTCACAAAACAAATGATAAAAAATTTAAGATTTTTAAATATTTTTCTTATAAACTCAGAGACAAAGCCATAAAGTATAGGTCTACATTTTTTAATGATGACACAAACATAACATAGATTGAAGATAAATTTAAGAGAGTTTGACAAGTAGAAGCAAGCATTGGTGGTATGATTCAAGAAAGATAGTCAACACCTAGCAAGCAAAATCGACAAGCGAGGATTAATAACCAAATAGTGTTAGTAAAGTCGACTAACCGACACCATCAGGTGTTTGTTGGTCTTCAACGCATTAGCGTTGAAAATCACTAATTTAGTAGAATTAACTGCTATGAATGTATGTTTTCACACTGTAATGTTCAAACGATGTAAATTAGGTCAAATAACATTTTAAAACCTACTGCTAAACTAAAAATATATCCAGGCTATAAGAATCTAAGTATGTCTTCCACATCTTTAAATTTCTTTAAGCATTCAACAAATTATGCTTTTGACTAAAACCTTTATCTTTTCGCATTTTACTTTCTAACAAATTTGCTTTCATGTCTTTAAAATGTAAAGCTTTTAACTTCTAGTAGTTTTACATTTCATTGCACATTTTCACATTTTAAGCCAGTTTACGTTCTTTTTTAATTTACTTTCAGCCCATTTATTTGCTTGTAGTTTAATTTGGACACAATTTACTTTACTCTCTTTTGTGTTTTTAATTTATATTTCAAAACTCATTTGTCATTCACATTTTCTTTGAACTAAAACACACACACACACACTAAAAGTCGATCATGTTACCAATTAACTCGTCCATGATCTCATAGTTGCATTGATCAAACATTCATTTGTGGTCAACTATGACACATTTCACATTTGACCAATAATCACCATAAACAATTTGACACGCTCAATTGGACGTGTTTAATGTAACTTACATGTTTAACTTTTTCCTTTTGTGACAATTATTGTTGTGTGTGTGCATGTTGCTGCGAAGTGGAAAGTCAGAAATTCACAAACTTCAATTATGACAAGTGACGACGACGATGATTTGTCTAATACAATGAGTATTGGCGTGTACAATAATGCAAGTGCTATAACCATGTCAATCTCTAGTAGAGTCAGTCGTGCATTGTCAAGTGTGCCGACAACTACAAATCTTAATGTCATATTATCACTTTCTTCTGAAGCGTTGGAGTGATCCAACACCAAAAGGGGTAAACTATCGCAAAACATATTTTTCCAAGAAATAGTCAAACAAATTCAGGCCAGTACTTGAAATTTAGCGCGTCAAGGGACAACCGTTTCCTTTTGAGGCTAACCCTTTAAGTGATGCACAACCCACACCAACTATACATCAACCAATAACAAGGCCAATTTTTGAAATGTCTTCCAACATCATTAACCTTGCAACATACATTCTCTATGTCACAATTATGTGGGATTAACTCTAGATTCACAGTTAAGTGTCCGACAACAGGTGAGTGACCAGAACAATGAAATGGTGAATATGTTCATTCAATAAATAGGGGAAGTTATCACGCCTTTGATGGAAACTACAAACAAGGTTTATGGAGCTTTTGGCCACTCAAATTACCTCGTTGAACCAAGTATTGGGTATTGACACACTTGTAAAAGGGAATGTCCACCAAGGCAAAAACAAAAACAAGTATCCCCTTAATGATGACCAAGGTCATCTACACATGAATCATGGGCATGTTAATGGGTAAATTGTTGTGAACTCAGATCAAAATTCACACTAATACTTTGATGTGTGGAACAAATTTAGCAACAACCAAATCCGATGAAACAAACACATACACTAAAATAAGATAAAGGAGAAGAAGAAGAAGAAGAAGAAGAAGAAGAAGAAGAAGAAGAAGAAGAAGAAAATGATATTTGTTCACCCAGTTCGACCCAAATTTGACCTATTTCTTGAGGAGAGAGATTTCTCCAATTCACAATTAAAGAGTTTCTTACAAAGTGATACAAGAGTTACAAGAAAATTTCCTTCAACAACATACCCTACTTTCTATCATTTTCATGAATCTCTTTCCATGACCAAGAGACTCGATGGTTTATCCCCACAGTGTTTCCCAACCCTAGTTTCTGTCTTAAAAGGAACCAACCCACTAACTGATTTATCTCCATTATGTTTCTTAACCCTAGTTTATATCTCAAAAGGAGCCAACCCTTGGTCTTTGCTTTCCTAAGAATCATCTCTTTTGGTAAACCCTAGTTTACCTCACTCCCACCTCTTGTCTATCTATATTTGATGAAGAGAAGCCACACACACACGCACACACACAAACATCACCTACTTGGCGATCAAAAAGTAAAAATATGAAGTAATCGTCTTGCTTGTCTTTCACTTCAAGAAATAGTCTTGTGGGCTACAAGACTTGTCAAACAAGTAATTAAACAAGTTAAGTAACAACCTTGCTTGTCTTCCACTTCAAACTACAATGAATGACGAAACTTTCCACCAAGATATTAACATTGTTGCTTTCTTAAGCTGAATTCGAACTCAGAACGTTTGGTTAAGAGGTAAAAAATTTCTTACCATCTTTTCTTTAGTCAAATAACCTAATGGCCGGAGCTTACACATTTCTTACCATCTTGTCCAAGTGTCTTAGACATACGTGTTGGGAATAATTTTATCCTTCAACTAATATTTAGCAATTAGTTTCTTTAATTGTATTTATAATAATAATGGATACATCAATTCTTAATAAATTGAATTTAATTAAACTATTGTTCTCTTTCTTTTATTGACATAAGTTTTTTTAGTTTGTGTGAAATAATCTACCGAGACATTTATAATATAGGATAAAAAAGACAATAATAAATTCAATTGAAAAAGAGAATTTGTACCCAAAGTAAAAGACAATAATCAGTCACCAACATTGAGTACTTAGCCGTTTTCATGATGATTATGGTGTTGAATAAATGGTGTTGACCTAACATTAGATTTTGATAGGCTATAAAGGGCAATATGAACTTATTATGATTGTGCATAAGCAGACGCTCATATTTCGCATAAGTGCGTTTGCCGGTGGAGTGGAATATCGGCATCAAAGATACATACCATCATCATTTCATGTTTGGGAAAGTCTACATATCTCTTTTTTAAACAGTAGCCACTATTTTCTGTCTTTTCATGACCTAATATTTTGACAAAAACCCATCACTTTTTTTTTCTTCTCCCAAAATCTATTTCACCTTGAAATCAAAAGCTAATAATAATAATAATAATAATAATAATAATAATGACGATGCATAATATATAATATATGCAATATCTGAGATTCAAATCTCGGACACCACCAAAAAAATAATGTTAAGAATAATTAAGGAAAATAGGACGAATGTATTAGATACAATCTTTAACGATAAGTCTTTTATCTATTGATTAATAATATTTCTTTCTTTATCTCTTTTGTTGGGATATATGAAGGAGGAGGTGTTGGGTCAAATTTGGGAGAGTTATGCTCCATAAAAAATTATAGTTTATTTTTATTTTTATTTTACAAATGCTCCTTGGGTGTCAACCGATGAGAGTGAATCTTCTTTATAGGAGGGATTGTATAAATGGAGGGACTCTAGCTGTTTGTGGTGTCCGACTATGTCCAAATTTAAAGATCATCTTTCGATCACTTGCATTTTTACGGGTGATATTTGGTATAAATTTTTAAGTGGTTCAGAGTGGTGATGATGTTACCCGAAAACCACGTGAATTTTTTTCAAAGTTGGTGCTTGTTTCGAGGAAGGGAAGGGAGTGTAAGGGATTAATGTTGATTTGGCATATTACTTTATGGTCTATTTTGAGGGGTAGAAATGATGGTGTTTTCAAGGATAAAGCGGCCAAGGTAGAAGATGTGGTGGAGCATATACAACACGTTTCTTGGCAATGGTTTGTAGCAAAGGATGAAGGGCTGCCTTGCATTTTCTTATGAGTGGTGGATCAATCCTAGAGATTGTCTCTTGCGGAAATGATGTTTGTCTTTGGGAGTTCTTTTGCGAAGGATAGAGTACCAATTGTACTTTTTTTACTCGATAAAGATTAGAGTATTACTTGTATTTTGGCTCTCTCTTATAACCGTTGTTGTTTTGATCATTATATATATAAGGCCAAATACCTCCATGAGTCCTTTAAGTTTTACGTTTGTTTCAGATAGATCCTTTAAGTTTTTAAAGTTTTAAATAGGTCTTTTAAGTTCCGAGTTTATTTCGGATAGTTCCTTTAAGGTTTTAAGGTTTCAGATAGGTCCTTTAAGTTTCGAGTTTGTTTCAGATATGTTCTTTAACTTTCTAAGGTTTTAGATAGGTTCTTTAGGTTTCGAGTTTGTTTCAGATATGTCCTTTAAGTTTCTAAGGTTTTAGATAGGTCCTTTAAGTTTCAAGTTTGTTTCAGATAGGTCCCTTCTATCAACCTCCGTTAAGTCAAAGTTGATCTGTCTGAAACAAACTCGAAACTTAAAGGACTTATCTGAAACCTTAAAAACTTAAAGGATCTATCTGAAATAAACATGAAACTTAAAGGACTCGGGGAGGTATTTTGAAACAAACATGAAACTATATATAAATATATCTTTTTCGTTTAAAAATAAAATAAAATAAGAAATAACACAAGTGTGTCTTGAATGAGATAGTTTGGGTCTTTTTCCATTTTTCCAGGGATCTTAGGTTTAGACTTAGTTAAGAAAGAGCAGCATCGGTAAAGCACTTGAGGGGCGATTTTATATCTATTGCGGTCTATATGATTCGTGACATTAATCTCTATGGAGAATAAACGATAATACTCCCTCCGTCCTTATATCTACCACCTATTTAATTTTATTTTTGTCCCTAAATGTAAAACCCTTTTAAATTATTAGATGTATTTATTTTTTTTCTTAACATACCCCTAATTAATTAATACTACTAACTCGTTTTGAAATATGAAAAAGTCAAATTTAATACATATACAAATAAAGAACAATTTGGTAATATTAAAACACAAAACAAACACATTAATTACACTGACAACTTTTCTTAAGAAATGTGAAAAATGCAAAGGGGGCTTACATATAAGGACGGAGGGTGTAATAAATATTGTATCATGGACTTTCTTTATAATAAAATCCAAAGAGTGGTAGATGAAAGATCCTTCTAGAACCGAAATAAAAGAATGTCTAATATAGACTTGGCGCAAAAGTAAACCTTTTTTATTTTATGTTTAAAGTTTAATAAAATATTTTATATACTTTTCATTTTTTTTTAAGAAATAAAAATGATATATAATAACACTGACGGAAACCCTCTTTAGCACAAGGTGTACTAAAAGGCCGCCCCAAAATACAATCTGTTACAGAGTAATACACAAGAACGATGATCAGTCGACACCCAAATATTGAAGGGGGTCTGACCACCATTTCTCAGAGGCAAAAACAAAGATGGTCTTGTTTGCTTTTAGCCACCAAAATGAATAATGTTTAATCTTTTTCATAAGTTCTAACATGAGAGTCTGGATGTTATTAAAAATTATGTTGTTACGTTTGGTCCAGATTATCCACACACACAAGAGCCACATAAGTTGCATCAAAGAACAACGATTCGTCGAAGTTCCTAGAGAGTTAGTAAACTGAATGAAATGATCACAAATATTATAGGGATCAACTCCTGAAACTCCTAACCAATTCCTAATATGCTGCCATAGAGACCCAAAGCTGTCAGAATGGAGAAACAAATGAGATGTTGATTCATCGTTACCACATCCCACCACACACAGTATAGTCGCATTATGTAAAATGTCGCGCCTCAAAAGGTTGTTTTTTGTTGGCAACCTATCACGCAGCAATCTCCAGGCAAGAATAGAGACCTTCAGGGGTACCTGTTTGTGCCAAACAAGAGCTCCCGTATCATCAAGTACAAGGTTGTCATTAGAAGTTAGAATCTGATAAGCGCCTCGCACCGTGTAACCCCCAGTAATGTTGGGAAGCCACTGCCACCTGTTAGTAACGTTAGTCTGCACAATAAAATCATTAAGTAAATTGTGACACTCTTCTACCATCTCCTCCTCCCACACCCACAACCTTCGCCTCCATCTCCATGCTTCACCTCCTACTTCCCATCCTAGAGAATACATATCAGCCACCGTACTCGACTTATTCAGAGTTAAGTCAAATAAACGACTGAACCGCATACACACCGAAACATCACCAACCCACCTGTCGGTCCAAAACAAAGTGTTCCTTCCATTTCCAACCCTCCTAAATACCCTGTCTGAGAACCAACCTCCCCCACCTTCTCCAACCCCATCGCTAATCTTCGCCAACTCTCTCCACCACTTAGAAACACTTCGACCCCCTACCTCCAACCGCCCATCCGACTCACCATACCTTGCCACCAAGACCCTATACCAAAACCCACCTCTATCCACCAACATCCGCCAACACCACTTCCCTAACAACGCATAATTAAAGTCCTTCAACTTCCGCACCCCCAAACCTCCATGCTCCTGTCTAGAACATAGAGAGCTCCAAGCGATCCAGGAAATTTTCCTGTTATCCTCACTCTCTCCCCAAATTTTTTTTATTAAAAATAAATTCAATGGAATAGATTATACTTGACGGAGCTTTGAAGAAGGAAAGCGCATAGACAGGCGGAGAGGTCAGGACAGACTTGAGGAGAACCAATCGACCACCGAAAGAAAGAAATCGACTTTGCCAACCCGACAGTCTAGATTTAATGGTTTCCAACACGGGTTTCCAAAAAGCTAGTCTCCTAGGATCACCACCAATTGACAGGCCCAAATACATGAACGGCACCTTCCCAACTTTTCATTTTATATTATTATAAAATTTATTCATTACTAAAAATGGTAATAGTGCACTTTTAGTCCATTGTTTAGAGTCCATATTATACATAATTGTAAGCTTGTAGTCCTCTGAATACCAATACTTTTATACTACTCAAGTTGTAATTTAACATAAAAAAAATAAAATAAAAAATAAAATAAAAAACTCCTGTTGTATTTTAACTTCATTTGATCAAACTGAGCTGAGTGTTGCTCTACGAACCATAGAACAAAGTTTAGAATTTTCCCCTCGTACCCCTGAAATCCGAGAAAGTCAAAAGAGACCAATAAGGTTTACCTTTAAAAATGTTCTCTGAAATAAAAATATCTTAATACTAATTATAACTTTATATTAGGTAAAATTGATAAACCCTCCAAACGAATTTATAAAATTAGATAACAATTTCGCTCAATGTCTCTTAACTTAATTTCATGTATTTCCTCGTCTTTTTTAAATATTGTTTTATAATAGTAACACCAAATCAAAAAAGCGGATATGTAGATTTTTTTTCTTTCTATTATACCCTTATTTTAATCCACCAATAAATTCATTTTTTTTACACACATTTTCTCTTTCGAATAAATTTAATGTGTTATTTTTCTCACATAACAAACAATTGTTAATTGCTTCCACTCTCTAATAAATTCCATTTTTTGCATACATATGCTCTCTTTTTTTCCACTAGAATGTTCTTTTATTTTGCAATTGAAATTTTTTACGATGTTACTCATCTTATTTATATAATTTCAACTCTTCATGAAACCATTATTATGTAACAAAATTTTGTTTAAATTTAAGTTAACAAAAAAAAACTTTAAAAAACAAAAAAACTTGTGTTTTCCAAATAGAAAATATTAATTAGTTTTATTGAAAAAGACTAAGAAAGAGTAATTGAGAAAAAATATAATTGACAAATTATATCTTTAAACTATCAAAACGACAGTTAAATTAGAAACCCTAAAATTTATACCCAAACGACACCTAAAAAATAATGAATGAAGTAATAATTTAGTTATTTATCTTTATTTTTTTCAAGTCATTTTGATCCTTCACCCATATTTCGATATGAATTTGAAACTTTAAATCTATGGTTTTGTTTTTCTTATGAACCCAGTCTTAAATATATTTTATGCTCTTGTACAAAACCATAAATTTAAAGCTTGATATTTCATATGCAAGCATGAATAAAAGACCAAAAATGACACGGAAAAGAGATAAAAGACCAACAATCACAATGACCAGTCTAGGGGGCACGCGCTAAGCCCACCCGTCTAGGGGGAACATGCTTAACAATCACAATGACTAGTCCGCCAAAAGTTGGCCAAACCATTAACACCTATGTTGAAATACATGGCCCACCCTCGTTAGGCCATAAGATCGGCGACCCAACTCGCAATAATGGACCAAATGGCCTGAGAAACGAAATAAACGCACGAACGGATTCCAACTATAAAGGGATTTCCTTCGGCTTCATGTATAAGTTATCACTTGAGTCCCTCCAATAATAGATTGGGGGGAAACTATCTAGGCATGGGCCAAAGCCCAAACACTGAAAGACGACTTAAGAAACCTACAACAGGGAAGAACACTGACCAAGGTGAACAATAACCAAGGTCCATGGCAAAAGAAGAACATGTGTCAAGGTGAACAACCACTATGATCTATGGCACATGAGCACACACAGACCAAAAAGGTGAACAACCAGCATGGTATGTGGCATGAATCCACTAGAGAGTAAGCTTCAGAATGTCGTTCAAAGGACAACAATTGTCCCTAAAAGGACCATAATTGTCCATCCAAGACAGATGTCCAGGAAAAGGTACAAGGGCCTAAACCTTCATCCTTCATTATAAGTATTGGCTCTTAACCCAAGGGTCATGTATGTTCACTATTTAGAAAATACACCTATCGTCCCACCATCAAGGACTTGAACGTTGGAGCATGTGCAAGTACACCATCCCCATTTACCTAAAGAAGATTGTCGACAAAGAAGAAGGCAACAACTGCCAAAAGTGCACTACTCAATGGTCATTGAACGCCATCAACCCAAGGATCTCAGGTCCTACATATTCCACAAAATATAAACTAATGGTATACATGTTTTTCGTTCTAACTTTAACCTAAAAGAGAGATAAGAGCACTCAACCCTTGTTTCCAATAGGTCAGAACACACTGCCTCCTACCGGTAAAAACAAAAGCATAAGAGAGAGAAGAGCACTCGGCCCTTGCTTCTCTCTCATGAGTTCTTCCAAGATTCCTCAATCACACCTCCGATCACACTAGACAAAAAAAGGCCATATATTGTTCTATGATCTATTGGTTAACCGTTAAAATTTCAACAATTGTCCAATTTGAACTTTGTATTTTAAAATTACAAAGTAAAACTCTATCCACTGAGTAAACATTTCTTAGATACAAATAAAGATAATTAAAGGTACTACCATTTTTACTAAAATGCAACTTTCCTTTTCTTTTTTATTTTACAATACTAACTGTTTATCTAAAATTGCCGAGTTGGAGACTTTGCACATATGTTTAGGTCGATCTTAGAATCACCTTCTTATGTAGACACGTTTAATCATCTTAAAAAACATCCAAATCAACACCGAGTAGTTTCAAATTACCCTAAAAAAACATGGATATAATTTATCTATACAAGTACGCAATATAAAAAAACAAAAGAAATGTTAAAAGCATGCAAAGCATGCTATAATAAGCATTTGTAACAAATAAAGACGTTTGTTGGCCTAAACACGAGCTAATTAATGAAGAAATTTCATTCAATTTGCTAGCTAATAAGAATTCAGCCACTCACCAAAGTTCCCAATGCGTCCTTAAGTACTCAATCGTCAACATGATAGATTGTTCAGCACGTCATTTTCTCTATGTAGTTTCAAATATATGTGCATTTATGAAATTGTCACACTATTTTATTGGAGATTATCTCATCTGATTCTCCTCTGTCTCTGTTTGTTACCAAAAGGCAGGCTTTTTGGACTTTACCAAACCTAACCAAAACATATAGAGTACAAATCAACAAAGAAAATGACACCATATACGATAATAATTATTAATGATTAATCTTATTTTTTTCATAAACAAATTCAACTCATTTCCTTATTAATAATAGTAGTTGTAATACACGAAGATATATAATCATAAACTTATGAACTAACATAAGAGAATGACATTCTAGCTAATAAGTGTGCAACATTATTAGTATGTCTCTTGATGAAACTTGTCTTAAAATTTTATAATTCATAAGCGAAACTTTGTAAGTGTTTAAAATCACGCCGAATATGAAATTGTTCCTCAATTTGTTAGAGATATCGTCAACCACTTGTTTGATTAATCTTATGTTCTCTTATAAATCAATATGTAAAAATATACCAATAAGTTGTGAGATAATGATCTTTTAAGAATGTTGTCATAAGTTTAATATTTGACTAGCGCATATAAAAGAATACTCTTTTTGTTGTTTAATACATATCATTTTAAGCAAATAACAACTTACCTATTTTATATAATATTCACTATCAATATTGCTTACACAAGAATAGGAGGTAAGGGGGTAACAAGCTGCGCTGCTAGACTTTTTTGGATGGCAAAACCAATCCTCGTAAACATAACATTCATTGACCTAGGAGACATAACATTGCTATGCATAACCCTTTGGACTCTATGTAGAAGGTCAACAGCCTCTGATGCTAGGAAGCCGAAAGTGTCTACAACCTCTGATTGTCAGAACAAGCTTTCTCATGCTTGACCACTTTGCTTGATGCAGCTTTTAGGACTGTCTGTCCTACCGTAAAAGTAAATTGTGTTCCTTTTTACTTTTATTTTTGTACTTACAGATTATATTTTGTCAAATCCACCTTTACTTCACACTAACTGTCTTAAATGTTTTCCAGTGATTAGTAAAAATTTAAAAAAATAAATAAATTTAGGATTTTAACCGGGAGAGATTGATGAGGGAAGTGAGAGATAAAGAAATAGTGAAAACAATGTTAACAAACAAACTTATAATATTTACTATTTGGTAATATTAAAGCAAGACCTCCCACTTGATAAGGACATCCATGTAAGTAGATGGCACTATATTTCTTTTTTGACAGTATCATGTAGAGGGGTCCGCTATTGTAATGTGAAAAATACATAAACCAGAATAAATATACTTCATTAAGCTTAATTAGGTAAAACAAGGCACGAGTTAGACTATAATTATAAAATTAATCAAACACTTAGCTGTCAATATACCATATCCATTGTTAGGCCACGACCGACTCATTGAATAATTAATTAAACATTTTTTGAGGGAATAATTAATTAAACATATCAAGTACGTGTATACCACCAAAATACTTAATTAGTTTGAGTGTAATAATTTAATTCGACTTATGTACTTTTAAACCTACTGTTAAATTTTTTGGGATATACGTGTACACACATTTTTGTATATGATTATGAACAACGTACACGGCTTAAAGTCAAGTCTATGAAACTTTGGGTATTTATCATGCGTGACTGCAAGCTAGTATCTTATTCCTATCAATGAAGTCTTATTATGTTTTAATTAAGATTTGCATGTTAATATCAGTCAGTAAAAAGTTGATTCAACTGTAAGGTTCTCTGACTCTGATGAGTCCCTAAAACCGAACGTACCTAATTTTTTTATTAGGAACTTATTTCTACCAATGAAGTCTTATTAAATTTAATTAAGAGTTGCAAATTAGTTTAGTTGGTAAATCTGACTTTGATGAGCCCCGAAGCTGAAGAAACCTAAAGTTTTTATTAGAAAAAAAGATTTAATTAAGATTTCGGCTCACATTTGACCAAATTTTGAAGATATTCTCATATGTATAATGGTCGTTTACACTACTAAAAAAACAAAAATTAGTGAGGGATATTTAGTGAGGGAAAACGTGGAATCCCTCTCTAATTCCGTCACTAAAATTTGCGACCAAGAAATTCGTGAGGAATTTCATTTTTTCCGTTATTAATTTCCCTCGCTAATTTTGCTTTTTCTAGTAGTGTTACATGTCTTTCACAAAGCTGTTGTCCTTCAACACTCTCAATAGGGTAACTTGGGAGATGCATGCTGCAAACTTGGCTGCTCAAATGCATTATTGGTTGTATACTATTATTTTTGTTGGGGAAACAAATTCTTAACCAAGCTGTTAATGAATCTCATGTTCTACAAGAATATATACAGTTTAATAATTTTTAAAAGCTGAAATTTGTGTGAGTTTGTTCCAAATACTCACCAAGAAACCTCAAAATTTAAAGAGGAGTAAACTTTCATTTTGGTACTTGAAAATGTCATGTTTTGTCAAATAATCCCTGGATTAATTAAAATTTTAAAAATTCTCAAATGCTACTTTCATTAGTCAATTACGTCAAAAACGTTAGTCTTGTGTTAACTCTCCATCCAGGGACCGGAACCAAGAATTAATCTTAGGGGGCCAAGTTTAAAGTATAATTTATTGAAGATAAAATAAATTTTCAAATGCACAACATATACAAGAA
>Ga0228710_1005606_pt1 | contig 19434 bp, 9 predicted proteins | sample MedpolnodulmetaG_FD_177995 | JGI IMG/M metagenome (GOLD analysis project Ga0228710, IMG submission 177995) | Root nodule microbial communities from Medicago polymorpha collected in Santa Monica, California, United States - pink nodules | ecosystem: Host-associated > Plants > Roots > Nodule... | reverse complement strand
ACTATTTCAGGATTAAAAGCTAGGGTTAGTAGTCATTCAATTCCTAAGATCAATTTATGTGATTGAAAGAAGCTAGGGTTAATAGTCATGCAAACAATCATACGAAAAGCAATGAACACAAATAATTTTGAATAAAGACTAGGTTTTCATTGATGTCAAAGAGAGTTCTTAACAAATTACATGCTCACAGATTACAAAGATTCATCTCATGGCTTAATCAATCAAAGAGTTTAGCTACTCATAACTAAACAATCAAATACATAGAAATAATAGAACATACATAAATCAGAACCAACTATGAGTTGGGTGAGATCCACTGCGTGTTCTTCAGCTTCCTGGTGCCGTCTATGCTCTGTTTAGGTCTCCAAAATCGCACACTTTAGCTTCTGGTCGCATCTGGCTTTTATAGACAAAGAATTAGGGTTTCAGAAAAGCCCACCATCGTGCCACGTTACAATCAAATCATGGCACGATCACGTCATTAATCCTATGTGGCAGTAGACAAAACCTAGCATCGTGGCACGTTACACATCCCTTCGTGCCACGAAATTTCAAGTGCTGAATCCTTTGTCCCACATTCACATATCGTGCCACGAACTACCTTCAACGTGGCACGATTCTTCACTCTTAGGAATTTTTTTATCTTTTTATCAATTTCTTCTTCTGGGCTCTTGTTCCTGTTTTGATCTGATTTCACCATGAATTACAAGCAATTGACTCTCTAAATGCCATAAAAACGACATCAACATGACCAAAATACTAGTGTTGACGTGCAGTCATCAGTGTCCATCTCTAGAAACTAGCCGGGTGTGGTACAACATGTCAAACTGTTGCACAATATTTTACCACCAGGGGATATTTAGCATCCTTGTCTATTAGATACAAGTTACCTGGAAACTAAGAAGTTGTAGGCAGTAACAAGTAGTTTCGAAACACTTCTTCTACCTCTATATCCCCTATTGCTCGAGTTAGAACTTATCCTTTTTTACGTGTCTTCATTTTTGGGTATCCTGTTTTTACTCAAATATTACATTTCGAAATAATAATAAAGAACATTATTTAAGGGGTTTAACAACAGCGACAACAACAACCAAGCCTTATCCCACTAAGCAGAGTTGGCTACATCAATCAAATAACGCCATAATGTTCTATCATAAACCATATTTCGATCCAACTTATAAGGGGTTTTAGATTACACATGTTGATGCATTTGAGGAGTTTTAGGCTTGTTACAAATTTTGAAGTGTGACACCTGAACTGAGTCTTTCTTATGGAATAATTTTTTTTTACTTATATTTATTTACCTTCATGGTTAACATCATTTGCACATTTGGAGCTTTAAAGATCTGACCTATTATGGAGATGAATATATGGAGTATAGACATTCTGTCCAAATTATGCTCTTTTTATGTATATATTTTTCTTCATATTGAGGCAGAATGGATGAGATGATGCGCGGACAAAGAGGATGGAGAGAATTAGCAGTCTTGGGAGATAAAATGGAAAAGTTGTCTGGTATGCTTGAGGGGTTTATATGGTCTCCCAGGAGTAGTGAAGCCAATGAACGTGCCGATGAGTGGGCTTTTGAGGAGGTAACCACTAAGGAATACAGTTTGTTCTTGTATCACCTCTGCTTGTTTTTCTAACTTATTTTATTGTTCTAGATGCATACCGGTTATCTATTGGTGTTGAAATGGGTTATGTGCATAATTTCCGTTGCTGGAATTGCTTCAAGCCAAACAATATTTTTCTGTAGTTAGTTACTATCTAAAATATTTTGTTGTTACTTTGCTTGTGTCCGTTGGAAGTTCAACCAAGGATGTCAAACTCAAGACTCAATGTAAACTTGTTAGTTTATCTAATAAAAAATATTAAAATAATTTGTTTCAGAGATGCTTACTTTCCACCCAATATCAGACCTATTTCCAGGAGTATTCTTCCTTGATTTAGAATGGAAATCGTGTTGTACCCAGGGCCATCACCCTCCAGTTTCAAAGAACCAATATCGTAGACTAATGAGAATATTGCAAGTTCAGAATTGCTGGACCAAGGTGTGTAGGAACAAATGGTTGATGATGAAATAAACTAGCAAGTCTGACCTAGTTTGTACTAGTCTACTCAAATCTGCCTGAATTTATGCAGAAACGACTTTACAATCAAATTAACTCAATTTCTTTACCTAGAATTGTAAACTCATGATTCTACGTAGTTAACTCATAAGTTTGACCACCACGGATATTTTCTTGTCGCATGCTGAGTTATTGATTGCAGATTCCACCCCACCATTGTAAATGACAATATTAATATTGTACTGTGTAATATGTCATTTCTTTTGATGTTTATAATGGCACTGGGTTTCCAGTTTTATATGTTACTGACCTTGTTACTGTTATGCCTCATCAAATAACAACAATATTGTGTACACTTTAAATGATTACTTTTATGATTCTATCCGTTTTCTTCATGCCAAATTATGATTCTTGATTTCTGTTAATAGAAATAAACTTCTAAGCATTCAATAATTATACAATTGTGTTTTTGTTTTATTTAGCTGTGCAAATTGTAAGGTTAATATCTCATCCTTATTTCACGTGTTTTCTGAATTGTCTACATTCTCGGCACTTGTTTGTCATGATAAACTCATGCATCAATATATGTAAACTTTAAAAGTCAACTTTTGGAAGATGTTACAATTTATATGACAATTTGACTGATAGTCCTTTATGATTAAGTGATTACAAGTACACATTTTAGGGTTTGATGTGGACTGGAGCATGTTTCCTTTGAACATCCTACTGTATAAGATTTTATTTTGAACTGAGGAAGTGTTATATTGTGAATTAGGGACCCCATTCTGATTTCAGTGGGCCAAACTGTGGAAGCACGGCGTGTGTGGCTGTCATCAGAGGAAACAAACTTGTTGTTGCAAATGCTGGTGATTCTAGATGTGTGTTATCAAGGAAAGGCCAGGTACTTCCACGTCCTCTTTCAGTTTTGCAATCTTCTCTAATTTTAAAAGGAATGCAATATAGACCTATATATTATAGGCGCGGTGCAGCTGATAATGAGCGTGCAGTTACATGATGTTGAAGGGCACTATTTCATACTATAGTTTTTGAATTCAGATATATATAATTCAGTTTAGATAAACTTGTATTTATAACTTGGTATATATAAACTTGCACATGCTTGAGGCCACATATGCCTGTTGTCAATTCACCATTTTGCGGTGGAGTGGTGGTGTCGCCGCACCTGTACGTGGCAGTGCGACTCAGAATTGAGTCGCGGAGCTTTTCACGCAGATCACGGCTCACCAAACCTGCACCGAGTTTGAGGACAAAAAAGTCGGAGAAAGAAAGGATTTGTCATTATTTATGGCCATATCTAAACTTTCCAGCGACAAATATCTTTGTTTTCCAGCTAGATCTGCTTGTGTGTGCAACGGGAACTTGTTGGTAAGTAGAGGCGGTGGTCCAGTTTGAAAGCGCAAGACTGCATCTAAAGACTATCTGAGCCTTTAAGTCCCAATCTGCAGCAATATAAACATCAAGGCAACATAAAAAACACAGTTCTTTAAAAAATACACGGGACGGGACTTTAATACCTCAGGCTTTTAAAAAAAAGATAGTATGGTTAGTAATAATTAATATATATATTCAAATAGTGGCCAACCCATGATACAATATCCCAGTTTTGGGGTCAGCCGCTCTGCTATCCAAGATTGACAACTATGCTTGATTGAATCATTTATTGTAAAATAATTTTGAAATCTAGATTTCCCCAAAGGCTAAACTCTCCACCCCCACCCTGTTATGAATTTCATAATTTAGTTTCTGTAAGTTGATGCTTTGTCTGCATGTTAGAGCTATAGTTGAGCAAGATTTGTTTGCACTCTTATTTAATGAAGTTATATTGCAGGCACACAATTTGTCTAAAGATCACAAGCCTGATCTTGAGGTTGAGAAAGACAGGATTCTAAAAGCTGGCGGTTTCATCCAAGTTGGACGAGTCAATGGAAGTTTGAACTTGGCTAGAGCAATTGGTAATTTTTTCTGGGCTTTATAATTCTTAATGCAAAGAAAAATGTATGAGTTTGGTGTTCTTAAATATTTATAGTTGATGTCTTGAGATTTTGCATTTTGCAAGTGTTTGTGATATAGTTCTCTTTCTATCACAGGAGATATGGAATTCAAGCAGAACAAGTATTTGCCTGCTGAAAAGCAGGTTGTGACTGCTGATCCCGACGTAACTTCGGTAAGTATTGCTTTGTGTATTATGCACTACAAAGAAGATAAGACTTGTAGCTGTTTATCCTCTGTTTTATTTGCTATATTGATAAAAAAAATTATTTCTGTTGGAAATATATAACTTGATGTATACTATTTGGGCATCGTTCATATGCTCCATGATAGTTTTGTTCTCTATTTGCCTCGCTCTAATTTGAATTTATTTACTTATTTTATTTATGTGCGATAGGTTGAGCTTTGCAAAGATGATGAGTTTCTTGTGATAGCTTGTGATGGGATATGGTATGTTACTCATATAGATGACAAATGTTCCCTTTTTATTATGTATTCTCAGTTCTTACTTTAATTTACTTCTGTATAACTTCTTTATGTGTCTAGGGATTGCATGTCCAGCCAGCAGCTTGTGGACTTTGTACATGGCCAGTTAAAGACGGTAAGTTTTCGATTATCACCTTGTTTACTGTACAGATACATATCTTGAATGTAGCATTCACATGGCTCCAATTATAAAATCTGGTTGTTACATTTACATCAAATCATGATTATGCAGGAGAATAAACTTTCTGTGGTTTGTGAGAAAGTATTCGATAGGTGCTTGGCACCAACAGCTGGTGGTGAGGGATGTGATAACATGACCATGATCTTGATTCAGTTCAAAAATCCTCTGACTTCAGATGCTTCTGTCACAGACCAGCCTGAGTCATCTGCTCAACCCACTCCATTACCTCCGGCACAACAGTCTGAAGCTGACAGAAAGTTAGATTAAGTAGAATTGAAGTGAGAGAATTTCAGACTCAGGCAGATGGTCGTCAATTTCTGACTGCATGTTGAAGCACTAGTGAGGGGAGGTGGTTCATGGCTACTATATTTCCAGATTTCAGATTCCTGTCGTTAATCCTCAATAGAGGATTGTAAATTTGTGACAAACTGCTAGTCCATGGGGTTATTGGCTTTGTACATAAGCTTGGTGACTTGAATATGAATGGAAAAAAGCGTTCAGCAAGCAATACTGGTGTAGACACAGTTACATGGATGTTTAAAATGACCTTTTTGGTATCATACCAACGACAACATGATTGTTAACTGAAATAACAGTAAGAACCTGTCTCCGGAGTCATATTCATTATATCCACAATTTTTAGAAGTTTCTTAAGAATTCGGTGCAATGTTATGGAAATGACAGGTCATTTCTCTTGTTTCTGCACACTAGACCCCAACCAGTTTGTTGATGCTCATGTGATTATTAGTTTTTGTCTCATGGAGATGATACTTGCTTGTTAATTTACTGCTTGGTTCTATTGAAGTTGATAACTAATAAACTTAGAATCTGAAATATGACAATGGTCTTCAACTAATAACTTTTGTTTTAATGTGAAGTTATCTTCATTATCTGAACCTCACCATTGTTAACACGTCAACTTCCTTGATCTTTTAAACATGCTGAGAAGAGATTCATTTGTCCTCAATCTTGATTTTGAATAAAGTCAAACGCAGAAATTTGTGTTAAGTTATCTTCATTATTTGTTCCTCACCATTGAGACATCGACTTCCTTGGTCTATTTAATTGTGATTTTGTTTTGAATTAAGTTGAACGGCGAAATTTGTGTTAGTTGTTTTCAGTGTCTTTCTGATATTCACCGTGCTTTCTTCAGTTTGTTGGTTTGATATAATCACGTATAATGTGAATGTAAACACACGCCAAGACTCAACAACCAAAGAGGCAATTTATTACTGCACCTTCTTTCTTGCCAAGGATGGTTATATTGCAAACTTGTTTCAATATTCGAAACTCTTTGCTAAACAAGCCTTGATGCAGAGTTTAAGTGCTTTTGCAAGATTGTTGAGTTTGAACTGAAGGGTGATACTTTTCAGTTTTCACTATGCGTTTTGCTATCTAAAACCTACGTAAATAAATCGTCCAATAGTGAACTTTCTTATGCTTCGTTTCTTTTATTAACAACTGTTTTTTTTTCTTTTTCTTCCTGATTTAGTATATCGTAAGGTTAAACTGTAATTATTGTTATTATTATAGTCTCTAACATTTGCATTAGGGCTACAAATATCTTTGCTCCGACACTGATTGATTAAAGCATGCAAGTTGCTCATATGATTCAAACCAGGCAAAATGCCAAACACACGTCAAGGCCATAAATTATAGAGTAAAGATCATTTCCATAATGGATGGAGTTTTTAGGATATGATATATATGTCACTGTTTATAAATATGTGTGCAATTGTATTTTAAAATTTTAGGAATGGATATCTCTATTTCTTTTAGAAATGGGGGTCTATACTCCAAATTATTGTCCACCATCCTTATCCCTTACTTCATAGAGATTCTTCATCGCAAAACTACCGCAAGGCTATCCATGTTTTTACTCCTTGTGGCTTGTAGTAATATTTTGAGTAAAATTTTATAACTTCTGTAACAAAAAAAGAGAAATTTTTTAGAACTTGATCATTGATTTTAAGTTTTTTTTAGAAGTAAACTTGATCAATGAATTTTAAGTTGAAAGTATTTTAAATTGACTTATCTATTTGGTGATAAAAATAGGAGCCGAATTATGGTATAAACTATGCTCCAATTATAATCGTGTTACAAAGACGTTGTAAACATTTTGTAGAGATATTCGATATGTCGGATGTGGATTTCAACCTATGATTTTTCTTTCTTAAGTTTCTTCGTTTAGCTCTTTAGAAGAAGAATAATTCAAATACAATAATGTTCAAAAGAAATTACTTTTTTTTATTAAAAATTCATATAATCCTGTAAAAATGAAAATAGATAAGAACAGTCTGAAATCTGAATAGACACAAAAAATAGCCAAGTAGGCTTATATAAGCAATATGGGCCCTCTGATATTTTTCTTACTATACCCAACAAAATCTACTATTTGTTGACGTTATTAGGGTTGCATGAGAACCACGTGTCGAAGCATGAGACCACCTTATCCACTTTTGTTACGTTCTTATCCCTACCGTTTACTACTTTGGTCACACGTGTGAGATCATGATTTGAACTTTTTTAACCTTTCATTTTACTTTTGTGGTATCAAAACTCAACACGTAGAACTTCCCATATCCTCATCTCAATTCTCAAAATAGATCTACAATAATACTACTTGTGTGAAAATGAGTATTCACTATTTAAAGTTGGAAATTTATAATGATAATTTATTTGTGAGGATTTGTTGTATAAATGAGTGAAGTGTTGAACTCAATTGATCCAAATTCTAGTTGAAATTCTAACTAAAACAATTTTTTGATTGAATTGTACTGCCAAATTTTGAATTACTAATATTCATTTTTCTTGAAAGTTAGATGATTAAAACAAATACTTCTTCCAAAAAAAATAATAATGATATTAACTTCTTTTTTTTAAGGATTTTGTATGTTATTAATTTGCATCCTTTTTTTTTGAAGGAATTAATTTGGATCTTGTGAGTTTATTTATTGAATTCGATGTACTATATTAAATTAAATGAATGTTATCGTTTTGTTTTTGCATAAAAAAATTCTACAGGTTCGGGCTCATCTTTTCTTTTTGAGAAGTTTTTCTGCCAAAATACAACCTCCATGTGTATCTTGTCGACAAAGAAATAAAATAAATCCATGTGTATCATGTGGGTATGCATTTAAGAATATTAAAGCATCAATAGTGTAGGTGAGAGTTTTGATGCGAGAATAATTTGAATTTTTATTTTTATTTTATAGAAAAAAGAAACATGTGTTGTTTAAAAAAAAGACGAATATATTGAGAGATTAAGAAGCCAAAAGAGGTAAATCAGATAGAAAACATTCAACAAGACCCTTCAATCCACACGTTTCCTCATACAGAATTGCATATTCAGCAAGACAACGAGCCATTTGATTATTAGTCCTAAATTCCTAATAGTATGACATAAATGAATAGAGATAAACATTGGACTTAAAACCTAACAATTACTCAATTATGGACGATATAATGAAAGAAAGATTTCTTCGAAAGAGCCAATATCACTCTCCACGATATATTAGAGATGTAAAGTTAGATGTATTTTTTTTAGCAAAGTAAAGTAAAGTTAGATGTGTATTAGTTAGATTAATTAGGAGTTATTTTGTTGTATATTAGTTAGGAGTTAGTTAATTTAATTGACTATATTAGTTTTAAATTCAACAAAAGATCCTACAAACAAATGTCTTCAAAACATTTGTTAACAAAAGGAAACAAATGATAAGTTTTAGGTAGAGTATCTTTTATAAACTTTTTAACAAGTATCTTTAAAATATTTGTTAGCATTTTTCTTTAACAAAAATCTCATAATCGATATTATTTTATTTCACATTTTTATACATAATTTTCTCTTATCTATGAGTTCCAGCGAGAATTGTAATATCAAGTAGTACATTGTCAATAAAATTTATATAAACGGTTAGATTAAGTAACTTTTAATTAATCTAATGTGGTATATAGCTAACCCTTACATCTCTATTACGATGTTGTCTTTACAACAAAGATAAGTTGCAAGGTTTTTCAAATGAATGGTCATTCAAAATTATAGTATGGGAAAACAAAGTTGTTTCCCATCATGGAAAAGTCTTTTTGGACTGTTAGATTAAATAGGAATATAAATTTTATGATGGTCTGTCTATACCATATAATCCATCAGCATTCTCTCTCCTCCATTTCACCACAACACTATTCATCTTCCATCTCAATATTACTTTTCAATCCGAAGAACACAAATTTACTACTCAAATTTGGACAAACTGAGTTGAGTTTTGGAAACAAGGAGGGAATATGTTGTCACCATCAGCAGACTTATAAGGCATATGTACCAATAATATAGATGAATCAAACTCCAATATATCTCCCCAAATTTAGAAAACACACCAACAAGAGTCATATTTAATCAAGAAACCAATATTCTTTTTTTATCATTTCTGTATGTAAATTCGGCACCATCACATTTACAAAATCTAGATCTGGTTCGACTTTTCCTGCATCATCACATATTCAAAAATTAGATTTGGTTCGGCAACCATAACTTTACTACCAAAAGTGACCAGAAACTCTTCCGCGGTGGTGTGTGGTGGCTCTCCGGCGAAGGTTCTTTGAACTAGATGTTAATAAATAAATAAATAATCTGCTTCTATGTAATTTTGATTTCGATGCTTGTTTTTCTTTTAAATTAGATATTGATAAATAAATAATCAATTAGTTTGAATCAGTCTTATTTTCGAAACAATTGGGAGAGGAAAAAAATCTAATATGAATTTGTGTTGTTTCTATGACTGAGCAGTAAAGAAAATGGTGGACCTGGGTTAGTTTCAATCTCATGAGGTTAAAGAAAATGTAAACAAGATATGGTGTGGATAGTCCATGATTAAATCAGTGTTCCTATTTAATCAAGTGGTAAAAAATAGTTTTCCCATGGTAAGAAACAACTTCCCTTTCTCATTTTAAATGCCACCTTAGACATGTCCTAATTAAAACCAACAAAACTTTTTTCTTTCTTTCTTTCATAAATTAAGAATTCCAAAAGCAATAATAGGTATCGTGAGTAATCATTTTTCCCTCAAAAAAAGTATTGTGCGTAATAATTTTGTTGGCCACAAAAGCACTTTGATAGGGACCACTAATAATTTGTGTTTTCTCTAATGTCATAAAGTTGAGAGAACTTTTACTATGCATAGATTTGTATAGTCCTCACGATCATATGGTGGATCCTATACATAATATATTTATCCTTTCCTCACCAACCAAACTATACCACTCCTCTGCCGTCGTTTTTTGAATTGTTTACTCACCGGCGACATTGACTTCTCCACCAAACTGCCAAGGGAAGGCAACCCCACGTTAAATAAATAAAAGGTTTTGTTGGACCTAAATGTTAAATAAAGGTTAGGTCATTAAAAAAGATATTTTAAAAAGAATTAAAAAATTGCTACCTAAAAAAGGACCTTAAAAATAAAAAATAAAAATAAAAACATTGATTTTCTTTTTCTTTTTCACTTTCTTCTTTAACACTCAAAGTCATCGGATGAAAACCATCGGTTGAACTACGAATCAGGCATGGTGTTGGGTATATTGCAAAGAATCGTTGCTCGGGTTGAATCGAAAAAGAACCGTTGAAACTGTTTTGAAACGAACAAAATTGGCAAACCATATTAATTGATGTTTGTTTTTACAAACTCACCTTAAAATCGGTGTCGCTTATGAGAACGAAACCAAATTGCAAAAACACAATGATGTATGAACAGTTGAACCAAAATCTTAGGATACGATGAATGAAACCGCACGTTAGCACGAAAACCGTTATGGTTGTGCAACAAAGCACCCAACACACACATAACGCCTCAACCATTGATAACGGCAATGGAAACCAAATCAGGCAGGACGGACAAAAGAATTATTGTGATAGCGTCGAAACCATCAATAAAGTTTACATGTTACAACCAAACAGTGAGACATGTTTGGTAAAGAAGGTGGTGTCGTTGTGAGGCTGACGACACCACCATCGTCTAAGCTACATTGAAGAGGAAAGAGTTTGGATCAGGTGCTAGAGGATAAAAGCTTTTTTAGGTAGAGAGAGGTTGAAGGACCAAGAATCAAAATTCAAAAACGATGTTTGTGTCCTATCACATCTTGATGCGGTCATAAAGTCGATAAATTGGAGATCATATAATTAAGATTACACGATCCATATATTAACTTTAGAATTTGATAATATATAATTTTTTCGACAATAAAAATTAACAAAATTTCTTAAGATATGATCCATCCAATTAAGATCGGACGATTTCGAGATATATTGACTAAATATGACTGCACCTTATCCGATTGCACCTAATCCAAATAGTAAGAAAGGATATACCATAACATAATCCATATCCCTAAAAATAAACCAAATCTAAATCCAAATAAATCCAAAAGTACAGTCTCCAAACTTAGACCAAGTAAAACCTAAAAAAAAAGGAGGCAATAAGATAAAACCCCAATAACGATTCTTTCCACTAACTCGAGATTCCACGTCACGTTTGCATCAATCAATGGATAAGAACCAATTTCACACATGATAACTAATTTTTTATTTAGTAAATATTTTTCCTATTTCTATAAATACAAATCTCTTTCTTCACTTTCCTCATTCTTTCATCCTTTCTTTGATTTCTCTATTTTCTTCTTCAACCTATTTTAAAAAAAAAATAAAATCATCATTTATTATTGTTTGGACAGATTCCACATCAAAATCAAAATCAACTTGCCGTGCCCATTGTTCCAATTCTAAAAACAATATCTTCTTTCCTTGATAAAACCACCTCAAAGTTTGGTTCTTTGTAACCAAACCTATTCTGGGTCATTGTGAATTTATGTTCTTATCTTAAAGTTTGGTCCTTTACAACAAAAACTCTTCTGGGTCATTATTAATTTGTGTTAAATATTTCAAAGTTTGGATCTTTTTAACAAAAACTTTTCTGGGTCATTGAGATTTTGAGTTAGATATTAAAAAGTTTGGATCTTTATAACAAAGGGTTTTTTGGGCTATTGAATTTGTGATTTTAAGAATGGCTGCTACTACTGCTGTTGGTGTTATTGGTGGTAATGGATCTTCATGGATGCAATTTGGAAGAAAGGAAAAGAAACAAAATAAGATGAATAAAGTTAGGGTTTGTTGCTCTAAATCTAAATCTTCTTCTGTGATGGATCCTTATAAGACTTTGAGGATTCAACCTGGTGCTTCTGAATCTGATGTTAGAAAGGCTTTTAGACAACTTGCTTTGCAGGTTTGATCCTTAATTTGATTGATGAATTTGAATTTGACATCTTGATTGGATTTGTTTTAGTTTTTTTTTTTTTTTTTTTTTTATTTTTTTTTTAGATTGTTTTTTTTTTTTTGTTTTTTTATTTTAATTTTTTTTTTTTTTTGTATTTTTTTTTTTTTTTTTTTTTTTTTTGTATTAATATTGAATATTTGGGTTTTTTTTGTGTGTTTCAGTATCATCCAGATGTGTGCAAAGGAAAAGATTGTGGGGTGCAGTTTCACTTGATCAATGAGGCTTATGATGTGAGTTTTCCTAAAATTTCTCTAAACTATCTTTAATTTTCATTGCATAGTTAATTTAGTTGTTATAATTGTTTGGGTTGATTGCTATTTTTAGATCCTTAAATATATGGATATTGATTGTTATTGGAGATTTAAAATAAAACAACCAAGATCAATAATTTGTCACACATTTACATGAATCCAAGTGCCAATAAGACCATAGATGAGAAGCAACAAAAGTAATTTGTTTTTATCTTCCTTATGGGACCATAGTTTTATGATTTGTTTGATTTCATCTTTTATATGACCATTACCTAATTGAAATTTCATTGTTGCTTGTATTGGTGAGTGTAGGTTGTGATGGCCAATTTGAGAGAAAATGTGAAAGAAACTTATGACACCACCTATGAAGGCAATGATGAGTCATTTAGAGGAATGCATGATCCAGATTGGGGCTATTGGGAAGAATGGATGGGTTGGGAAGGAGCAGGAATCCGTGACTACTCTTCTCATATTAATCCTTACATTTGAAAAAGTTTATGAATTGTTAATTATTAATAATTAGCCTTTCAATCATATTATGTATATTACCTACTCTTGTCCCCCATCCAAATTTGGTTGGTGCTCTTTGTAAATATAGTCCAATGAATGTATGTCATATCTCCTTAACATAATTGAAGTTGAGGATATTTGGCTTTTTTTATCATTCAATACAAATAAAAGTTTATTGCACAAACAGTGTACACGGTTTCTAATCTTTATCCAAATGGAATCTTATAAACTAGAGGCTAATATCAAGTCATTGGTTGTAATGTCATAATAACTTAAATTGACTGTGATGATGTTCCTTGATGCTTCAATAAACTAACTACATGAAATCATAGGAATATTGATACTTTCCTTGAAAAAATTGATTGGTCATTTCCTTTGAAATTTTTGAAAGCATAGGAATATTGATCTCTAGTTTAACAAGTACACTCTTTGATTTCAAAAAGTAAAGGAAACTAGGAAAGTGGAGTAATGAAGTAAAATTACTTCAAATGATTATTTTTTAATACCATTATTTGATAATTTGGTAGAAGACAAAATCTGAAAGCTGGTTTTTATTATTACTTAGTTGTGTAGAAAACCAATTTTATATCATTATCAGGTCATCGCATAATAATATTAGTCTTTAATTTAGGTACGCTGACCCTTGCTTTGTTTTATGTTTTAAGGTAAACTTCATTCAATAACTAAAATAAGATTGGTTCATCCAAATTGAATGAATTTGCGTTAGGATATTCTCCGTCTATTTAAAACCAAAACAACCAACTAAACAAGCCAAGTACATAAATAACTCATCCTCATGGAGGAATATTGGTGGTTTGATTTTTGTTTTGGTTGTTGATGACATCTCTGCATCTTTCTATTTGCTGCACATCTTGTGCAGTAAATAGTTTTTTCAAAAAATATAAAAGTACACAACATAGAAAATGCAAAGCTAATAAAGCATTACCAACCCAATATCTAAATCTAAACGTTCAAACCAATTTCTTCCGCGATCATAGTCAATGGCCAAGAAAGAGAGACAAAAAATCCACATTCTTTATTAGCATCTGGATGTGAATTACTTTGGCTTGTGCAGGTTTAAGTTGATTATAAATGGTCTTCAGTGTCCCTAAACTAACGTTTGTAGGGTGGAGAGGAAGTTAAAGTTGGCAGCCATCAGGATTTGTATTGTATGCAAAACACCGTCCAACACATACATATTAGACTCAAACTATGTAGTAGGAGAGAGACCAAGCCACAAAATGCCAGTCGCTTCGGAAAAGAGTGGTTCAGACTCGTTTCTGCAAGTGTGGGCAACAATGAAAGTCACATGTAGGGGTGGTGATAAGGTTCGGGTGCTCCACTGGAGAAGAAACTATGGCAATGAGGGGCGGGCACTCAAGTAGGAGTTGTGTTAATCATTGGAGGCTGCAGTAGTGTGGCAGGGCCGAGGTGAAGGATTTAAATTCTAGATGTAGGGTGGATTGCGGCGGAGGGTGGAAGGGAGATCGCGAAGCTTGGTGCTAAAGGCACAGGTGGAAGGGTGGTGAAAGTTTTTGGTGCTGCCATGACAGACAGACGACGGTCTGTAAGCTGGTGTGTGGAAGAGAGCTGAGCTCCAAGTAGCAGCTCTCTTTCCCAATACTAAAGCCTTTTTTTTCTTTCTTTCTGGTCAATCTCTATTCTAAAGCTATGTAATAGAGTTCAATTGACGCATTACACTTCCTAGTGCCTGTGATGTTTTTTAAGGCTGAATTTGTGTTGGGTTACTGTTCACCATGGTTAATCAATTGTTACCTAACAACAAATTTAGGCCATGTTTGTACTTTCTAACATGATCTACAACTCTGGTCTCATTCAAGTTCTGCCACTGAATTAGAGCCTCCCTATGTCTCTGCCACTTTAAACTTCTAAAGCCTAATTAGCGCAAGACGCCACAAGCTAAGCCACTAAATAGGGCACTTCAAATTCATATTTCTACTTTTATCAACAATGCACAGTTGCAAAGGGAACTCCATCTAAAATTAAGCAACGCTACTATAGAACTTTTGTTGCCCTACAAACAGCAATATATCATCAATCGATGATATAAAGATTTAATTAAATTTATATTGCATTATTACCTGTTGATGCTTGATATGAAGTGTTCTCTTATCCAGATCGAGGCCAACTATATCACCATTTTTCAACAACCATGACAGAAACAGAGTATGTTCTACTACAAACATTACACAAAAATGAACACTAATGCATATGATGAATAAGTTGCACTTTCATACACATAAAAGAGAGCAGTTTCCCTGTCCTATTACTATCTATGCTTTAAACAGCCAAATCATATCCAACAATTTTTATCATATAGGCAAATTTTATTATATCAAACTATCTAACATCGTTAGTTTTTCATAAAAGATTGATTTAGAAGCAAAGTACAACGACTTGAGAAAAATGGACCTCCATCCCATCGAAAAAACTCGAAAGAACGGAACATCCAGCAAAATATCTAATGCCTTTTAGATCTAGAGTTACTGGAATACTGTGCTCTTTAATAAAATGCTTTTCAAGATCATTTGGAAGAAGCAGGACTTGATGAGAGTCTTTCGCTCCTTGCTTTATCAGCTTTTTCCAAGTAATCTTGATGAGATTGGTGTTTTGATCCTGAAGGAAACATAAGCTCCACATATTAAGTAACTAAATGAAATGTATAAATGTATACCCGTTTGGAAATTCAAAATTACGTTAAGTTTGCTTGATGTTTGGATATTTTGATTCAAAATTCATTGTCTCCAAATCTCGGTTTATAGCACACCAAATAGGATTATAGAACACCAATTTAAATAGACAAAAAAAAGGATTGAATAATGACAGAATAGAACACAAAAAACAACAATGCAGCTGTACAGAGAGTATTCTCTTCCCAAAATACAGAACAGGAACAACCTCTCTGCTTAGTTTCTGACCCTACTATCAAATATACAACTCACTCTATCAAATATACAACTCAATCTGTCTCATATTTGGAATATTTGTTCGTCTCCTAATTATGTCATTTTAGAATACTGAGGCATCAATTGTCTTTTTCCACCAACCCCTTCATTTTTGTATCTCGGTTCATCTAACTACACTCCACTAACTACTTTACTAATAAAGGTACTGTATTCAATGAAGCTCATTTTTCATAGAAATTAGTACACTGAATGATTTTCTTAAGAAGTCTGCATAGCCTTAAAATACACTTAATATAATAAATAATTGTAGAAACTCTTTTCAAATCCTAACTGCCTTGTAACTGCCATTATAAAATCCCTAATAATCACCATTATATAATTCTGTTGCTAATTATTTCCTAACCACATATGTCATATACTGTCCAAATCACTTCATTTCAAACTCGGATTTAACCAATTCAATTTTACAAAATAAAGTTCATCCAAACCATTGATCACACTTGCCCAAACACAGATGAAGGAAACTGGAAATATTTAAAAGTATTTAAAATAAAACCTTTTAGAATGATCAGTGTCAAAGAAACCAAGTCAAAAGAAAGCATCACCGATGGTACTGCAGTGAATATTTAATAAGTCTAGATTTTAAATGATAAAAACATACAATAACAGTATGGGTGAAATTCATATTGGACAGGACAGTTCTACAGTCGTGTCATAGAATATCGATGTGTTCCACCTTTTTGGAATCTTTGACCAGGGTTTCCCCTCAAGTTTTTTTTTTCCTTTCTCTGTTTTCAAGCATTGATGCATTTAGGAGACCCTCATAACGATTGCTTTCTCAAGGAATTGAACTTTGATTTTCCACAATAGAGTGCGGCTTTCTTTTGACAGACAAATTTTTACTGGCACCAAAAAAAGGCGAGATAGAGAGAGGAGCTAATTATATGAAAAACAATTTTTTAAACAAGGATGTTTTTCCTCCTCTTTATCCCATCTTCTTTTTCCTGTGAGTGAGTGTTTGCAAACTTGAATTTAAATGATTTTGATTTAGCAAAGTTGGTTTTGGTTAAAAGTAAATTTGAAGTGATTTGTGTCTGGAAATGTTAATGGTAAAATCCAGATTAAAATAAATTTAATATGGAAACCCTCAACTCAGTGCATGCATAAAGAAGACATGTTGAAGCGCTGATAAAGAGGGTTGACATAATGAAGGACGCTTCAGTAGTTAGGGGCAGAACGAGACAAAGTAAAACTATAGGTCAAACCAGTAAGAGAGATTAAGAGATAATAGCGCTTATCCTTGAACCAACACGCACATTGAAAAAGGCTTGGCAATTGTTATTTGTTATTTTCAACCCAATTTTTAAGCAACATTTTTTTGGAAGAAAAACAATTTTGACTTTGAACAGCCAAAGATAATTGCTTTTCTTTGATTAAAAGTGATTTTTGAGGCTTTCTGCCAAGCTAGGATTTTTTTTAAGGAAAGAGGGTAAGCACTTGAGCATTACAATACCATCAAAAACCTCAACTGGAAAACCGGTGAAAGGTATCGAGCAAAGGAAGAGCTAAACTGGGATTTTCTGAAGAACTTCATGAACGCGTAGTCAAGGTTCTAGTTATATGCTATCTTGAAGAGATTGATGAAATTAGCTGATAACAACTAAGAGCATTTTTGAATTGGCTTATTTGAGCTTATATACTGGCATAAACACTTGTGAAACAGTTTGGGAGAACTTATAGAACCAGCTTATGACATGTCCATTCTAAACCCTCTTCTAGGATAATTTATGATTATGAAAATAGCTTAAAGTTTAGATGAAAACATTCTAAAGCAATTCTATGATAAACACTTAATTAAGTTGTTTCTCTATACAGACATCTCATAAGCTATTTTTATTAGGTCACCTGAACACTTACAAAATGATAATGTCATAAGATAACTGATAAGTACAAATAAGTTGGAAACAAAAGAATAAGAAAAAAGCTGAAATTTGAAAGGAACGAACCTCTATTCATAAGAAACCATGGAACTGAAAAAACGGCAGTGATGAGAACTAAGCCAGCGAAAACATGCTTCTTCTCACCGCTATACAGAATTTGATTCAACCTTGATCCAAATCCACCATCGCCGCTTTTCACCTTTGCTTTTGCTTCGTTGCTCATTTCTCTCTCTCTCTCTCTCTCAATTCATTCTTCCTATCCCTAACTTTTACACTACTACTTATTTTTTTATTTTTATTTTTTAAAATGTTTTTGCCTTTAATTAAAAAACTTTAAAAAAAACTAAACCAAACCCCTTCAACACAAGGTGTACCGAAAGAAGTCACAAAGAATAGAGTACAACATAGTAAATGCTAGGAAGAGAGGAAAAACAAAACAAGTTAGGTAAATGTAGTTGAACATAAAATGGAATTTAGCCTCCATAATTAGTAGTCGAAATCGAATAAAACATACTTCGGCTTAAATCATCAATATGAGTGAAGCTTTGCCCTTTCACAAAGAGTCTACAAGTTTTTCTCCTTTTGATGAAAAATATGTTTGTTACGGTCCTTCCAATTGTTCCAAGCAATAGAAAGTCAAATAACGTTAAGGGAGCATTGAACCTTATGCGGAAACCCTAAGTACCAAACTGGTATATATGCACTAGGACCCTGCCATTATAAACAATAGAAAAAGCAAGGCAACTAGAAATAAAATACCAAAGCCTACCATAAAAATCACATTTAACAAAAAGATGGTCAATATCCACGTTCTCACCACAGTTTGTTGTGCATCCCTACTCAATAGCTTCTATGACGCGCCTTTACAATAAATTTCCTTTGTCGGCACTCTACTACGCAAAAGCCTCCAAACAAAAATAAATATCTTAAGAGGGATGCACCTCAGGACAAATTTATGATGATTTTAGTGCTGGTTGATGTCCACCTCTGCCTGTTAGTTTGTTCTAAATACTACCCGGCTAGTAAGTTTTTAAAATGTCTATAAAAAAATAGTTTTTTAAATTAAATAAACTATAGAGCTAAATAATTTTTTCCCCTAAACACCTCTAAAAAAAGTTTTTTGTTCATACATTATTATCAAATTTTGTTTTTCGTCTTCCATAGAAAAGGTCACATATTTTTATCCCCTCACAATTTTCTCGCACACACAATTTTAGTTAATGATATTTTTTTTCAGAATTTTAGTTATGACAAAAAAGATCACTCAACCAACCTCAACGAGAATTTGTATTAAAACCTACGATATAACCTACCACCTGCAGAATTCCGAATATGAATTCATGTCGTAACAAGTGTGAATAGAAAAGGTCTAACTATATGCGTCAACATCCAACTATATTTTCTTTTTTTTAGGAAATCCAACTATAATTTTTTATTCATTATTCTTTTTTCAATAAAAATTGATATCTATGAAACGGCTAACACGTAACCACCCTACAGGGATTCAACAACCAAATATTTCGCCAACAATTTGCCCGGGACACAAAAACCTAACCTTAGATCTGAAAGTAGGGTGGTGCGCATCACACCACCAACAATGTCATACATAATAAAAAAAAAAAAGGGTTTAGATAAAAGGGGGTGGAAGGGGTTAGAATAATAATAGTATTGTTATCCTTCAAAAAAAAGAATAATAGTATTATCAGTCTTTCGTTTTATATTGAGAAATTTGTTATGCTTA
>Ga0228710_1005602_pt1 | contig 19449 bp, 9 predicted proteins | sample MedpolnodulmetaG_FD_177995 | JGI IMG/M metagenome (GOLD analysis project Ga0228710, IMG submission 177995) | Root nodule microbial communities from Medicago polymorpha collected in Santa Monica, California, United States - pink nodules | ecosystem: Host-associated > Plants > Roots > Nodule... | reverse complement strand
CCCCCCCACACCCACACACACACACACACACACACACACGAGTATGCGACATAAGATGGAGGTATCATACTCTATTTAGACTCACCTTGATGTCTAACCTATCTCTTGACCTATCGGGGAAAAAAACTTTCCTTTTTTTTTAAAACACAGTTTGCCATAGATATGTGGGTTAGACAATGACATATAAGGCAACTGAATCAGCATGCTCGTTTACATCTTTAAAATTAATCCACATCTATATTAACCAAGGTAATTAAAATCGGACCGGACATCAAACCGGTGTGAGTAAGGGTTCAGAGTTTAAAGGTTCAATCGGTATTGAACCGAAGTCGGACTTGTTGTAATCAAATAATTTATTTTTATTAATTTGTAATATATTATACCAAATAAAATATAATAGTGAACTTTTGGACTCCTAAGTTTCAAAATATTGTGATTTTGACCCCGTTAAAAAATACATGGATTTCACAAGTTATATGGATCTAACATATGTAGTTGCAAACATAAATGTACTTTTATGTGTGCTAAAAGAGTTTCAAATTTTATAATTCGGGTTTATTATGATATATAGTGCAACTTGATTTTTTGTTTGATATTGTAATTTATCTTGCTATGAAATAGGAGAAAGAATCAGCTCGCAAGATATGTGTGACTTTTCTATTTAGATTCTTAGATTTCTCTCAAGGCCCCATCTAATTCCACAAATCATAAGCTTCCAAGACACCGAGTATTGCTATAGTGCTAAAATTTTCAGCCTTAACATGTGAAAGTCATGAGTCCACCTTAGATCTATATTAACCAAATTATTAAACTTAAAATGATGGGCACGCAAACATACACCTCATCAATCCTCCAACACCATGAACACTATAAATAGAGTCCAGTGATTTCTAACTTTCATACAAACTCACTTGAGCCACCACTTTTACACTAAAAGATTTATTCATTAATTGAAGGAACGTACACAAGCTTGTAGTAAATTGTTGTGAAAGAGAACATGCAAAGATATTTAAGAGAAGATTATAATTTTGTTTATCGTGGAATATTTACTATTTGAGGTTGATATAGATAAGAGATAACCACTTTAATTTAGACATGGCATGTTAACTTTAAGGTAGGCTTTGTCCGTAGACAATGGAATATGGTTGTTCATATATAGCTTAGCTCGAATATATATTTGAGGCAAGTCCCATTACAAATAACTATTCTTTTATTTATTTTAAAAAAAAAATTATATTCCTAGTTTGTATTGCAAACATTATTCAAGGAGAAATGAAATAAGTTTACAATGGGAATACACACTCGTACATTTAATGACAGTCACCTACTTGATAAATGTTGCATCTTCCACCTTCTAACAACATCTACTTTTCTCTAAATTTTTCTTGGAATACAAGTCTACAACAACACTTAACAAAAATGAGTCCTTCACTTATTAGTCAAATACACCATATTTATTTCTCAACATACTTTTATCTTGCCCAGTTTTAATGCATCAACTTGAGTAAAAAAAACATGAATACAATAACAACAAAATGGTACATATATTAGGTCTTCTAGAAAAAAAATTCAAATACCTAACTGATTCTGCAGCTCAAGAATAGTGATAGCAGAGTCCCTAAGCCTCTTTATCTCCTCTTCAGTCATATGAATATTAGTCACACCCAATACACCTCCTCTGCCAAGCTGTGCAGGCAAACTAATAAACACTTCTCCACCATCAATGCCATAAAATCCCTTTGCAAGAACTGAAACAGGGTGAATCTTCCTTTGATTCCTCATAATTGTTCGAGCCAAGTTTGCGACGGAGTACCCTATCGCCCAAGAAGTGTACCCTTTTAAACTGATCACTTCATATGCGCCGTTTATAACCTCCTTATGTATGTTCTCTAGCATTTCTTTCTCGTAAGCTATTTGTTGTTTTTCCAAAAAGCTTAGCACTGGAACACCTCCAACACTAATGCTTGACCATAGTGCCACTGAACTGTCACCGTGTTCCCCCACTATGTATGCCTACAATATCAAATTAAAGTGATAAAATATTGAGTTTACTATGTGTGTTCGTTCGTGATCAGTGTTAGTTCTAAATTGCGTTCTGCAATTGTTATTGCAGTGCATGTTTGGTATTACAGTGAGTTTGCTTAAATCACGGCTGCAATTTTGGAAAAACTATTCACTATGATACCAAACATGCGCGCAAGTGCAATGGGGAATGATCGACGATATTTTTTTTAAGCAATAAGGAAAAAAGTTGTACCTGCACATCTTGAGCATTAACATCAAGATGATCAGCAATAAGGAAACGGAAGCGAGAGGAATCCAAATTAGTGCCTGAACCAATGACGCGGTTGGAGGGGAAACCAGAGAGTTTCCAAGCAATGTAAGTGAGCACATCAACAGGATTGGAAACAATTAGAAGAACACAATGAGGAGAGTAACGAACCAAAGGCGGTATAATTTTTTTAAACAAAGCAACATTCCTATGTAGCAAATTCAATCTGGACTCGCCATTAATCTGGCGAGCCCCAGCAGTGACGATGCAGAGGTCAGACCCCGTCGTCACTGAATAATCAGTGGAGGCCTGGATCTTAGTGCGGGGGAGGAAGGCCGCCGCATGTTGTAGATCCAGCATCTCACCTCGTAGCTTGTCAGGAATGGCGTCTACAAGGACAAGCTCGTCGACTAGGTCTTGTGTTAGAATGGTTTGGGCTATAGCCATTCCCACATTGCCTGCGCCGATAACTGAGATCTTGTTGTGGCGTTTTGTTGGAGAAGGAGGTGAGGCATGTTGGATGGACTTGAAGAAGGATTGAGTTAGGTCCAAACCATCTGGTCCCAATGATGAACTTGATATGCTTTTGTGCATTTTGATTTGCTTGTGCTAATTTGAGTAAAGGTAAATGTGAAGTGTGTGATGGGAAAATTTGATTTGTTTTTTTTATGTGATGATGTGTTGCTAAATTGCAAGCGTGTGTATTTATAAGAATGTTGAGGAATGAGGAAAATTATAAACAACGGTGGAATTTAATGGTTTTGGAACGTTGCTTGGAGGGAAAGTTAAGAATGGTTTTATTCAATGGTCAGCAAACAAACACGGTATGATTTATTTCATTGTTTCTCGAAAATGAGATGTAGTGGGTGGTTGAGATCAAAATCGCGTTATTCTACCGGGGAACATTCTACTTTCCTTTTGTCTCTTTTTGGGTAGAATTTTCTTGCTTTGGGGGAGGAAAGTTAGGCTTTTCAACACTTTCTAGATTTTTCAAAAGTAGTATGACACTTCATAACGTTGAAAGGTTAATATAATAATAAGATTTTCTTTTAAGAAATGAAGAGAATTTGAACTAGCATGATAAATTGTTTGCTATAATAATGTTTTGGGATGATTTTTTATACTTACTACATAAATCGTGTATAATTATGCATTCTCTTTTTTATTGGATGTTGCAAACAACTATGATGTATGAGTGGATTGTGTTGGAAATATTAAGAGTAAATTAGAATTTGGATAGTTAGGAAAGAAAGAAGAGAGTTTTGTTGTGCCGTAGCCGAAACCACTGTCCTGAAAGCAAATTTTCGGTGGATCTCCGGTGCAACCCAATATCTGGTTTTGTTCTCCAAGGTTTACACAATTGCGTGTCTAAATCCGTACACTTGAGGCCAAACACGATGGAGCTTCACAAATAATGTCCAAGATAACAAAAGAACAATAGAAAGGAAGATAGTTTAATAGAAAGGATGATGAACTAGATTTCCACCACCACCTGTCCCCGTGCCATTGCTCTCCTTTATATTGAGTATTTATATGATGCCACTGGTACAAACTAAGTCAAATGGCATCATCTTTCCGTTGCAACATTTCTTAACAATATAAAGGATATTAATGACAAAGAATATTGATGGATGGAATGTTGAATTTTTCTTGTAACGTACGGTCAATTGAATATGAAGATTTAAGGAGACAAACAATAATAATTGATTGCCATTATATCCAACAATCCCCCCACTAATGGCCATCAAAGAGAAGGAATTGAAATCTTGACAAAGGAAAGAAATTGAAACCTTGGGCAAGGAAAGGTTTTTTTCATGCTTAAGTGTTAATGTCACAAGGATTGAATTAACACGTAATGAAGTGAGGCAACACCTTAAATCTATTAAGTGAAATTACTCTTGAACTTAATAGATTTAGATGAGATCCTCACAACACGCACTTTTACCTTTAAAATTGTGATAGCTCCGCGATAATTATTTCCGTCATAATTAAGACCTTTATCACCTTGGGTTGCTCATGAGTGCTCTAGAAAGATTGCCAAAGTCTTTCATAAAAGGTGGTCTAAGCCTTCATACTCAAGTAGGTAAATTCATCAAGTGCGTCTCAAAAGCACCACCATAAAAGGCTATGAATTTATTAAGAACATAATAAATGTTCAACCTCAAATTTAACAGGCGGCGAATCCATCAAGTCCGTCTCATAAGGACCACCCAAAAATTAGGGCTATGAACTCATTTAAGAGCTAAAAGCTCAACCTCACATTAAACACTACCACACGCCATAGGGATGGAAAATGTAGTGCATATAGGAGTATTCATATGGCTTCGTTTGCACATGATAGAAAAACCTTTATAAATTTTTTCAAAGAAAGCCATGAAACCGTATGCTTTACTATGAATGTTTCATGTTTATGAATCACAGTATTACCGTATCAAAAATCCATACGATGTCCTTAAGATATAATTAACATTACAGATGTAGAAGTTTTCATATATATATTTCCATTTGTCAAAAAATAAAATATAAATATTTCCATTTTTTTTCACCGATCAAAAAATATTTGGATAATATCTTGCAACCATGAACATAAAAAAATATCACACTTTTATATTCAACATCTATATGCATAAACATCTTTGAGTTTAAGGCTTACTAAAACTCGATGGTCACCTATTTACCTCAAATTATTAGACAACAATTCATTTGAATTATCACCCACGAAGCTCTTTACCATCCATTAGATGAGGGTATCGAGTGATCCTTTCCATGCAATTCGAACTAACATGATACATAGAAAAAAATCACAAAGTTAATATTTCCAAATATAATTAAATAAATTAATTAATTTGCTTTCAGATTGTTGGAAATATTAAGAGTAAATTAGAATTTGGATAGTTAGGAAAGAAAGAAGAGAGTTTTGTTGTGCCGTGGCCGAAACCACTGCTCTGAAAGCAAATTTTCGGTGGACCTTCGGTGCAACCCAATATCCAGTTTTGCTCCCCAAAATTTACACAACTGCGTGTCTGAACTCGTGCACTCGAGACCAAATACGATGGAGCTTCACAGACAATGTCCAAGATAACAAAAAAAAAACAATAGAAAGGAAGATAGCTTAATAGAGAGGATGATGAACTAGATTTCCACCACCACCTGTCCCCGTGCCATTGTTCTCTTTTATATTGAGTATTTATATGATGCCACTGGTACAAACTAAGTCAAATGGCATATTCATCTTTCAGTTGCAACATTTCTTTACAATATAAAGGATATTAATGGCAAAGAATATTGATGGATGGAATGTTAAATTTTTCTTGTAACGTACGGTCAATTGAATATGAAGATTTAAGGAGACAAAAATAATAATTGATTGCCATTATATCCAACAGATTGTATATCAATTTTCACTTGCAATTTTAAGAGTCTGAATGCAGGGGCGAATTTCACTTAAAATTTTAAGAGTGTGTATGCCGGGATTCATAACAATGAGGTAGCAATTTTCCTTTAAAAAATGGGGTAGTTTTGAGAGAGAGAAAACTTAAATAACTAGCTTAGTTTTATATTTAGTTACTCCATTAATATATTATTTGGCTATTCTAAACAACTTTGTTGGTTTAAAGAGAGATACTATTTTTTTTTTTGAGCAAAAAGAGGAATACTATTAAAAAAAATTGATAATCTAATTAGTATAGTGTTAATTATGGATAAAGTTGACTTTTCTAAAACTTCATAGAGCTCAACATCTATAAATAACTATTGTTAGCTTTAATTTTCTTCGTTGTTGTTTCATTAATATAAGTAAAAATTATTTCAAATTTATTTTACTTATTGATTAAGTTTAATTTATTAGTTTTTAATGCGTAAAAAAATTAACTTTTAAAATATGTTTTATTTCTTCTTTATATTTGCCCCATCATAAAAGTTGTGCTAACTTGACCACTTTGCGTATGAATGAGAGATTTTCTTGAGAGGTAATGTACAATTAGAGGGTAATTTAAATTCTTAATATAAATTCTATTGTTGGATTATAAATTTGGGGAATTTTTAAAAGAGAGTTTCAAATATCTCCTATAAGTAAGAATTTGAAATTCCTATACGTTGGTCCTTATAGACACACACACCCAAATTTATGCATTAGTCCTTGATTATTTTTTGAATTTTGCAAATTGGTCCTTGTACTTTTTGAATTATGCAAGTTGGTTTCTATACATTTTCAAAAATTAAAATTTGATCTCTAATTTTTTTAAATGAATAATTTTATTTCTATATCCAAACACAAAAAAAAATAAACAAAATACAATTCAAACATTTTAATTGTCTGGAATCCTAAATTCCTAGAATTTCTAATTGAGCATTGCTATATCAAGCGAAGGGTACCATCACGAAACTCAAGCGAAGGCTACCGTCACAAAAGTGAAGGCTTACAAGTTACATGTTGCTTTTATATAAGAACATTAGTCAAAGTTTCAACTCCAACTTAGGGGAAAACACGTGAATAAAGGTTAAAAGAATATAGTACTCAACTTAAACACACTAAAAATCATTTCAGTTATGTATTATGGAAAATGTTAACTTGTGCCCTTAAAACACAAGTTTAGAAGCCAAATATAAAAATAATGTATTGGAGCGCGTGCATTAAATTTAATTTTTAATGTTTAGAATGAATTGAATGCACAAAGTTTAAGAGATTATTTCTTTTTTTGGATTTCTTAACATGTGCCCTTAGGGCACAAGTTAACACTACCCATATATTATTTAACATTTACTTGATGCACAACATTACATTATTTTGTACTTAGCTTCATAATTTATATTAAAAAACATAAAACATCTAATTGACTGCCTCTTTAGAATCACGATAGAATGGACAAAATCACAAAGACATCGTGATTTTGTTGAAGTTCCATGGTGATTCATGTCAACCTCACCGTGAATCAAAACATGACTTGAATAATAATGGTGATAATGGTATAATATATGGGGGTATTTCACATTTCACCAATGCAGTATTGCATGTGCCTTTATATTTGATGGTTTACTTCATCCTCACTACAATACAAACTTTGAGGAAAATAAAGAACTCAACATTCTGATACAACATCCAAAAGGCTAAAACTACTAAAGTACCTTTAAGTGAGCTTGTTTTTAAAGTAATTAAACATATATAATATATTGTATTATTATGAAGTATTTTCAGTACAGTGAGTCATGGCTTTTCATTGTGAATAGGTGCTTTCCGATGAGGTTGTGCATAATCCTCGACTATGTCCTCTGCATTATCATTGGTGTTTATAACCATTGTTTCTTCAACATTGTGCTGAGCTGGTCCCAGCATTGACCTTGCATGTCCCCTTTCATCCTGCACAACCATGTCTCGTCGTTTTCTATCATTCAAATCACATTTCTCAACCAACAAACACGTATATATGTATAATATTGTATCACACCATGTTAATTTTTTTTGGAGTTTAATTACGTCGGCACAGTAAAACTGAACGTGGCTCTTGGTTTTACAATTGGTATATGTAATTTTGATTTGAAATGAAAGCAGGTGGCCTTTAATATTAACATAATTCAAAGGTAAATCTCTTACAATTTTTAGTAAGTTGTTATAAAGGTTTTTTCTAAGTTATCGTTGAAAAAAGAATTACGAGGAATTTACCCATAAACGAGTAAAAATTTACCACATGAGTAAATTTGTAAGTAAAGTGAAGTTAGTTTGTGGGTACCACTTACATATTTACTCATTTGATTAAACATTGATTGATAGATATACTATTCACAATTCTTCAAAGGTAACCTAAGTCTCATTTTACAATAAAACATTACATTAGTTTTTTTTTTGTTTTATTATTATAAAAAAATATTAAAAATGATAGGTCAACCGATAGAATCTTTTTGAGAGAGGTTCATATTAAACAAACTCATGAAGCATAGGCATTAGGCAGCATATTTCTCTTGCAAACTCACTTTTCAAAATTACGTTTGTTTAAAGTTGAGTTTTCAAATAATTCATGTTCAATGTTAAACAAAAACATACACATCTACCACGGGTATAATACATAGATTTGACTTCTCCAAATCAAGGTTAACATTTTGATCACCAATGATTTATTATACATATGCATATTTTATCAAACGTTGATATTATTCACTTTACTCCATAAGATGAATTGCTCATTTTAGACAAGTAGCATACATGTTCTCTTTTTATTTCTTCTTTTTTTTCAAATGTACATAATCAACAAACCTACCTACCTATCTCTACTTGATTCAAAGAATTTTCTTTAAGGGCCAAAGTTTCGGTTCTAGGCAAAAACTTCTAGTAATCTAGACTAGAATATTGAGAAGTAAAGTTTGATCAATAATCATATCATTAGTGGATCAAATTTGGGCACTATCAATCAATTCAAACTTAATAAAAATTGATTAATAAGTCGAATTCAATCACTTATTAGTTATACTCAATTTGATATGTGTATACTATAATGTTTCTGAAAATGTCCCTTAAAATAATAGTAGTAAATGATTGCGTAGAAATATTTGTTTGTTGTTAAAAATAAAAAATAAAAGCTTTGACATCTAATGAAAGATCACTATTTTTCCTTGTTACACAAAATAACCAAAAGGAGTGAGGTACTGTGGAAAAATAGAGGATTTTCAATGGATGTTCCCGGGGTGAAACTGTTTCACAATGACATTGCATATCTAATTTGAATTCGTATCTTAATTTTGATACTGTATTTTAGACTCGAGTGAATAAAAATAATATATAATTATTTAATTTATATACATATATAGTCCATATAATTTTTTGTACACTAAAATACTATTTATTTGGAAAACGGATACGTGGAATAGAAAGTTTTAAACTTCTTAACTTAATCCTATGATTCCAATCTTTTTTAAAGATAAAAAAAATGAAAATCCAAAAGGTATTCTTTGTGTTTATAATGCCAAAATTTTAAGTCGGCTCACTCGTCTTTTCTCTTGATCCTTACAAGCCTCTTGAATATTCTATTGTTTACCTCTTTTTTTTGTTCATTCAATCACATCTCACCCTATATATAACGTGGAGATATAATTTTAATAACTAACGTAAAAAAATTAAATTATGATGTAATTTTATTAGATAAATATATCAAAAGTATACTCAATCTTTCAACAAAATTTTTATTCTAGAATAATATTGAACTTCATTTGTCTTTATATTACCTTTGTTGCAAGAAGGTATGGCGTACCCGTTTGGAAAGTTGACCCTGCAATTGAATATCGACCACCATCACTTATTACTTTTATTACAATAAGCATAAATTATTGGATGCATCCGGCCAATGCAAATTCTAAACAATTTACATATAAAGCTGCAAAAATCCTTAGCAATAATTTAGTAATAAATGATGTACAACCGAGTGCACACCATAGATTATGAGCCTCACATATTAACAAACTATGATTTTATGGGATTATATTGTTCATCTTAATAATCAACAGCCCGTGGTAAATTGCACTTTAAATAGTACGTATAATACACAACAACTAACATCAATCAACATGGGTATGTACCTACGATCACTTTATTCAAAGTTGATGCTGGATTCTCCTCTAGCTTATTACATTCCTTCACACTTAACGTAGTTAACGTACCCAACAATTTAACATTGTCCAAGTCCTGCACAAAATCACAAATTTTAGTCAAAAAATAATAATTTGAAATGAATAATATGATACAATATAACCAAATGAATACTACATATTTAAAAAGTTAAATATATTTTTATTCTTTACAAAATTTATATTTTATTCATATACTCATTTTTCAATGGTTAAAATTTACAAAACTACGTGCAATTTTGTAATTTGTAATGACCGGAAAAAAAAATAGATAGAAGGATCTAAAAACAAATTTGTAGATAGTTATAAACTTATAAGGACTAAATATATTTAATCCAACCTTATTGAAATGGTATTTTGTAGTATCTTTTTCAGTAAGAGGACGAGGGGTGCATGCATGCAAAGAACCACAGAGGATGAGGAGCAGAAGAAGAGGAAGAGAAGCCATGTTGAGATCAAATGCAGAACAAGAATAAAGGCTCAATGTTTGTATGAATGTCTAGGTTCAGGTTAGTTTCAGTTATATGTAATGTTAGAATAGAAGGTGCATTAAATGTAGGTTTTGTATGGGATAGAAGGGGATCTTTAAGAGAACATGCAGGTGTTTGGGAGATGAACCTTGGAAACGAAGCTGAAGATATCGAGGGTCCACATTTGTCTCCCCAGCCCGTATTTTCAGATCATTTTTAAACACTAGGGACATCTCATTGACCATCCCTACCATAAGGAACTGAACCAACTGCTAGGGAATTAAGATTTTCAGCAAATTAGCATCAAGTATAATCTGCAAAATTCATCTGTCTCCAAAATTGTAGTTGTTTGATGTCTTTATTTACCGACCAGGCTACTTAGTGCATGATTGAAGTTACAGAAAGTTTGAAGAAATTATGGCGATACTTGATTTCATTGAAGGTCTAAAGTGTAACTTTTGCAAAAACCATACCGTAATTTGGCCAAATTCAACTTCACATTTATAAAGTTGGGGAACGGAAAGTTCTTGCTAATAACGGTGTCACTAATAATCATTTTACAATTGTTTCATGAGATTTGAAATTCGACACTTTTAAGTTACAAAGTCAAAATTTTACTGTTGAATAACAGCTCATGGACACTGTCAATTCAAACATGTAAAAAATTCCTAAATCAGACATGTGATTGTTCCGCGTATCATTTTCTTGCCCTTACATTACATAATTTAAGATAGGTAGAGAACATTTAACCCAACAGTATTGCGCCATTGTCTTATGAAAATAGCAACAGATGGGTCCAAATGTGATGTGGGAGGTGGGGACAAGAGATTTTGGGGACAATAGAGCATGGCTAAACCGTCACCAAAGGAGCATGCCACATGGAACATACACCATATGCCATCTGAGGGAGCGGATTGCCACAAAACCATTGGTTCCACATAAGCGACAAATATCATTTCAACAAGGTTCCATGTAACATGACATGACACACCCTTCATATCCCACTGTCTCGGTCAGAAATTAGACTCTAGAAAGTAAGATGTTGATTTTCATACTTCATATTTTGTTACAGATGTACATGCACATTATCACAATTTCAACACTTAATAATCAAATCAATGGCACTTATCACTTTACTCTTAAAAGTGACTTACTTGTTTTAGAGAAACCAAATCCCTTAAATTATATACTGACACTTTAAGAAAACCTATTAGCTTTTACCAAATATATATCAATATAAGCAATGCACCAGAAAAAGTTGGTAGTATATTAAGGAGTGGTATATTGTTTCATTTTTACTTGTGCTTATGCACACTACAGTATAAATGAGCATTTATTTCACCTGTACACTGACTCGGTTCCCATTGCTTGTATCTTTCCATTAAGCATGATCCACAAAAGACGGTAGGAGAACTTTCATGAATAAAATCAAAATCTTATATTGTTACTCATAGTTCAATGTGCAGTCAAAAATGAACATCAAAAAAGATATGCATGAAGAATAACACAGGTAAAAGAGTTGAAAGAGTGAACAAACGAGGGAATTTTTTACAACAATTAGGTTCTTAGAATTTATTTACAACTGTACATAACATTGAGAGTATGGTTCTTGAATGAGCTACAGACTACAAAGAATTTATCAGACAAACCGACGAGATCGGATCAAACAGTATACATTCATTATGACTACAAGTGAATGTGGGAAATAAGTTCTCCTAAGGTGTTTTCGCCGCTGTATGTAACAAACAGAAACCCATCTTCGTCTTTTTGTGGTTGCGATTTTGCACCCCATCATTTTCCCCTGGTTTGGAGGCCCCTTGGGTGTTTTAGTGATGATGTGTCCGTTTTTGATGACGTGCCCGCAATTAATTTATGCCATGTGTGTAAATCATATTTTTTAAAAACAAAAAAATAAAATTGTGGGAATTAAATAGAGGGAGTCACGTGATCTCCTTTGTATACCCTCACAAATTTCACAACACACCCCTAACTTCTCATATTCTCTAGTCTTTAGAATGTTTTCAAGTTGCATGGTATTGCCGAGGGGTATGTGGTGTTGGACTGTCAAGCATTATAGATGTAAAATTAAATCAAAACTACAAGTGGGCATCTTGAAAATCATGTGTAATGCTAAGTTCCACTGTTATGACAAGATACATAAAGGATTGATCAGAAAACTATAATTCAGGCTATACGAAGAATCTCTTGTGCAGTAGTTTGGTAGTTATGCAAATTGATTGACAATTGTAATTTATATTGTATTGTAGAGAGTACTAAAATATTGTTACTTTGTCATATTGTATTGTATTGAATCTTTGGCTTTATAATTGAACAGAACATAGAACACTGTCTAATGACAGGAACTTTCTGATACCAACTATATGCATCACATTTTCTGATTGATGATAGGAACGTAAACTTTAATGCTATATTTTATTGAGAAGGAAAGTTGGAAGGAATCTAAGAGCATAGAATTAGAAACATCATAGAATTTGAAAAGTTATTAGTTTAACTGCAAAAAATATTGTCCAGACAATGCAATGAAAGTACAGAAAAAGACGATTGTAGATACATGATTTGTTCAAAAAGAATTTCATGGGGGAAGAAGATAGAAATTAGGGATTTCACATTTTTATCACGTGACTCCCTCTATTTAATTCCCACAATTTTTTTTTTGTTTTTAAAAAATATGATTTACACACATGGCATAAATTAAATGCGGACACGTCATCAAAAACGGACACATCATCACTAAAACACCCCAGGGGCCTCCAAACCAGAAAGGGGGATAATGATGGGGTGCAAAATCGCTCAATTAAAACAATAGGTGCAAAATCGCACAATTGGCAAAATATAGGAGGAAAAAGTGCAATTAAACCTTTATAATTTACCAAAGAATTCACTCAGGCTTTATTTGCGAATTGGGTTTTGGAGGGGAAGGAATGGGAAGGAAAGGCTTATGGAGAGGTAAACCCTTGTTTGGGAGTTTAAAAAAAATAGGAAAAGGTTTTGGGGGGTTTTGAAGGGCTTCATTTGTCCAATTTTAAAGTTCCCCCAAATTGGAGGGTTTTGAAAATTAAACATACAAATTGACAATTTTATCCTCATAATAATTCAAAATTCCAATCATAATTTACAAGATAAATTACAAAGTATATCACAATGTATTAATTTCAAGAGAAAAAAATGGTAAAATAGTAAAATTATCACATAAGTCCTCTATCTCCTTTCCTTCTAGGTTTCTTTATATCCCAAACAAGGGGAAGGTTTTCCCTCCTTTCTCCCTTCTCTTCTCTTCCCCTCCTAAGTCTTTCCTTCCCCTCCCCTCAAAACTCGCAAACAAAGCCTCAAAGAATTTGAAATTTTGATGCCAAGAAGGTTCAAAGAATTTGAAATTGGGTTGAAATCTAATTTTATTTTTTTTTACAGTAAACCATAAACCGTTAATATTATAGGGATAAACATATATTAACCCTTTAATAAACATAACATACCACATCTATTAATTCATTGAGCGAAATCTGATCAAGCTGACTAAAAGTCTATAACCACTTAAGGGTACAAAAATTTCCAAATCTTCTCTTTTTCCATTCACATGACTCATACGCACGCGACAGTCACGTGTGGGATAAGCGTGATTTTGAATTGTATACATCCATTGGAATATAAATAATTAAAATGTCATTTTCCACATAAGGAGGGCAGGGAAGTCTAGACAGATAATATCTTACTTTTTCTTGTCAATGTTTGGGATGTCACTACTTTCAGCCTTCTATACAATTACCTTCAAGTTCAAGCATACCCAGATACAATTTAGCACAAAAGATAGAAATGTACATTTTATCAATGACATGCACTTCTGAGTGTTATAGTTGCAGCAAGAAAGGAAAAAAAAAAAACAATATTAATGTTGTAGCCATGACTGATATAGTATGCAGTGCCTGAAAATTAAAATCAACCTATATATAATTATGGAATATGGATATTACTATGTGATCAAGTGGACACTGGACACCTAGAGGGTTTGGCCATAATATGATAGTAGCATGGATGTAGACTCCATGGCAATGTACAATTGTAACTTTAGGATAACAAGTAGAGAGCTGAAAATAAAATAATTTGAGGGCATAAGATACTTCCATTACAGGATCCATCCTTTGAGAGAGAGACCACATATGTATAGGTTCATAAGCAAAATCATCTGAACATTATTCCTTAATTTGAATTCATTGTACAAAAAGGCCTTACAAAAAGATCATAAGCTAGCTCTAGTTTGGATTGGCTTATTTTTGAGCTTATGCAAAACAATTTAAGCAAATAAACAAGTTTTTATCTATTATTCGCAAGCTTGTCAAGGTAAGTTATGAAAAAACAGATTATGAAGATACAATTTTTGTTAGTAAGAACGAATGAATTAACATAAAAGCTTAATTATTTGCATAAGTTATTTTTCATAAGCTAAAAAATAAGTCAATCCATACGGGTCATTAGTCATTTATGCTGCCATATGACATAACGAATGCAATAGACCAAAGAAATAATTCGGACATAAGAATGGATTTATAGATAGATAACAAACAAGCTTTCACCATCGTAAATAAACAGTATATATAGTTGAAAAGGAAAAAATAACTGCTAGGTCTCACTGGGATCCGGTCAGGGTATTTCTCTCTATTTGGAGAAAGATACGGAATGAAGTAAACCTGGTGATGTGTAGACGAGCACGGAAGAAATGCAGTCGCAAAAATTTATAATATTATAAGGATTTCTCCCAAAAAAATATTAGAATATTTTATCAAAACATGAATTAAATATAAATTTTTTATTTTTGGCGGTAAAATATTCATATTTAATTTATATTTCGTTAAAAAAATCTATTTTTTTGAGTGATTTTTACAACATTCTATACATTTTTGCACAATTTCATTAAAAAATACAAAAATTTAGTTAAAAATAAAGACCAAAAGTAGTGATTGAAAATTTTATAGGGACTAAAAATTGAAAGAAAATTTTAGAGGGATTAAAACAAAAAGATGGTATAATTATAGGGACCAAAAACATATTTGACCCTAAATAAAAAGGCAGATGAAAAAGATCGAAGGACATGAACTTTAATGCTTAACTTTACTTTATTAATCCAATATGGAACCTCAAAAATAAAGGATTAAATCATCGAAGTACCATACAAAGTTGAGTCCAATCTAAACTCAAAAATAAGTTAAGTAATCAAAATAATAATTAAATAGTTCATTTTTATTGTACGATTATTGAACTCACAAATAATAATTAAATAAATATTTAATTTTGTCATGATATGCTTGCTTTTTGGAGAGGTATATATGCAAACACATAAGCGATCAACTCAATATGTGATCAAGGGTGTGAGGATTTAGGATTTTAGAGAATGTGTACCTAAATGAGTCATGTGTTAGTATTTATAGGACATACTCTAAGTTTTTCTGGCGAAATTCATGATTCCATTGTGTTGCTCTATGTGTGGTTTCGTAGATCAACGTTTGATTGTCGAATGGTGCTGATGAAGTCACTGAGTTCACTTCGATGTGCCTCCGGGACATCCCCATAGCACACTACGGAGCAACTAAATGTATTAGTAGATTGGGGTTAAGCTCAGTCCAAAACATGTGCAAAAAAAGTCAATTTGTATACGCGACAAGTGTAAATATGTTTCATATTGTTAAACAATCATAATCATTTTTTAATTCAATTAATCGTGATCATTAAATCATTAAAAGTGTATTATGAAATAAAATTAATCTCTTTAATAAACTCATAATCTAACCCTTTTTTTTACTCCACAATCTACATCTTTAATTTAATGTATGTAAATATTTTTTATTAATTTTTTAGCCAGTCCATAAAATTACTAAGAAAGGATGCAATTGTAATTTCAGAAAACTCAAGAAATATTTTTGAATGTTTGTTTCCTCTCTGATCATTACTTGCGCAACGGAATATATACTAAAAAATAACAATACTTGGGGAAGGGGCTTTCATTTAATTTTCTTTTACCGAAAGAAAATTGGCTTGGTGAACGGGTAAAACCGAAGACCTAAACCATACAATATACTAAATATAGAAGTCACGCCAAGAATAGACGAATACACAAAAGCGATTTCAGATCCAAAAAGTGCTTCGTGATGGCTTGGTTTATTAAAAGCAGCATGTCTTTCATCGCAGGAACCGGTTTAGGAGTGTACATAGCTCAAAACTACAACGTACCAAACGTGAAGAAGCTTGCTTCCATGGCTGTTTCGGTGGCGAGTCACCTAGAACAGGCTTATAGGAAACCCAAGCCTGAGGCTAACAACAAAGACGATGATGATGTTCAAGATTCTTAGTTCTTCTCTGCTCTTCAACAACCTTTTTAATTTAGGAAGAAAAAATATGTTTCTTTATTCGTTTTGTGTTATGGAGCGGTTACGTTACTTGTTCAGCTACTCTTTCATGTCTTTGCAATGATTTACTTAACATAATTTAAAGTTTTTTGATGCCTTCGGTTACAAAATTAGTAATATACTTAACTTATTTAAGGTTTATCAGATTTTTCTTAGTTGGCTAGATTACTTGTATAGGTAGCAATACTATGTATTCCTTTGATGAAAATATCCTCTATCGTTCCTCAAATTATTCCGTAACACCCATCATTAGGTCGGTTTATGTCATCAACTATATAAATGTGTTTTATACATCCAAAACACTTTGTTATGTCCCTAAAAAAAACTTAATAATGAAACTTAGTTTTCTTTAACGAGATGAAGGTGTGTACTAAACCTGACTATTTGGTTGACAATATTTCAAACATAAAGCCATTGTTATTTCTAATTCTATATCACAAGCTAGAAAGAAATACAGGTCAATTAATTAGCTCATATGCTCCGTAACATATAACAATTGTGTATACAGCTCTATTAGTCTGATGCACAGATCAAATATTGAGCTCGTAGTTAACTAACAAATATGAAGTAATATTTTTCACATGAATGCGGAAAAACCACGGTATGCTTACTTTGCATTTTACTAGTGATATTCGTTAGCTCGATTAAATGAACCACACAACAAATTTCCCATAAGTTACAAAAAGAATGTTTGTTATTCTTACTTTGCATTTTACTAGTGGTCTTTGTTAGCAAGACTAAATGAACCACACAACAAATTTCCCACAAGTTACAAAAAGAATGTTTGTTACTGAAAGCATGAGTGAATTCACATTAATATGCTCTTCAAGCAACCGACCCACACTTTCAATTAATGTTTCTACATTCGAATTGCTAAAGATCCTCCCGGAAAGGAAAAGAAAAACACCCGCTAAATTAACCTATTTTGCCTTTCGTCATCATTTCTTCAATTGAGTAGTCAAGAACAACGGGGAAACTATGAAGTATGATGAAAGATCCAATGCCAGAAAAAAGCTTAGGTCCTCTTCAGGAGATACCCCATAATTAAGCCAAGTAAACCAATTAATATGACAAAGATCATGGAGACATTGCCACGACTTTTGTTGCTTTGACGTCTCAGCATGTCCTGCAAGTAATAAGATCATTGAAGTGTTTACCCCCCAGTTAGATAGCAGGCATTAAAAGGCATTCTGAATTGCTTTAGCAAAAAGATCATAACAAGTTTTATTGTTATCTATACGTAAAACCATGCCACCATATGCACAGCTAAAAGAGTAAGACCCTTGCCTAGTTTCAAGTTCAACACAAACGGATAACAAAGTAATTGACAGTAAAATGTGTTTGTGAGAGACCACAGCACAAACCAGAATGCACAGATTGAATAAAATTATAAATTTAAACTATAAACAATGGACTTAATATGAAACAAGTTAAGCTAAATTAACCATCCCAAAAACATTAAATTCTTACACGGTTCCACATCTAACAGAGAACATCATGTGTTATGAAAGGGTATATTATGACAAGTAGGATACTTAAAGGTGATGAAACAACATAGTACCCTGAGAAAATGCTGCAACAATCATTTATTTGTATTTTTGCAAGAAAATTACAAGGGAGACAGGTGAAAATATAACCAGAATGATTCTCATTGAGTTAAATTATATGGAAGTTTAAAAAAGGGGAATGAACGAAGTCCTTCTAAAGAAAATCAACGCATTTACCAAGATCGGTCACAAAGTATAGACCAATCATTCAACAGTTTGAAAGTTGTTCTCTTCCTATTGTTCCTGGATCATTCCTTCAGTTTAGAACGGTAAGACCAACTTAGTGATACTCCTGCTTGGGAGTCATATTTCATATTTAATTAAAATCTCCATTCTCCAGTCAGGAAAAAAAGAGGACTACTGATAATCCAGATTGAGAAATAAAAGTTATCTACAAGGTATATTTTGTAAATCCTCACCAGTTCCTGACGCAGCTTGCTATTTAGTTGAATTGCATTATTCTTTTCTTCGGTCAGCCTTGACATAAGAGCTTTTGCCTGCAACAAAATTGCCACACACATAGGAAAAAATCAAGAAACTATAGGCTTTAAAAAAACAAAAAAAAAAATTATTCTGCAACCCAATCAGACAAAATTCTGTTTTTTTTTACTGCCAATCAAAGTATGATATATTATATAGGTCATACAATATAACGTCTCGACACTTGTTACTTGAAAATATGAACTTATCCCTTAGAAAGGATATCAAAGGGACGCCCCATCCTATATGGAATCACTCTAAAAATACCCCAAATACAAAATTTGTAAGTCCAAGAAAGTCATTTCATGTAGCAATCTGTTCACACAATCTGCATTACATGAGTACTTCAATTATTATATGTATTCGGTGGCATGTCATTCTTTAGGATTATAAGCTATGACTTGAAAAATTCTACAACAAAAAAAGTAGTGGACACCTTCAATAGTGAACTTTTTTTAAAAGAAATCAACAGTCATTTAGTAACGACAGAGCATGAAATATCTCATCAAAGTCATCATCAGTAACGGACACTCTTGTTAAAATAACTATTGCTTAAATGGTGGTAGCCTAAACATTTGGGGGAGGGGAAGTGGCCATCCAGATGCAAATAGACCAAGTGCGAGTTAAAAAAAAAAAAAAAAAAAATAGGTACC
>Ga0228710_1005601_pt1 | contig 19449 bp, 13 predicted proteins | sample MedpolnodulmetaG_FD_177995 | JGI IMG/M metagenome (GOLD analysis project Ga0228710, IMG submission 177995) | Root nodule microbial communities from Medicago polymorpha collected in Santa Monica, California, United States - pink nodules | ecosystem: Host-associated > Plants > Roots > Nodule... | reverse complement strand
GGTGAGTTTTAGCATGGGACAAGTGTGAAATTTCCCCATCTTGGGCTCATATGTTCCTAAAGGTTAATGCCAGTAAATTTCCAATCCAATTCCTATCTAACCAATTGTCAACATAAAATAACCTTTTTTTTTCTTTAATTTTTTTTTCCTTTGAAAAGGAGAATAAAAAAATCCTTCGAACTAAACAATTCTTTTTAGCTAATTACACCATGGTTTCGTCAAAATTAAAAAAAATTAAAAAAACCAAAAAAACTGAAGTAACATTAAATGTGAATATTTCTTTTAACCCAATTGACAACGGAGAGAATCGAACCTGAGACCTTGAGGAGGAGCACACCCCCAAGTCCCAAGCCAATACCACCAGGCCAACCCAAGTGGATTAAGAATTTTACAATTGTATCCAATAATCTGTTGACATTTAATTTTATTTAATAGGTATGATAAATCATATGTTTTTAATTTATTTAATTATGTGACAATGTATCGTTAGATGGATATGTAAAACAATTTTTTTATATATGTGTCCTATAAATTTTTTGATAGATTTTTTTTAGGAATTTTTTTTTTTATAGATATTAGTCATTGTTAAACGATGATATAAATTTCGTATAAATAACATAGTAAAAAAAGCAAAAAAAGTTGTAATAATATTTATGAATTAAACATGTAATGAATATCACTACCAAAAAAAACATGTAATGAATAAATTCTAAGCTTATTAATGGAAAATGTCAATACACATTACAATACCCTCAATTTTTTTTAAGGGACAATTCCCTCAAATTTGTTTTGTAATCTGGGCCATTTTATTTTTATTTTGATTTTTGGTGGACCTTGGTCATTTAATATTGAAAACCGTGCAGGTTACTGGTAAAGAAAATAAAGCAATCCTAACCATACCCATTATTTTATATTAAATCAATGGTAGAGTTTAGATGAGCCCAACTTAAGAAAAGGGTCCGATTAGGCATGGCGATTTCCAATATTCCCAAAAGATGAAAATAATAGATGAAAATGGAGAAAAATATGTTAGGAAAAATCGTGTTAGTCAACTAGTAAATGAGGTGATTAGAGATTGGAAAAAACTTGGTTTCAAGCTTAAAAAATCATGTAATTAATATAAATGACCAAATGGAATAAGCTAGAAAAAAGAATATAAACTATGAACACACTATGAACAAACCGTGAACATATTTTTAGATGGGAAAACAATGAACACACTATGAACATGTAATTAATATAAATGACCAAATGGAATAAACTAGAAAAAAGAATATGAATGCCCAGATGGAATAAACTAGAAAAAAGATGAAGAAGAAAACAAATATTCACAATAACAAATTACTAAAGAAAATGAACATTGAGAAAAAGTTCTACTTGTGATATAGCACTTACTATAACTATGATCAAACTCTTTTAAACAAGGGCTATGATAACAATTAGGCCACTTGTTAAAGAAACTAAAAATAGTAAATTTGTATTAAAATCAACAATTATTTTGAATTCACCACTTTTCACCATTTTTTAATAAAATATTTCTATTTTTTTCTTTTGTTTTTCGTGGAACAAAGGAACAAGTATTCATAAAAAGCAATGATATTTATTATTCTTACGATAAAATAGCTTCATTCAATGGCTAATACCTCGCTATTACAATGATTAAACTATTGGGATTTTTTGTAACAAAAAAAAAAAAATTATTGGGATTTTAGGTTAGCAGAAAGTGCTAGCTAAATTCTCACAATGCAACATATCAATGTTAAAATTTCAACTAAATGAGATATCTATATTAAACATATGATGTGCCTCAAATAAGGTTACTTCTAATAGAGGGAACCTATAGAAAAACAGAATGATCACACATGGTATTGCCCATCCACTTTAAGGGAAAATGGAAATTATCAAACGATTTCTTATATGTTAGAAAAGACAAAATTCAAAATTATCTTATTACTGCATGGAAATCTCCATCAAAATTCACAATTCAAAATTTCCAATATTATATTCTGGCATGTGATTTATATGTAGCTCAATGAATATTGCTGTAACCTGAAAAAGTATACAATAAAATGAGAAGGACAGTAAAAATCTAAGGAGAATCCCCACAAGCCAACTTGGAAAACGAAAACAGCTTACTTGGCCCATTGTTTTTCTCCTCAGTTTGTCTTCATCCAAGAGTTATCACGCAACGTAACCCCTCCCCCTTCTATATCTATTTTGAATTTCAATCGGTTTTGATAATAGTGACAGTGCAAAATTTTTAATAAGGTATACGATAGCATCCAAGTAAAATTCCAACTTCCTTTAAAAATAAAATAAAAAGTAAATTCCAAATTCCATATCATTCTGTCACTTATCATCGTTTTTTTTTTTAACAAACCTCACTTTATCATCGTTAAAAATAATAGAAGACACCTTTTATATTTGTCCGGGTTTTTTTACAGCGATATTTGTATAGCTCTGAATAGTTTGATTTAAGAGTTTTTACCACAATCTTTTACAGTATAATATAATATATCAATAAATAAAAAGTAACATTACGTCATTACCTCTAAAAAAAGGTAACATTAATTTATTAGAGGTAGCTATTCCTTTCTGTCAAAAAAAGAAAAGAAAAAGAGTTAGCTATTCCTTCTGTCGTTTTTATATCGATATCTCTTTACAAAACTTATTTTACATTGCTTAAATGTGTTATTTTATTGCAAAAACACTCGAATTTATTTTAAAAAAACAAAAAAAATTAACCAAGTAATTGAACTCAAATGATTAACGAACTTCAATTAGGATGAGTGGGTTAAATGAGCAAGAGTTTAAATCCTAATTGAAGTAATCTTTAATAAGATTTTACTTACATCTCGACCAAACTTTAAAATGTCATCCTTCTCCTACAAAAGATAAATTTTGCTCTCTCGTGTAGTTTGGTAGAAAGAGTACAATAAATTTTACTCTCTCGTGTACAAATAACAAAATAGTGTAGTTTTTTTAGAGGCGGATAATTAATTATGAAAGCGATTAAAAAAGATTAATGCATATTGACAATTTATTTTTATAAACTTTATTTTTTTTTACAGATTATTTTTATAAACTAAATTAACTACTTTTCTTAACACAGCAAGTTAAAATTAAGTTTTATATTATTAAGGGAGCGATTACCTAATTATGAATCATAGGAAGTGGTAATCTATTTATCTATTGTAAGAAATCCCACTAGACAGGCAGCTGAATCACTTTGGTGGTTTTCATGGTAATGTCATGAATCATATTGGTCCTTTTTGCAGTTGCCACGCCCATGTACTTTTGTTCCGTTACACGTTACTAGTGTTTCTAGCCCTTGTTTGAGAAAAACAACAGGCATTTGCAAAGGAAGATACCCTGAGCTGAGAGTGAAACCACTTCCTATATATCCTATAATAGAAAAACAACTGGCCTCACAATTTTAACGAAATTATTAAACTATAAAAGGTTGGTGATATCTTTATAAATTTGAAAACATCCATCAGCCTCAGCAATTTTCAACACTCTAGTTTAAACCAAAAGAAAGAAAGAAAAATGTCTTTCATGATTTCCAGAGCTGAATCAGAGACCAAGAAGGTTGGCCTAGATCACCAAGAAGACAAGAACTCTGAAAGAGAGAATGCCATCTCAAGTGAGCTCCACTTGAAATCGTCCTTGTCGTCGAAATCCTCACCTCAAACCTTGGACAAAGAAGTAGTCCTCCGACGCATTCGTCATCAGAAGTCCCTAAACAAAATCAAAAGTGTTTTTGAGGGTTTTCGGGGCTGCTCAGCTTCAGCCCAAGAACAGAAGTGGCTCCAACAAGATGATGTTTTTTCTTCACCTTAAACATATGCAAGCCACTAGTTTTCAGATATGAGCAATATGCCTATTGACTTGTTGCTAAATGGCTTCTAATGTTATTTTTCCAATTTATGTGCCATCATGTATCAGGTTGACCTTCATAAAATATCGCTTCCAATTCAAATTATTTGTCGTTTAAGGTTTTTGCACAATGATTCAAACAATAAATAACTTAATAAGTGGAACAATTTCACTAAATTGCTCACGAACATAATAGCCATGATAGCTTCTTCTTTACTACTGTGCACACCACCCCTTTTCCCCCCTTTTATCAGTGTTATCATTCCCTTCTCTGAAAGTATTTCAGGGTTTGGAGAGGGAGTTCTATGTGGCAAAAACACTAGTGCATAATTAACTTCAATTAACTTGGATTATATAGAAATGTTACAATTTAGTCCAGTACACCAACAGAAGCAGCAAAGACGATTGGTTAAAAATACATGTTGCAACATTGACACCTCACCTTGGCCAAAAAAATCTATAAATTTATAAGGGAATAAAAATCCTCATTTCTGGCGTATGATCCCGGAACTGGAAAGTAGACGTAATGCTTGGTTGGAATTCTTCAAAACAGCAGACGATCTTGGAACTGACATTTTCCTTTCTTTCAAGAAATCTAAAGCAGTCTTTAAGCATTGAGGAGGAGCTGGTTTGCTCACAATAATAGGTTCAGAACTGCAAATCGCAAAGGAAATATATATAACTACAGGAATAAAAGCAGCATGAAAGCATAATTATAATTGTATAGAAATAGATAGGATGAAATCCCTACTAACCCTGAATCCTTGGATTTTCTCTTCCTTGAAGTGGTAGCCTTGAATTTATCTTCCTCCTCGTCAGTCTCAGTTAATAAATTTTTTCTGCAAACAGATTATTGCCTCTTAGAGATTTATCTAAAGAATCAAGCATAGTTAGATAAGAGAGAAAGAGAGGCCAATCATTACTTCTCCTTAGCTGCAAGCATATCAACGATGCTTTTGGGAAGAAATCCCACAGCAGTGTTTGGTTTTTGCTGAGATTCAGTGTTTGGTTCTTGCTCAGATTCAGTGTTTGGTTCTTCCCTAGATTTTTTAGTAGCTTTGGATGGTCGAGGTGTTAAATTTTGAGCCCATTTTCGCCGACGTTCTTTCTCTTCAATATTAACCCTGCCATGTAAAGTCATATTAGACATCACTATATGTGGTTGTTATGCATGTTTCCAAAATAAAGCCGGAAGAGCGTGCAATTGGATCTTAGCCCATAGTTATGCAGTATAAGAGAGAATGAAAGGAATGTTGCCATTTGCAAAACAACAGATCAAAAGCCATATGCTAGCTACACCCATATGTGCCATTCAGTGGTTAGCCCATAATTTATGAAACTAACGACATCCTAACATAAGCACTATCTCTCATCTCATGAATGTGATATGAAAAACCTTTTCATATGTTCCAGTGTTGTTAAATAACAGCTAAGTGACGCAGTAGCGTAGCAGAATCACTATTGTTCTACAATATGCCACTTAGTACAAATTGTTGTCAAATAGTGTGACTCTAGCAGTGCTATAGCACAGTTGAGTAGCAGAACTTGAACAAAGCACTACTTTTTGCGATCTGGAATTGGCAACACTGATATATTATTCACTGATCAGATCTCGTATTGTACAATTTACCAAATCTTTTATCCAATTTTTTTTAAACTCGGTATCCGGCCCAAGGACCGACTATTCCGAGGGGTACAATCCCACCATCCACTTGCAGGGGCATTTAAAGTCAGAGCATAGCTTTGTATGTACTTAACCCACCGAAACCATGAACCAATGCGTCAACCAATGAATAATCAGAAAAATGAGACACTCACATAGTCAAATCTTTCTAAAAAACAATGTTTTTGAAGGAGTGAATTCACTCAGTTAGAATTCTCTATCCCTACTCAAGCCTGAGATTATCCAATGATCTATCAAGGTTAAAATAAGTTCTGCCAACGTAACCAATGTTGCAGACAACGGAAAATAGCGGACTTCTAAAATTCCACTACGCAAAAGTGCTATAGTACAACTATATCAGCAGATTAACAACTACAATATAACTGTTATATAACAACACAGCAAAGACCTGAGCTGCTACATCAAGTGGCTGCAGCGCAGCTAAGACTTCTCTGAATTATAAACTACCCCCAACAAAAATAAGATTGAAAACTTAGTAATTTGTATTGATAAATTTTTAAACCCTAGTAACTCATTGCAAAAACAACATAACAGAAATTCTCAAATTTTAAAAATTTATTTTCCAATGTTAATTCCAATAACTTAAATTAACCTCATAACTAAGTAAACACAATTTTACCTGATTGTGTTTTCCCTTTTAATCTTTCGAAGCTCTTCATCTAGTTGAATACCCTGCAATACACACTCTTGGATTAAGTATTCATATTTTAAACTAATCTCAAAAACAAATTAAAGATTGTAAATTCGATTTGATTCATTGAAACAAATAAAGTGGAATTGGAAAATGAACTGAAGAAACCTGTTCAGCTGTGAATTCCTCAGGGGCATCAGAATCGTTGTCTGACATGGATGCGATTTTGATTATCTCTCTCTCTCACTTTCGAAATCGATTCAGAAAATTTAGGGTTTAAGCAAATTGGCACGGGTTTTGTGTTGAATTCTGCTCTTTACCCAAAAGAAATTGCTCGCTCCCAGTTGAAATTCCGAAACAGCCCCTGCGTGAGTTAACTCACACTAGTTGTGTGTCCTCAGCGCGACTTAAGTCATTTATCAGCAAACCAGAGACACATGACCTCCATTTTCCAACTTCTCCAAGCACGAAATTTTCCCCTCCAAGTGCGATTTTCACCATTCTTGCGCCATTCAAAGCCAATTTCTGCCACTTCAAGTAAGTGATGATTATCCTACGTTAACAAATTTAACATTTTTAGGTTTATATAAATTTTGCCTGCATGTTAGTTTTTAGGGTTAATAGGTCTGTACCCCCTGTAATATAGGTCATTTTTGGTTTCCCCCCCTGTAATTTTTTTTTTTGATTTACCCCCTGTAAAATATTTTTTTTTGATTTACCCCCCTAAAAGGCCAAACAAAAACGAAATTTTTTTGAAAAATAAAATAAAATTGGTTTTTGTTTGGCCTATTAGGGGGGTAAATCAAAACAAAAATATTTTAAAGGGGGGTAAATCAAAAAAATATTTTACAGGGGGAAAACAAAAAATGACATATATTACAGGGGGTAAAGACCTATTAACCCTATTTTTTATGATTGTTAGTGATAAATTAACTTAGGAATTGTTGTTTATATGTTGTTTAGAGTAAAATGTGGTAGTTTAGGGGTTAGAAATTGTTAGATTACTTAGTAGTTTGAAAATTGCACTCTAGTTTATTATTTCATGTTTATTTTACTTATTTAATTTTTTTTTGTATTTCAGTTGCAAGCGGATCGTAAGATGACTGGCGTCTCGCATGGGAGAAAACTTAAGCTTTCTGCCTTGACACTTCCGTTGTTGGTAGATGATAACACTTGGTTCTGGGAACCGGTGGATAGATCCGGTCTAAGGCCCATCCTTCTGACTGGGTACGACAACATCTCCAACGGGTTCGTGTGTGCTATGGCTGAGAGATGGCATTAGGAGACCATCAGCTTCCATCTGCCTGTTGGGGAGATGACCATCACACTGGATGATGTGGCTCGTCTTCTAGACATCCCCATCACCAGACGGTTCATTGAGGAGGATGATTTAGATCATGACCACGGTGTAGAGCTGCTGGTGAATCACTTATTATTTTCGGTGGAGGAAGCGGTGGAGCAGGTGAGTAATAATTCAGGTGCCTTTGTCACTTACACGGCCCTGAAACGGCGTTATGAGCACCTGTTGAATAGGTGTAACCATTTGCTGGGGAGGATTTATCAGAGGAGGAGGAGTAGATGAGACATATTAGGCCCGCCTGTGTTAAGGCGTTTTTTTTGCTCTTGCTTGGCTACACCCTTTTTGCCAACAAGAACAGCAAAACCGTTAATCTGTTGTGGATGCTTGCGAATTGGAATTTGGCTGACTTAGGCACGAGGTCATGGGGCGGGATGGGACTTGCTTTCTTGTATGAGCAACTGAATTTTACCTCCAGCTCACATATTGGCTCCGTTGTTGTTACATGAGCTTGCTTGTGGTAATATTTTTTTTTCTTATTTTTTTAAGTTAATCGTCAATGTATAATTTTTTCGTATGATACTTGTGTGCTGATATAAATTTGTCTCTTTGTGTCTGCAAGGATGGCTTATAGCTCACTTCAAACATGTTGTTCCGAGGAAGAAATATGAAGATTACGAACGGGATAACCCGTATGTGGGTAGATGGAAACCTAAAAGGGGGTTTGCTGATGCTGAACACTTTAGAGGCTTGATGGATTCGATGGAGCATTGTCATGTATTCTGAGGGTCGTACGAGCGCCGACAATTCTCCGGATGGATCATTGTTGGCAAACAAAAGATGGTGCGTCACTTGCCGGAGCGGGTTCTGAGGCAGTATGGCTATGTTCAGACCATTCCCTGACCTCCTACGACGATTCTGCCTCTTGCCCCAACAGATGTGGTTGTTGCCTTCTTGGAGTTTGCTCTGCATGTCGTTAGCCAGCAAGAGAGGGGTGAGCCGGTCCCGGACGACGAGCCTTGAAAGCATTTAGATGGGTACATGAGATGGTTCCACCGTGTATCCCATCCTCTTATTGTCGACCCTACTCCCGTTCCTGAGTACGTGGTTCCCAGACCTGTCTACTATGAGATTCTTGTTGAGCAGAGTGGGCTAGACATCCTCCCGATCCATTGCAGGTCAACAACAATGAGAGACAGAGTAGAGCATGCAATGGAGATTCCAGAGGTGGTTTCAAATCCATTCTTTTTCAGCATTTTGGAGGGCCTCTGGACCTAATATAGCGTGTTTGACCATCAGCAGGTTCCACGGAGGAGGAGTAGGAGTCCACAGGAGCAGCAGTAGTGTCTTATTTTAATTCTTTTTTTATATTTGTAGTATTTTTATGACATTTTCGTTGTAATATATTTACATTTGTGAGGTTGTGCTTATTTATGACATTTTAGTAAAAATTAATGATTTATGAATGAATGAATGAATGCATGAGTTAGTGAATTGTTGAATGAATGTTCTTTAAATTGTGAGTTTTGGTTGAATGAATGAAGGAACTTGGGCAAACAGGGAACAAGGCACTACAACTTGTTCTGGTATGAGCACAGAAGCTTGCGTGAGTTAACTCACGCTAAGTTTAACACTAACGTGACTTAACTCACGCTGTTTTTACACTAGCGTATCTTAACTTATGTAAGGGTAAAATGGTATTTTCACTTGGAAATGATTAAAAACTGTTGGGTAAAGAGCAGAATTCTTTTGTGTTTCTGCCATAGCCGTGAGTTTGATTTTTGTTGCACGATGAATACAAAGGCCCAAAGAAGAACTAAGCGGGCCTCGTGAGTGAAATAATCGTGAAAATTTCTTTTTAACCCCCTCAAATTTCTAAGTCCCCTCGAATTTTCGATTTTACCCATATCAAGCATATCCGGTACATAACTACTGGTCGCCTTGTTTTGGTACGTATCTTCCGGAAGCCTCCTTATATATGATAGAACACGGTTGTTGTACTTTTCCTCTTTTGCACTCAAGTTGAAATTTCTCCTAAAACTTGCAGTTTTTCGACGATTTTGGATTTTTTCATCACATTCATTCGAGCAAATAAGATCAATCTTAACTCAATTGCAATCAATTAGCATGTAAAACTTACTTCTTCCTTTTACATTCAGTTTTTGCATAATTTTTCCTGGTATTTTTTTGTCAATTAGAGCTTCCTGGAGTTACCTCACGAACCCACTTGAGGTGGCTTGATCATGTTGGCTTAAGACCTTGGAGAAAGTTTCCCTGAAGGTCTTAGGTTCGATTCACTCCGGTGCAAATTTAGTGGGCTAGTTTAACTTCTTCAACAAAATAAAAACAACTTGATAAAGTTTTTGGTTTTCTCTAGACCTACCACTTAGTTCCCACTCAAGATGCAAACTTAGTCTCAGAACAAAAGACCATTTTTAATGATTATCAAATTTAAAAAATCCTCCAAGATGCCTGACATGGTAGTTCGATTTTTTTTACACACAAACATCGTAATTTTGTCTTTTATAAACGGTAAAACTTGCTTTATCTAGTAGTGGATATGATGAATCTTTTTGGAATGAATTTGGAACATATTTTTCGTTTCATGGAAGGTAAATTTATATTTGTAGCTCCACATGGGCAATGCATCATGTAAGTTGCAACTGCCAAATACAACTTGAGATTCTACGATATAAGTTTTGATAACTTATCACAATTTTCAGCTGCTTCTTCTAATTTATTCAAGAAATAAAATCTAATATTTCCTTGGTTATTTCTTGTGAAAGGAAGCATATGTGATTCAATTATGGTACAACAATCCGCACTAAATTGCTAAAAAGGTATTATTCCACAAACAATTTTTCCAAATTCACATTTCATTTCTTGAACTCTAAAAGCAATGAATTCTCATAAAGTAACTCTCTACCTTGTGTCACATGTTGTCTCTTCATCACCAAAATCTCAAAAACATTTTCACTAAGAGGGAAGACTAAAGGATATTAAAATGGCATGTATAAAACGGTGACATTTACCATGGAAAAGTTGAATCCTTTCCTACCATGGGAAGGTTTTTTGGGACCATTAGATCTATATTCTTATCATATTCTCACCACACTATATTATTTTTACACTATTACACCACCCTTATCTCTCCTCCATGTCCCCACTCACCCACCAGCAACATCAAGGGAGCTCTCCTCAATTTTCTTATAAGTAAATTCAGTTTTCGTAAACCTCACAACCATGTTCTTCTTGTTGCATCCTTACCATTTTGTTCAATAAAACTCCTGATGGGAGCTCCCGTAACATTTTGTTTAATTTTTTTTATGAGATCTAAAGTTGTTTATTTGATCTTGCTGCAACCCAATTAGAAAATTCCAAGGCCAAATTAAAATTTCTTATTATTTGATATAATTGCTATTTCTTGTTAATTCTTGTTTTTAGTGTTATAATTAAATGATAGAATGATGAATGGGGAATTAGAAAATGATGTATACTTTATCTCTGATTGAGTTGGTTGCACATGGTTGAAGAAAAATAGAAGAGTAGGATGGTGGTGGAAGATGGTATGAGAAAATATAGTGTTGTGAGACTATTATAATATTATGTTCCTTACTTGATCCAATGGTCCAAAAAAACTTTTCCATGGTGGGAAGGTTTTCATCATTCCCATGGTAAATGCCACCGTATAAAACATGTGTTCATGTAACCTTCTCATTCACTTACATCATCAACATTAACGTCTCTGCCTTCTTCGGATTGATCATAGTCACCAAGTATCAATCATGCAACCTCATCAACCATTGATATATTGTGTATCGTCGAATCTTTCTTCCTTTTACATAACAAACATAGAGCCAACTTTAAAGGTTGTTCTAGTTCAACAATATTACGAATCTTCTGAAAAGATTTGTAGCCAGGGTTACAATCATCCAACATATTTTTGAGATCTTTCACGGATGAAAGATCAAAACCATCATCACCCTCGCTGGATTTGCAAGCATACGCAGATGTACAACAAAAATTAGATGTTATAAAACTAAAATGAATGACATCATAAAGTATAAATCATTAAATATTACAGCCCCTTAAAACAATTAAACAAAAATTGTGAGTAACTTACCCAAAACTGTTAGTTCTATTATGAATTTCCTTTTGGTTGTCATAGACGTGCCCATAAAACAATTAAACAAAAAATGTAATGAACATTAAGTATTAAGTTAAGAAAAGATAAAGAAATAAAGTGTTGTCTAAAATTAAGTTAAGGCCACCAATTTAGTTTTTTCTATTTAATAAAGAGGTAGTTTTGTCAAAAATAAAACAAAGAATTCATTGTTTTATACATCGGATTTATCAATCAGAAGATATAAAAATTTCTTGAAAAAAATTGAAGTAACTATTTTATACATCTGGATTAATCCTCCATTCAACCCTTTGAGCGAAATGCGGGAAAATAAAAGGAAAGAAAATCCATGGACCGACCCCATTGTCTCCATCCCGTAGGAACTACGAGATCACCCCAAGGATGCCTTCGACATCCAAGGGTCGTGGACCGACCATAGAATCTTGTTTAAAAAAAAGTGGAACACGTTAGTTATCCACTCTCAAGTTGAACAGTTAAGGGTCGGAAAAGTGCAACTACTCATTCTTAACTTAAAACCCACATTCTTAAGAGCAAAGAATCGGGCGGAAAAAGGGAAGAGAAGCTCTTCGTTCCTGATTCTCCTGTAGCTGGGTCATCTGGAACCACTAGAATCCTAAGTTTGAATGGGATTCAACTTAGAACCTTTTGATATTTTGAGAAGAGTTGCTCTTTGGAGAGCACAATACGATGAAAGTTGTAAGTTGTGTTCGGAGGGTTATTGTCAATTGTTGGCCTCTTAATCCTATCCAAAACTCGTTAATCCGAAAAGAGTCAAATTCGAAAGGAAAAAAAATAAAACAAAAAAAGACTATTTGAGTGAATTTTGTGAATGTAGGAGAGGAGAGATTTTCTTTCAAATGTAGGGACATGAAAACAGATAATCTATCTCCCTTAGTCAAACATTGTACGATTTGCCTTTTGTTGACTATACATAAAGCGTTACATCCACTAACAAGTAATTTCCTATCAAGACAAGGGCTTTTAGTGCAAAAGAAAATTCATCCAGGGGCAAATTCGCCATTACACACATAAAAAATCAAATAAACATGTCGATGTACACGCATTTTCCATTCTAAAATCACAGAACATAACCCACCAAACAAGTGTGAATGAGTCGAAGTTTCTGTCTACCCTACAAATACAAAATAATACAACTTGTTCATGTTACTTCTTCCTTCTATTGCTTTCATACCAAAATAATGAACTTTATGTTAACCTGACACAAGTCACAATTCATTTTCCATTTTCGTACTACAAGAAGTTGTGCTGAATTTACTTCTCCAACTGCTATATCAATATTAATTTCAACCTTAGCATGATAACATTTAAAGGTATGTGTGCATATTTATGCCTAACAATAATACTAATTCAATTTTTCAAATTTTTGTTACCATCATTAATGTCACTGATTAATTTTTCTTCTAGTATGAACAAACATTAATTAATATAGATGACTACCCAACTAAATATTTCACAAGCTTTAACTTCTCATTTAATCCATCACCTGAAAAAATAAACATCACTTTGATTATATTTCTCTTAGTATCTTTGTAAAGATCATATTTTTGAACTAAACTTTATTTTTGATATTCTTTTCAGGGTAATGATCTTGATCAAAGATTACCAACTTCAAATACTTCAATCATCATCTCAAAAAAATGTTTCTTCATCTTCATCACAAGATAAACTTTTTCATCATGATCATAACAATCTTCTTATTGAGCAAAACAAGAGCACAGAACAGCAACAATAGAAATTGTTCTAATCGTTGTGGAGATGAAATTCTTCAATATCCTTTTGGATTCTCAGAAGGTTGTGGAATCAAACTAAACTGTACCAACAACAAAGTCCAAATTGATGAGTTTCTGATTCAAAACTTAACAAAAAACAGTATATTCATCTACCTTCCTGCAAAATGCAACCGTAGTATTGCATCTATTCGACCACTTTTCAATGATAATTTTGCTCCAACAAGAAACAATAGTTTTCTAGTTCAAGATTGTTCAGCTTCTTTAGGTGGATGTGTGATTCCAGCTTCAAGTTTTGTTGGAAATCAGATTGAAGTTGAAAGTTGTGATAGCAAAAGTAGTAATATTAGTTGTTTTACTCAACAGTATCATGAAGGAGATGTTGATGTTTTGAGTTATGATGAATTGAATAAGACTAAGTGTAACTTTTTGTTCTCAGCTATTGCTGTTGAACAGAACAAAGAGATTTCTTTGCAGTTTCAAGCTATTGAATTAGGGTGGTGGCTTCAAGGTTCTTGTCAATGTTCTAACAATGCTACTTGTTCAACGGTAAATTTGCAAGGAAACGGTACTGGATTTCGTTGTCAATGTGTTGATGGTTTCCGGGGAGATGGATTTGCAAGCGGCACCGGTTGCCGGAAAGGTCAGTTTAATTTTTTTTTTTACTAAATACATGTTTAGTATCACGGTGACTTTGCCATAATCACGGTAACTACGCAGGAATGGGATTTGTTTTTTACTTGTGTTTTTTAGAAATGGGATTTGTTTTATTATTATACTTTGATTCTTGTTCTTAGAATAATTATAATGCTGCATAAAAATAATGATTATGATGCTTTATGACAAATTGGTTTGGTGTTGCTTTATTTTATGGCCATTCAAGTTGCTGCACTTCAATTCTGTGTTGTAGAAAAAGAAAGATTGCACTTTTGTTCAAGTTGCTAAAAAGCTTAGTCAATTTCAATACAGAAGACCAGTCAATTTCGTCTGCTAAAAAAATTTTATTTTAAAAATCTTAATTTAAAGATACAAATTTAAGTCTGTGTTTCTTTTAGTTTTTTATCATTTTAAATATTAATTTGGGATTGATCAAAAGGTTAGTTTGTGATTTGGTAAGGCTCCTCCCCTTATTTGGAAGTTTTTATTTCATTGGCAAACTAGGGACTTGTATCATATAGTCATGCAGTAGTTGATGTTTATATTTTTTATAAGCAAATTCTTGGGAAAAATAATTTGTTAGTATCAAACTCTAAACAAATATAATACTCATCTGGTGTTTCAATTTTCAACTCATACCACTAGAGCTATTACTTTGAAAATGTAGTGGACCTCAATTGATAGATAAAACTCTTATTTTCAGATGCATTTTAAAGTCCATTTAATGAAGTTAGAGCATAAGCGCTAGTCAGTGTCTTAGTGCATATTTGAATTTGTGGTAACTTTGACCAATCACGGTGATCATGGTAATTTTGTAAAAATTACAGTTTGGAGTTTCAATAAAATTACGATATAACTATGATTTCATCAAACTCACGGTCATTCCAACCATTGAAATCATTTTATTGTGAATGTGCTTTTCCAATACGAAATTCTGTCCCACAAATATTCCAGACCAACTTTTCCTTTGTGACAAGTAACAAACTAGTATTTTTTTTAGTCTCGTGGACCTTGAGGGTCCTATTAGGCTCCTTTATTTTGAATTGATATAAGAAACTATTGATTGCTTGGTTTCCTTTTTAAATTCTATGCATACCACTTTTGATGCTTCTAGTAATGAAATTCATTGTCATGGAAAAGAGGATGAGGATGTATGGTAAATGAATGTGTCATGTACTCATGTGTGTTCTTATCTTGTCTTGAATTAGTTGTTTTTGGTGTGCTATTTTTTTTGAATGGGAACCTATTAACAAAGAAAGAATCCTTGAAAAGTCAACATCAGTGGCTGCACATGTGTGGTAGCTAAGAATAAGATTGCCCTGAATTTTTTTAGTATTGATGGTGGTCAAAAGAGAGAGGTGGTGATAAATTAACAATAATAGGAATTAAGAGTTAGGATATGACCTTATATAAATATTAGTTAACGTTGATTACTTCTAAACTTTAAGCATGAGGACATCACCGACAGAACAATTTTGTTACCTTTTCATACTTTGCTGACAGAGGAAATTGAGTCTCATTCGAGTTTCTCAATTAAACAAAATAAACATCTAACAAACATACTAGTTAGAACTAAATGTCAAACATTTGCTGAGCTGTGCCACGTTATTTGCAGCAATTTTATAACTTCGAATGAGTTTGAATATTATCTTTTTTTATTAATTTTTTCTAGAAGAATATTTTATCAAAAAATATTAAAAAGTTAATCAAAACTAAACATACATTTTGTGATCAATGATTTGTGTGAAGTTGTTTTTGACTCAGTCAGCAAGGAACATTTTAGACCATCCAAATTGGTTGGTTGAGAAAAGTATTTGTTTGTCTGTTCCTTTAGTAAATATTGAAATCATTTTAACAATTTGCCAATGGTTGCTTTGTCTCAGCTCCAAGTTGCAGTGCTTCAACAATAACATCAGGGGGATGTGGAAGTGCAACTAAAATCGGCGTTGTTGTTGGAGGTATAACCTTTACTTTCATTCCTCGTACCGATGTAAATAATTTTGATTAATTCTACATGAATAATTTTGATTAATGCTACATGATTGTTCATATTTAACAGCGATTGTAGCCGGAGTTGTGATCGTGGCTGCTCTCATTCTTATATGGTACTGTGCCAAGCGCCGTTTTACTTGGTTGAGAAAGCATACCAGAGTAAAGCGCCTACTACGTGAAGCTGCAGGAAACTCTATTGTGCCTCTCTACGCTTACAAAGACATAGAAAAAGCTACAAATTCTTTCTCTGATAAACATATGCTGGGAACCGGGGCTTTCGGTACAGTCTATGCTGGAAAACTTCACAATGATGAGTTTGTTGCAATAAAGAAGATAAGGCATAGAGACACCAATAGTGTAGATCAAGTCATGAATGAGATCAAGCTCCTTTCTTCGGTGAGTCACCCGAATTTGGTTCGCCTCCTAGGTTGCTGCATTGAAGAGGGAGAGCAGATACTTGTTTATGAGTATATGCCACACGGGACACTCTCTCAGCATTTGCAAAGAGAGAGAGATAAAGGTCTTCCGTGGACAATACGACTCACCATTGCTTCTGAAACTGCTAATGCTATAGCTTATCTCCATTCTGCAATTCATCCTCCAATTTACCACAGAGACATAAAATCCAGCAATATACTCTTGGATTATAACTACAAATCTAAAGTAGCTGATTTTGGGCTTTCTAGGCTTGGCTTGATGGAAACATCACATATTTCAACTGCACCACAAGGGACTCCAGGTTATGTGGATCCTCAATACCACCAGAATTTCCATCTTTCTGATAAAAGTGACGTATACAGTTTTGGAGTGGTTTTGGTAGAGATAATAACTGCCATGAAAGTGGTTGATTTTGGCAGACCTCAGAGCGAGATTAATTTAGCTGCACTTGCTGTTGATAGGATTAGGAGAGGTTCTATAGATGAGATTGTAGATCCCTTCCTTGAACCAAATAGAGATGCTTGGACTCTATATTCCATTCATAAGGTGGCTGAGCTTGCATTTAGATGCCTTGCTTTTCATAGTGACACGAGGCCAACTATGATGGAAGTTGCTGAGGAGTTGGAGTACATCAGACGCCGTGCATGGGCAACCATGGAGGAAGCCATATGCTTGGGTTCATCGGTTGGATCCGCGAGTTCATCACCTCGCTATGGAAGTGAGAAGTCGGTGATCGGTATTAATTTGAAGAAAGTAGGGCAAGAGAGTGAGGGATTGATTGTTCCACCCAAGCATGAGAACTTGTTGCAGTCTATGGAAATGGAGGTGAAGGACAGCTCCCCTGTATCGGTGCATAATCCTTGGTCGAGTGGACCGAGCTCACCTTCAACGAACAGCTTGTTGGGAAATGTCGTTCGGTGACATAAGCCTCCAGCAATGTGAAAAATACTAAAGGCATATATGTAACAGTTCTATTTTCTCTTTCAACTGTCATTGATATAGATATTTTTTATGTGTGATTAAGATTCTGGTTTACTAACAACTTCCAAAAGCTTATATGCAAAAATAATCAGCAGTAGATATACAAAATTTTCTATGCAGACAAGATGTAAACTATGAATAGTTATTATATATTAAGCGGACAATTTTCTATTAAGCAAGAATACCTTTGCTGCTTATTTCTTTTATTTTCCCTCTAAAATATACTCTATTAAGAGGACAATGTTTTGAAATAGCATGTGGTTAATAGTTTCAGCTATGTTACTTCTGGAAGATTATTTTAAAATTGCTGAACCAGAAGACGTAGCCACATAGACCCCTAGAACTGGAAGATTATCGAAAGAAAAGTGCCTGTAGTAAACAGCAAAAGATAACCATTCAATTGAGACATGCGTCTTTAAATTAACACAACCAATCATTTTCTAAAGAATCGTGCACAACTCAATAAGAAGTTTATAATGAGACGGAGGGAGTAATGCAAGTGTCTCAAATTTTCAAACATATCAGTATATGTCATTTAAATTTCATAGTCGTGGATGCTTAATTATAATCAGAGCAGCACAGGAATGTTGTATCTACAGCAGCAATTTCTGATTGACCAAGAGTTTCATGAATTTAGTATTGGAGGGTATACAGATATACATGATTTAAACACATCAGTACAATGAGTAGAGTAGCGAACTTATAAGCGTTGAAGTGCCCAGAGATCGCACGAAAATAGACATTTTTGAGCAAACAATTGCCATTGATATCGGGTTTTAGATCCTAATCTATAACAGGCTTTTACAATGTTCTTAATTTGTCTGCTGAAATGTTGCTCATTGACAAATCTAACAGTTCACTGTAAAACAGTAAGAAGAAAGTATTGTATGTTGTTATCTAACCATGACTTCTTGGATCAACAACCTGATGTACCTTTCTTGCTTCAGCACTAGAATATTGACCTACAACACGTGCATGAGGCACCGATGTTTCACCACGAGCAAGCGCATCTACATTTTCAAGCAAATACTGTCTTGGAAGTCTACCTACTACATTGCCCTCTTCATTCCCTTCTTTATCAAGGAAAGCAAAGTGTGGAATACCCTCCACACCGAACTCGTCAAGCTCTTGCTCCCACTTCGTGTTATCCACATTCAACATTACAAAGTTCACTTTATTCCTGTTTTGAGAAGTAAAATGGTGTCAATATTGAAAACTAGTACACACCAAAAATCACAAACTATATCAACCTTTTATAAAGTGTAGGTAGTTGAATTTCCCTCAACATAAAGCATCAAAGGAGCTGATAAACAAAAATGATTACTTGTATTGCTGCTCTATTTTGTAGACATCAGGAGCTAATTCCCTACAAACCTCACACCAATCTGCATAGAACTCCACGACAGTAGGCTTCCCATTCGAAAGAGCCTGGAACAAGAAACATCCAAAACCAAAGTACAAACACTATAAAAAAAATATATAACTGATAAAATGTAACAATAACAAACTCTAATTGTTCTTCAAGAAAAAAAGGAGAAAAAAAGAACTCAAATTGTTAGGTGTCAGGTTTTGGCCTAAGCCCAACTAATGCACTAAATAGGGGAGTTGGTTACATTTGCTGACGTGGCTAGTTTGTTAGAGGGGAATGCCAGTTATGTGAATGATAGGGATAGCAATAGAGGGGCATTCATTACCTCTCAGTTACGACCTTAGAATATTTAGGCAGAGAAAGTCCTTCCTTTGAAGGACCAATGCTCTGTGGTTAGTTAGGGATCTTCTTCACTACTGCCTTTTATCTTCTTCATCAATAGTACAACCCTCTTTTCATCATTCCATGCACTATGACTCATTTTCATTATTATTTATTTTTTTTTGAAAACTCGGTATCCGATCCAAGGACCGACTAATCCGAGGGGACCAATCCCACCGCCCACTTGCGGGGGCCCCGTTTAAAGCCAGAGCAACCTCTGTATGGACTTAGCCCACCGAAATTGGCAC
>Ga0228710_1005600_pt1 | contig 19452 bp, 10 predicted proteins | sample MedpolnodulmetaG_FD_177995 | JGI IMG/M metagenome (GOLD analysis project Ga0228710, IMG submission 177995) | Root nodule microbial communities from Medicago polymorpha collected in Santa Monica, California, United States - pink nodules | ecosystem: Host-associated > Plants > Roots > Nodule... | reverse complement strand
TCCTCTGTTTTCATGTTTTTTTTAAATTATTATTGTTGCTAATGACAATAATAATTATATAAATTTAATCTGATTCAACCCGATTAAATTTATAATAATTAGCCTTTGAAATTATTATTGTTGGATAAAATTTTTATTTGACAGGTATCATTATTTTAGTTTTTAAAGTGATCGAGTCAATCCGATTCAATCCGATTAAATAACTATATAAATTTAATCTAAGACCGAGTCATCTAACGGAGTCATCCGAGTGGTTCCGGTTCAGTCATGCGGTTCGACCAATAACTCAGTGGTTCGACCATTGACCCAGTACCCCTGTCGAGTCGATGACCGAGCCGAGTTTTAAAAGTATGGTTTTTCGCTCTTTAAAAATATATATACCAAACCCTCTCTTCTTCTTTCTCGTTTTGTTTTCTCTGCTCTCTCAAAATTTCACTTTCTCTATACCCTCAAACCTCGCGGCTATCGCCACCGTCACAGGAGAAAGCGATTCCGGCCACCGAGACTTCGTTTGCTAAAGCACCGCATCAATCGAGCCCTTGCTTGAGCTACATCGTCAGGTTCAAAATTCTTCATTTCTTCGCTTTTTTCTTTCATTTCTTTTGCTGGTTATTGGTTAATGTGTTTTTCATTTGCCTTTTGCTGCTGTCAATTTCTATTTTGTTATATTTGAGTGGATATGCTCTGTCAGTGTAAATTAATTTTACACTGAATAGGAATCAATTATTTCTCCACGTCATACCATTAAAGCTGGGTGTAGTGGAGTAATTTGGCGGAATACGTGGTTGCTATTGGATCATAGTGTAAAAATATTTTACACTTTCAATGTGTGTCCTAATTTCTCCTTATTTTATGTTCCTTCTTTGATGTAGTGGTTTATGATTGTTGATGTAGCTGTAATTGTTATTTTATGTATTAAAATGTAGTTTATGATTGTTGCTGTTGTTGTTGTTATTGTGAATTGGAACATAGATACATACCCCTTTTTGTAATTCGGTTATGTGACGTGGTGTATTTGTCTATCTTTGCAGGTCATTCATTACATTTGATGATTTATTGTATGGTGAATGCTACAGATTTATAGATTTTTTATAGATGAAGCAATCGAAAAGAAAGGAGAGCGAGCAAGAATGTTGCGCATATTATGATTTTGAGGAGACGTGTTCACTTTGAAATTTTATTGCCTAATATTTCAATGCATTGTTAACATTTTTATGCGACTCTAGGGAAAGTTGGTTAACTCTAACTAATTGTCACAAATCTATTCTTTTGTCCAACCGTGAACTTTGTTAGTCCCTTCTGCCTCCGTGAGAATCACCATACGGACAAAAACCTCACCACCTTCCAACAATGATACCAAAACGCCTCCTTTCACATTCCACCTTCTCCATTCCCGCCACTCTTCACCCCTTTCACTTTTCTTCATTGTCATCATCATATTCTTCTTTATCTCCTGCTCTTTCCGAAGCTCTTTCTCATTTCCACCGTACCCTCCAAGACTACCCCAATTCAATGCCATCTTATTTATCCTGCAACACTCTCATAGACGACCTGCGAAAAGTAAAACACTACGACCATGTAATCTCTGTTCATTCCAAAATGGTCAGTGTCTCTGTTTTCCCGTGTTTTACTTCTTTATCTGCTTTGAGTGAAAGTTTTGTCAATACCCAGAAGCCAAGTTTTGCTTTTGGGGTCTTGGGGTTGATTATGAAGCGTGGTTTTCATTTAAATGTGTATAATTTCAATCTTTTGTTAAAGGGTTTTTGTCAAAGTGGTGATAGTGATAAGGCTATGGATTTGTTTTGTATGATGAAGAGGAATTGTTTGGTTCCCGATTGTGTTAGTTATAATACGATTATTAATGGACTTTGTAAAGGTAAAAGATTGGTTGAAGCTAGGGAGTTGTTTGAGGAGATGAAGGCTGGGGATTGTAAGCCGAATTTGGTTACGTTTAGTGCTTTGATTGACGGGTTTTGTAAGAATGGGGAGGTTGAGGAGGGTTTTGGGTTGTTGGAGGAGATGGAGAAGATGGGTTTGGTGGGTGATGTGTATGTGTACAGTGCTTTGATTAGTGGATTTTGTAACAAAGGTGATATTGAGAGGGGGAAAGAACTTTTTAATGAGATGTTGAAAAAGAATGTTACTCCTAATGTTGTTACTTATAGTTGTTTGATGAATGCTCTTTGCAAGAAACAGAAGTGGAAAGAAGCGTCACAAATGTTGAATGATATGACGGCTAGTAAGGTTCGTCCTGATGTTGTTGCGTATACGGTTTTAGCTGACGGGCTTTGCAAAAACGGAAGGGCGTCTGATGCAATTAAAGTGTTGGATTTGATGGTGAAAAGGGGGGAAGAGCCGAATAATGTAACGTATAACACTATCATAAATGGACTTTGCAAGGAAGGCCGGGTAGATGATGCACTCGGGATTCTGGAAACTATGGCAAAGAAAGGGAAGAAACCTGATGTGGTTACCTACAGCACATTAGTGAAAGGACTATGTGGAGTTGGAAAAATTGATGAGGCCGTGGACCTTTTGAACCTGTTAATGAGCAAGGAGTTCCATATAAAGCCTGATGTCTTCACATTTAATTTGGTAATTCAAGAACTTTGCAAACAACAACGTCTTCGTCATGCCAAAAGGGTCTACTATACAATGGTTGAAAGGGGGTTCCCAACCAACATAGTAACATACAATATTTTGATCGACGGTTATCTAAGTGCTGGAAAGCTTACCAAGGCATTGAAATTATGGAAGGATACAGTTGACTCGGGAATTTCCCCCAACGCAATGACCTATACTGTCTTGATTAATGGTCTTTGCAAAATGCAAATGCTAAGTATTGCAAAAGGACTTTTCAATAAAAAAAGAGCTTCTGGAACTAGACCGACAGTAAGTGAATACAATACATTAATGGCATCCCTTTGCAAAGAAAGTAGTTTGGAGCAAGCTAGGAACTTATTTCAAGAAATGAGAAATGCAAATCACGATCCTGATGTTGTTTCGTTTAATATAATAATCGATGGGACGCTCAAAGCAGGAGATGTTAAATCAGCCAAAGATTTGCTTTTGGAGATGCTTAACGTTAATTTGGTCCCTGACAATATTACATTTTCAATATTAATAAACAGGTTCTTAAAACTCGGGCAGTTGGATGAGACCGCGTCGCTTTATGAGAGAATGGTCTCTTGTGGTCATGTACCAGATGCTGTGCTATTTGATTCTTTGCTAAAGGGGTATAGTTTAAAGGGAAAGACAGAAAAAGTTGTTTCCATGCTTCAACAAATGGCTGATAAGGATGTTGTTCTGGACTCGAAATTAACTTCGACCATCTTAGCTTGCCTGTGTAACATGTCAAAAGATGTTGATATAGAGAAGATACTTCCAAAGTTTTCACAACATACATCTGTAGGAGCAAGTATTAAATGTAATGAACTTTTGATGAAACTGAATACGGTTCATCCAGAGCTTCAATTATTAGTTGCTTGATGGTTTTTGTTATGTGACTCCAGCACACTATTAAGTAAGTTCTGCTTTGTCTTTCATTAAATTAATAAATTAATGAGTCATGTTCCATGAATTATCTACTAAGGTTAAATAGTCAAAATTGTCAAGATGGTTTAGTTTCATTTCAGATTGCTGTGTGTCTAATGCTAGGACACACTTGTTCAGTCTTTGGTTTCGATTAGGTAAAATGATGTCTATTTCTGCTGATCATAGAGTGATTTCACTGTTAATTCATGTATGTATATACTAATACAAATATATTATTCAATAGTGTGATTTGGAGAGTTTTTCTTAGTTGCATGTACTAGTTTATTTGTGTGTTAGTTGCATGAATAGTTAGTAATGTGAGTAATGCAAATACACGGAGCCCGTGTTTGTGTTGATTCTATGTCTAAAGTTGCTGAGATTGAAGGATCTGAGAAGGAGATAATGAAAGAAAAGATAATTGGTCATGGCATCAATTCTTTTGTTAACAGACAGTTGATTTACAATTTTCCAGAGGAGCTCTTTGCTGATGCGGGAATATTAGCTATTGAGCGTCTGGCTCTGGTAACTGATGCTGAAACTGCATCATCCTTTGACAACCCTGAGTCTGTTAAGCTTGGGCTATGTGACCTTATTGAAGAGATTATTATCGGGCAGGCATGCACAATAGTTCTGAGAGGTGCTAGGTACTTTTTTTTCTTTTGTTTTTGGTAAATTCCTTTCTGATGTTCTTTTACATATTCAAGGATTTTAATCTTGATAACATATCACTTCATAGCATTTTTTCTTTTGAGCTTTTCTTATTCTGGTAGTATTTTTTTGTAATATTTCATTATCTATTTGTTGTAGATCATAGTATTAGTTATTGATAGGAATTGCTTAATACAGATGATCCTCATTTCAGTTTCTATGCTGGTTTATTGATGGTTAATGTATAAGGTTCTAATTTTTTAATTTTGTTTGTTTTGAAATATTTTATAAACTGCAGTGTGTTTTTTTTTTAATAGGAATAAACTGCAGCTTATAATTATTGAGTCCAATGATTTAACTGGATTGCTGAAATGTTGGATATTAATTGGTTTTATGCACACATGTTCCTGTATGATCATGCAAAGTTAGTTTATGTCCTTATATTCATCCGCTTCTTACCATTTTCTATGGCCTAGTCAGTGCATTTGAGCTGGACATGTATGAACTTTTTTGTATGCATGAGTATACAACTGTTATTTAAAAATTTGATTCAAAGTTTTTATTTTTACTTTTATGTTGCACTTTCAGCCTGACGTTTGTTTTTGTCGCAGCCACCATGTTCTTGATGAGGCTGAGAGGTCATTGCATGATGCCTTGTGTGTGCTATCTCAGACTGCCAATGACAACAGATTGTTACTTGGAGGCGGGTTGCCTGAAATGGTAATGGCAAAGGAAGCTGATGCATTTTCTAGGAAAAAGTCTCTTGCAATGGAGGAGGCGTTTTCCTGGGCACTCTTGGCTATCCCAACAAACGTCGCTGATAATGCTGGTTTGGACAGTGTTGAGTTGAAGAGTCATACTTAGTCGAGAGAGGAATGAAATGAGAAGTTGAAGGCAAGCATTAGAAGTGTATGCAATTTTGTCATAATATATAGAATACAATTTTGGCAAAAGAAAAAACACTTCTAATTTAGAGGTGAACGTTGTGGAGGTCATGTCAAAACGATAGAAAACTATAAAAAGATATAAATCATCAAATTCAAGTGGGTTGGTTGAAATGGAGCAGGGTCTCAAGATTTTTATTTGACATAAAATTATCGTTCAAGCTAAAGGAAGAAGTCTTTGACTTTTTCATAAAACAATTTCATAATTTGAAATCTTCAAAGAGTGCATTTAGGGCATTCTTTAGCAAGATCAGTAAAGATATATCATGTCATTCCTGTACATAAATATGAAATAAGTGTTAAGTAGATAATCATGTTGCAGTAGATTTTTGAAAAAGTTCCAAGCTAAAAATAAGCCGTGGTAGATAACATTCCAAATCTTAAACTATTTAACAAGGGTGGGCAAAAATAACCACAAACCGAACTGAATTGCTGAACCGAATTGAAATTAACAAAACCATTTAAGTGGTTTGCGAACCAAACCAGTAATATTATTAACGGTTATTGAACCATAACCTACCTGTTTAATCCGAACTGAATTGTTTTGAATCGAACTGACCATTAGCAAAGCACAAACTTCATATTTTAGTAATGAAGTTTTATTTTCCCTTTCATCATGCATTATCATTGGAATTTGTTGATGTTTTTGTTGATATTCTTTAAATACAACTAATAAAAACACGAGAAATTAATCAAAAGGCTTAACACATTTGGTCATAGTTTAAATATAATTAATAAAGTCTTGATACTTTTTGAGAAGATAAAAATTCTTAACTCCTGTCGCACAATTCCAATTTATGAACAAGAAAAAAAAAATTGTTCGCAAAAGGATAAGAAAATACATTATAGTTTAAAATATTATTTTAGGTTTGGTTTGTAGACAACAAAACGGTTAAACGAACCATAATTTTAGTTCGGTTCAGTTCCTCACAAAGTTTAAACTATTCCGATCAGTTTTTCAAACTGTTGAAACGGTTTGGTTCATCTAAGCTTTTTGTCCAACAGGGAAATACTGCTGTTTATTTGTTGTATGCACATGCTAGGATCTGTTCCATTATTGAGAAATCTGGTAAAGACATAGAAGAACTAAAAAAGGTAAGTTTTTCTAATTTCCATGATGATGATGACATTAGATTTGTTGAAAAAAGTAATTTAATTCCTTTTTGCATCACATGCTTAATTTTACAATGTTAAACATATATATGAATTGTGTATAGGTTTTATACTAGAGTATATCATGGTTAAATATTAGTCAGTTAAGCAGTCATCTATTGTGATTGTGATATGATTCAATACTGCATTTGTGTTTATAACTAGTGCAAATTTACATGATTCATATCTTGTTTACCAACTTGTGACAGAATGGGAGTTTGGTGCTCGATCATAAAGATGAGTGTACATTGGCTCTTCATTTACTACAATTTACCGAGGTAGAGTGAAACATTTGTTCTTGAGTTTTATTCCTTGCATGCTATACATGTGTGTGTGTGTGTGATTTTACAATCTAAAAAATATATGCACTTACATGAGATTTTCATCTCAGGTTTTTGTGGAGTCATGTTCGAATTTACTCCCCAACAAGTTGTGTGAATACATATATGATTTGTCTGAAATCTTCACAAAGAAATTTTATTCTAATTGTCAGGTATCCAAGGCCATAAATTCTGTCTCTATTAATTTCAATGTCGTTCATATTAATCCTATTTGTTTTGTATTAATGTGAATGCCTTTGCCAGGTTGTTGGGTCACCTGAAGAAACTAGTAGACTCTTGTTAGGTGAATCAACGCTTACTGTGATGAGACAGTGCTTCTATCTCCTTGGAATTGAACCAGTTTACAAGTTACCACGTTTGAAAGCGGAGTTCAAGAGCATGTTAGAGGGGAGTTGATCGAGTGCGTTTTGGTGTCGTAGTTGACAAACTTTTGAAGCTTTCTGTTAATGCATTGTGAGTATGAGGGATGATTAGTAATCTAGTCCTCTTAGGTTTAATATATATTCTCTTTGTAACCTTTATTTTATGGTATTCTATTAAAATTCTAATCTCCTTTGTTATTCTCTCTTATTGATTCTCTATATTGTTGACAACCAGAATTGCAAATAATTTCTAGTATTAAATTTAGTGTATCTTGAAGAATATTCACTAAATTCTCTGTATTATTTTTTCTTTCTAATTTTCTCAATAAAACTTTTGTAACTAAATCACAGTTGATATTTCTTCCACATTTTTCTTTGGTGATATATTTCTTCCACATTTCTTTCTCATATCTTGAAGAATGTGGCTGAAAAGTTAGGAGTGTTCAGATTTCAGAAATCAGAACTGCAGTAGCCGAGTAACGCAAGATGGATTAGAAGCTTCAGGTTGTAGCTTCTGTGCTGGTTAAAATCGATACAGTTTCAAATACATTATATTTTCACAGTATTGATCATAATTATTCATGGTCAATTTTAAGGATAAAACCACATCGGTTCACAGTGGCCGATGCATTTTGGTGTTTTATCTTATTGCATTCGATCGAGTACTTCTTTGATTTATTATTATACTCGAGTAATTTGTTTTCTCTAGATTGTACTCCAAGAAAGCATGACTGAGAATGTTTCTAACTAAACATAAAAAAATTGGACAACTTATAAAATTACACAAAAAAACAATTTATAGGATTTTTCTAATAATTTTTTACCTCTCAAATTAACACTTGTTTGAATGTTGCTTTATAAGCTGTCCAATATTTTATGTTCAAATATCAATACTTTTGTTGTTTCTAAGCACATATAATATGGGAAGAAGTTCCCCCGAAAACAACTCAAATCAATCATCTAATCTAAGGGTGGCAAAAAAATCCGTATCCGCGGGTATCCGTGGATAAAATCTGTCATGAGCATGGAGCGGGTAGTTAAATGGGTATTTACGGGTATAATAAACGGGTATTTAACTATCCGTTGCTTTATGGGCACGGATACGGATTTGAAGATACCCGTGCCCATGGGTGTCCTTACCCATTAATAAATTAAGTAATTTACTAAAATATCTATGTGTATAAGAGTTTGGTGTCTCAAAAAAAAAACCTAGTTTACTCATGTCTCAAACGCTAAGATTTTGGATGAATTTATCCTTTTATTTTGCTTCAAGAATTTGTATGGATTATGTAAGAATCATGAATTTTGTATGCTCTATGATATGGTGAACTTGCATGAGATTATGTAAGATGAATTTGTTTGGATAATGAAATTAGAATGGAACATGTTATGTATGGATATTTAAAAGTTGAAGTTTGTAGGTAATTAAAAAATATTTTTCTTTGTACAAAAAAATTAATTAAAAAATCTATGGGTACCCACAAATATCCGTGAATATTTAAATACTCGTGGATTACCCGTATAGAGATACCCGCATCGGCATGGGAACGGGCACGGATACCATATTTATCCAAATGGGCGGGGGCGGATATCATACTACCCGTACCCACTGACATCCCTAATCTAAACGTGGAAACTACTTAATAAAATCAAATCCAAAATTGTTAAATTTACTGTCAATAATTAAAAGCAGCTTCCAAAAGGTTTTTAGTCAATGGACTCGTCTGTTTTCTAATAAACTTACTCTGCCACCAGTTATTGATTGGCTTTGGTGCTGGAATTAATTTCAAATTTTATTTTTGCTCCTCTTTATATATTCTCTCATCTTCTTTTTCATTTAGTTTAGTACAACTCATTCTCCAATCATAATATATTATTTACGACTTCGCAAAGATACTTAGGCTTCTCCTAGAGACGACTAGATATATTTTTGGATTAATGGTGAATTTGGTGGCAAAATTACGGTGACCACATGATTATTTTAAACTCAAAATTGTAATTTTTGTAATTTTTATCAAAATCATGATGGCACATCATAATTATCCAAATCTCATCGTCAATCTTTATTCTCACAATCTATCTTAGATATTATTCCAATCACGTGTACTCCTTTTAGTTGATGACTTGTCCTCTAGAACCTAAAAATTATCTTGTCACCAGAAACTTTAGGGTGCGTCTCGTCAGATTTATATCACAACTAGTGGAAAAATTCCACCCACTATAGACATATATGTGCATGCAAGGCATCAATGAGGATGTCTCTTTACACATGATCCTATCAAATAATTCAGTTTATGTCATCCACCCTCTCGTTGGTTTTGGAGTATCAAGTGTGAGTAAACAAACTCCTATTAAATGTGAGTGTTCCACAGCAGAAAAATGGAATCCATATGTTGTTTAAGCTCTTGGATAAAGATGCCATGTCCTAACAACTTTACGTGGTTGTTTGTCTTACATGAAAATCTCCACAATGTTTTAGGCTCTCCTGGGTGACCTAATAGTGAAACCAGAGTGAAATATTTGACTAAAGATAGCCAACTCCTTGCATCAATTTATGACGTTCTATTAATGAGTGAGTCAATAGTTGCACTAGCGTAAGTTAGTGAAAAGTACAGTCTTGAGGGAAAGGATACCTGGTGCATGGATGAACTAATATTTGGAGAGATGGTTAAAGAGTATTATTTAAGTCTGAATAAAAAGTTCTGCATTCGATGAAAATGTTAGTATTGAACAGTGTGAAACACTCGTACGCCCATCTTGTGACTTGACACCCTAGTTTGGATATCAGCACATGGAAAGGTAGGTAGGGGGTCAAGTAATATCAACTTGTGAAATTACACAATGGACTCCAGGTCTTGTCATATAGAGAGGGGTCTGATGGCCTCATTCACAATGTGGAAGGAGTTTTGTAGTTTGAGTTAAGGCATATTCGTGTTTCAGATATACTCTATGCTGAGCACTTAGACACGCTTTATGGATTAGGTCAGATATGGGAATCAGAGGTGAGGTAGAGGACACGGCTATGCCATGGCACACCCAACTTTTCTATACGTAAGTATTTTCATGCAATTTTCTATATGATAGATGGTTCTTCCTTCGAATCAATCTAGGATCTCCCCCGACACAATTGCTTTGTCATGCAAGCATCATTTTTATCAGAGAATCCTTTAGCAAAATAGAGTATGGCATAGAAGTTGCACAGGACAAGATAAACACCTCAAACAAGGACACATGTATACAACAAAACAACCACAAGCAGTATTAACAGGCAGCAATATAAACCCCTATACGAGCCGCACTAAGTTGTACAGATCTCAGACGCTGGCATCACTAACATTTTCAGTGGCCGAATCTGTCCAACCAAAGCATAAAAGCTACAGCTAAAACTATCATGTATACCTATGGAGATAGAAAGAGAAAAGACACCAACAGGTAATAACATGGAATATCATGACACTGTTGCTAAGGTGAATGGGACTTGAGTACTGGTCAACTTGACTACAACAGTAGAAAATTAATTTCGGCCATGCCTTCCTGGGTGGTATGCACCCCTGCCATTTGAATCTGTCCTTTCCTTCTCTTCAGCACGAGAAGAACCCACCTTACCTCCAACTTCGGACATTCTCACAGGATGACTGTGCTCCGATGAAGGGAGCAGCCAACCTCCTTGCCCAGTCTGCCCAGCTTGTCCACCATGGCTAGCTCCTAAAACATAAACAAGAACAGGTTAAAATGATTCAAATGGCATACCGCTGTTTTGAAGAAACAATGACATTCAACAACGACAGTATTTTAGCGCAGAAACCCACATAATACCATATACATAACTTGTGTGCCACACATTGAATTCTACATTGGTCTTGCTGCTTTTTTATGTAAAAAAATGAGACAGGAAATTTGGAAATAAAAAATGGTAAATTATTTTATGAGATTAAGGAACGTACCCACAAAATGGTAAATTATGGTAAATCATAATTTATCATTTAACATTCAATAAACTGCGCTAAAAAAATTTGGTAAAAAAAACTGCCAACACAACAGGCATTCTAAGCCATACTCTCTACACCATGGAATGCACAGTACTTCGCTACCACTGTTTCCTTACTTCCCATTAGTCAATAATAAAGAGCATGAGCTAGGAATATCACACTAGTGAACTTTGTAGTTTTCTATATATCATAAAGAAATCGATAATAATATATCCAACATGATAACGATTTCACAACAATGGACATCAGAATACACCCCATGAGAAAGCATTTCACTCCATACAAGCTACATGTGAGCACATGCTTGTATGCAAGTTATAATTAATATACAAATAGACAAATAGATGTGTGAAAATATGTGGTAGTTGCAGAGAACTGAAATAGGGGGTGAAAAGATGCATGCATCGTAAAAACATACGCTGATGCACAAAAACAGTGCTACGAATGTGTCCACAGATACATTGTAACATAACACGGGGTCTTTCTTTCGTTAAACTGATTATTGGCTAAAAATTGCAAATACTGGATGGCATTTCACGTGTAATGATTTTACGATTTTTGTGACATATATCATCACTCGGTACAATTATTTTATTTCCTTGTATTTCAAGTACTCAAGTAAATTCACATTTATAAAACTGTGAATTTAGCACAATTTTACAAAATATGCTAATAACACTAACTTCACAGAATTTTTTGGCACGAGTATATAAAGGTAAAACTGTCAATAATATTTAATAAATAAGAGAGATATTCTAGAAATAAATCATCCATATTCCTCAATTAATCAGTTACTCACCAATACTCCCGCTCCATCCAGGCAAATACTTTTGACCCTTCCCTTTCCATTCTTCTTCAAAGCCAGCTAGTTCATCTGCGAAAAACAACGCAAAACCTTCAGTAATGCTGACATAGCTATAGTAATTATTGAATCACGCCACCAGAAAAAGAAAAAAAACTAAGCATAAGCTAACTAACCTTCATTAATGTTGTGCAAAGTTTGCATAGTATCCACCTTACCATCTGGATTAAGTTTTCTTGAAAGGGTGTGCCCCTACAAAATATTAGATAAAAGTAAATTCAATTAAAGTAAGGACGTGGCTAAAACCACTAAAGAAACACAGCAAAAGTGATCCCAAAACCAAACCAACTCAATATAATATCGCTACCAAAGAGGATACCTTGTCATGCAGGCCTCTAGAAATCCTGTGAGAAGCTTGCCTTGTGGAAGTATCAGCCTCCTTGCTCTCCTCAAGTGTCACCTAACACAATGAAGATGGAATCAGAAGACAATATTATGCAAATCCTTTATTTGGTCTAGCTGTAAATCAGCGTAAAAGCTTACTCCGTCACTTCCGGTCCTCCTTGTCTTTGATGAAGTATAATATGCTCCATTTGGTCCACCATAGCTGACTGTGGAGCTCTGGAAGCTGAAACTGCGAGTTTGAGGCTGAAGCTCACTTGCATTGAATCTGTTGTACTCATTTCTACCCTGCAAATGTCTGATCTTCTTCCCTGCAACTTGACCCCCAACCCAATAAAAATCAGCCAAAACAAATACAAACTACAATTTTTTAGAGGGATAGAGCAAAAGGCGCAAGCCCCTATTGGTTAATTCTAAACAGTAAACACATATTACCTTCAAGTTCATCATCTGGATGTTCTACAGAGGGTTCAGTGTTTGATCTTCTATGCTTTTTTGGATTTTCTCTCTTCTCTTCTGTCTCATCCTCATTTTCATTATCAGAGTCCAATTCCTGAATGATTGGGCCCCTTCGATTACTAGGCTCTGGAGGTGGAGCACGAGCTTGATGCTCAAGAAACCCAGATGGATGCATGTCCAGGTGGAAAGGAAACCCAGATTGATTCATGTCCGGGTGGAAAGGAAACCCAGGTAACTGCATATTGTGCATATTCTGTGCGAGATCCAAACCCGGCCGATGCATTTCCGGAGGAAAAGGAAACCCGGAAGGACCACCCATAATGCTAGACTGGAACATCCCTCCGAAAGGCTGCGTGAAGAAAGGGTCGTCAAACGGGTCCCTTCCCCCAAAAACACTTGACATTAAACTCCCAGGAGGTCCAAAGGGACCAAGCCCTCCAAAACCACCGAAAGGCCCACCAGAGAAAGGATCCCTACCACCAGGCCCACCACCACGTCCTTGCATTCTGCCGTTCAAACTCCAAGTGCAGTAATCACTGAAAGTACAAAACGCATTTAAGATAACCAAATCACAACCACAAATAACGTACAAACCATACAACCATCAATAAATATGCAATTCAAAAGAATAATTCAATATGAACAAACCCTTCCTATAATCTTCCAAATACGCTACATTTTGTTATGATTTTCAAAATATTAAATACTTCTAAGTGCGGTATTCACCAGAGGTATATCGCGCATTTAAGATAACTAAATCACAGCCGCAAATAATATAATATATTACAAACCCTAAATTTCATAACACTAATAAAGGATTCAATTCAAACACAATTTCAAAGGATAATTCAATATCAGCAATCTTCAAAATTATTTTTTACCAAATATTAAAATACGTGTAAAGTTCAGAAGCGAAATACTCATTTCAAACAACAACAGAATCATCATAATTCGTAGAACGATTTAAGCAAAGCAAGCAGAAAAAAAAAATCACCAATTCACGAATTATCAATACAGAATCGATAAAATAAACTAAACATGATTAGAACTGATTGAGTTAAACACAAAGGACATGAAGATCGATTAGACTATGGAAAAATCAGCAAGTAAAATACGAAATGAAACGATCAAAATCGAAATTCAGAGCCACAAAATATTTTTGAGAATTGAGAGAAAGAGAGTACCTGAGAAGCGACTGTAGAGAAAGGAAAGGAACCTCAAAAGTGTGATGAATTTGATTTTATCTTGAACGAACAAAAAATAGTGGTTGGGTTTTTATGCGGATTGCATTTCACAATTCGTATTTCATTCTCTGAGGCATGGAAATGGAAATGGAAATGGAACTTTCTAGTATAGTTAATGAACACGAAAGATCATCACGGTGCATGAAAATTTTATGGGCCTTGTTTCTCGACTTACTAACGAAATGGGCCCAATTCTACACCGCCTTCCGAGATGGTTGCTTTTCTGACATTGAATGAATTAACTATCGTCGAGGGTATTTTAGTATTTTACATATGTTTTTATGAAGTTTTAGATGTTAAAAAAGCAATTTTCATCTTCTAATTTTACTTTATCGTTTACTACATTTTAATTTTATTGGTAAACTATAGTATAAATACTCGTGCGTTCGCAAGGATCGTGCGCTGCGAAGAGTTTTGTTGATCGGACGAGTCGCCTGAGACGTATGATATTTTGTTAAGTATTCCCTATGATCTTATATATAAGAAAATATTCTTTTTTCTTATGATTATCAAGGAGCTCACTTTTTATCAACTCGTCTTCTTTGATAATTTGTAATTTATTGTATTCGTAAATGTTAGAACAGAGAGATGAATATAATTTACTTAAATCTTTGAACTTCAGAAGCATCAACAACAACTATTAAAAAAAACTAATTAACATTTTTTTTTTTAGGGAACTAATTAACATATTTTTATTTTTATTTAAAACAACGTATTACTAATTGGGCTTAATTGATCATCTAGTCCCTTAACATAATTCTTTATTTCACAATGGTCCTTTGACTAAAAAATGTCTTAAATTGGTCCCTCATATATTCTGTCGTTATCTATTTTGATCCTTGCAGTTAGTTTTTTGATGTCTAATATTTTTGATATGATTATAACCGTTTGATTGCAGGTCCATAGTATATTACGGTGAACCACCCATATCTATTTTTTTTTTCCTTTTCTTCTTCTCCTTCATAAAAAAAATCCATAAAATATTCAGAAAATCAAAACAAAAAAATCAAATCAACTCTTTAATGACTACACCACCACGATGGTCATCTTCATCCATCATCAACGCCATCTTTCACCTTCATCATCAACTTAAACCCAAAATATGCACTCCACCATCACCATAACCTTCCCAAAACTGAAAGAAGAGCTTCAGAGATTAATTACATTATCATTCACCATAATCATGTCCGGAATCATTCACTCACCATCATTCAGAAAATCAAAACAAAAAAATCAAATCAACTTTTTAATGACTACACCACCACGATGGTCATCTTCATCCATCATCAACGCCCTCTTTCACCTTCATCATCAACTTAAACCCAAAATATGCACTCCATCATCACCATAACCTTCCCAAAACTGAAAGAAGAGCTTCAGAGATTAATTACGTTATCATTCACCATAATCATGCCCGAAATCATTCACTCGCCATCATTCACTCACCATCATTCAGAAAATCAAAACAAAAAAATCAAATCAGCTCTTTAATGACTACACCACCACGATGGTCATCTTCATCCATCATCAACGCCCTCTTTCACCTTCATCATCAACTTAAACCCAAAATATGCACTCCACCATCACCATAACCTTCCCAAAACTGAAAGAAGAGCTTCAGAGATTAATTACATTATCACTCACCATAATCATGTCCGGAATCATTCACTCACCATCATTCACTTCTCAGAGATTAATTACATCATCACTCAAAATCAAACATCATCACTCATCTACAAGATCTCCATCACGTATGCAAGATTAAGGGACCAAAATTATTATGAAAGCCAAACATCACTCTTCTGCAAAATCAAGTATAAAAATTCATAAAATCACAAAAATAATGACGAAGAAATACTCATAATTTTTCTGAGTCCTGGACCTCTCGTCTCTCATAAAAAAATTGATTTTTATTTATGGGGTGTTTTAGATCGGTTAAGAATAAATGATTTTGATGTTTAGATATGTTGGGAAAATTGATAGTAAAGTTGTTGGAAGGTTAAAGTTAGCTTATTCAAATTTTTGAAAGAGGAAGGCTTATTTTGTTTTAGTTAGTGGTTGAGAGGAAACTTACTAAGAATTAAATCTTTGCTAAATTTCAATCGGAATTTTTTTTTTAAGAATTAAGGGTCTGTTTGATGGTCAGGATATTCGAGAGGCAAGACATGATATAAAGCTGGATAGAGATAGGATATGATAAGGACATGATAAACATTAATCCTATCATGTGTTTGATGTGCACATGATAACAAATAGGATATCATTATAATTAAATGAAAAAATTGCTCTCATAATTAATTAAATATTGTAAAAATGGCATGTTATTAATTATAATAGAAAATACATGCTATCATTATTTTTAAAATTTTATCAAAAAAAATCATTATTTTTAAAATGACAATATTTTAAAAATGGCAGAATATCAAGATAAAAAAACAAGGAATGATCTTTTAATCCCGTCAGGATAATTTCTAACCCAGCTTATACTCAGGATAGAAATTACAAAGGAAAGTCAGGATAAGAAAATGGTTTATTTTATCCTATCCATTTGGTGCACCAAACATAAGATTTAAGCAGGATATGATTAATGTATCATATCATGTTTTTCTATCATGACCATCAAACGGACCCTGATGGTAACAGGAACAAGTGGATTATAATGACATATTTATTTTGAAATTATTGATATTTTGGATTTGGAAGAAGTAATTTAACTTATGTTGTTGACATGGTCTTTCTAGGTTTAAGTTTGGGTTTAAGTGATGAAGTTGGTGTTGAAGATGAAGTGGAAGGAAGAAGATGACGAAAGAGGTAAGAAAAAATATATTGACGGTGGTTCACCGTAAGATACGATGGACATACACAATCCAATGGTTCTATTTTCAAAAAAAATATCAAAGGGTTAACATTCATAAAATTAATCGGGTTTATGGTGGATAACTTTTAATGTTGGTCTACTATAGACATTTAAGGTTAAAAAGGACCAAAAGTTGTAACGGCAAGAAACTTAAGGGCCACTTTAAGACGTTTTTTAAGTTAGGGAACCATTTTGAAATAAACAATTAAGTTAAAGGACCGGTGGATCAATTAAGCTTACCAATTGATTAACTAAATTACATCAAGCAACACAAAATGTGTCATTGTAATTCAATACTCAGTATATGATGCATTTGCAACAGTAAGTAAATAATCCTGCTGACTTGTAGAAAATGTATCTTGTACCATCATCACATTGTGAAAAGGCATGGTAATGAACACTTTATTTACTCAAACTTTCAACATGAATCATATGTGCAATCAAAACAATCTCACTGAATGTAACATATCATGAGGCGGCCAATTGTTCAAAGATACAGTACCAATGGGAATGACATATTTAAAGTATGAAATGAAAGTCACAAAAAATAGAACCTATAAGAAGTTTTTTTGAAGGAGAACCCATGAGAAGTTAATTTGTCATATTTATACAAACATGTATAATGAATGGTATACATGCTCACTGATTGTGTTTTATATGTCTGCAGGTACACAACCCCTCGCTGTTCTAGTATTTAACTGACGCATTTCCACCACCTTCAACCACCACATTAAAGAAGTACCAACAACCACCTTCTGATCAGGGTTAATCTTATGTTTAATTATCAACGCTCTTTATATACCATAATTAAATTGCAGATAAAAAAAAATTCAAATTTCTAATACTTCAAATCAACATAAGTAGAATATGATTTTGAGTTCCCCTTAAAGTTTAAACCTTGTTTCATATATGGTCAAATCCTTTTGATGCTTCAAAAAAATATATACACAAATTGAATCAAAGAATGTAAAAAAAACTAAAAATTAGAATAATTGATGTGAAATGCAGCTCAAGTAAATAAAGAGACTCTTTCTTGTTACATAGAAACTGTGTGGAAAAAACTTTAAATGGTTACTTCAAGAAGTTAGAGAAAGAGGAAACTTAGAATAAGGCTTTTTAGCGGGTTCTTTATGTGTTGTAAAAATGACAACGAGCGTAACATATGTATGAAAAGAAATTTAATGAAACTATACTATCAACTTTACTAATATTTTTACAAATTGTTTTTAACAAGTTTACTGTTATCACCACTTGTATTCCCTCTAGATTTGTTGATTATTCTAATAGATTTTAAGTTCAAGGACAACAATATGGAAAAATGAAATCAATTAATGGTGGTTAATAGAACTTAGAAAAACAATTTCTATGATGGTTAAGAGAACTTAGAAAAAATATATATTAAAAGAAAAGGAGAAAATAATGTTTTTGTTGATTTGTTTAATGAAGTACAACTTCTACGACATAAAAACAACAACTTTTACATAATAAAAAGTCTTGTAGAACTTAAAAGGTTACGTAGAATTTTTTTTGTAATTTAGATTTCAATGAATTTGTATCTAAGATTTTATTGAATTTTAAAAGACTTTGTGGAGTTATAATGTTTCAAAGGACTCCGGGGATTATATACCATTATTATCTAAAAGAAATAGTATTAAAATACCCTCTCAACACTCTCTCTTTAACGAGAACAACTGTTTTGATGTACAACATCGTGTAAATAATACCACTCACCTTAAACTAGACAAACATCTTAGAAACTTCTTAGTGTTCATAAATGAAATCAAAAGTTATTGAAATTGATGGTCAAATTTAAACTAAAATACAGATAAATTTATAGTGATATGGTTGCAAAGTTATTATTCGTAAGATTGAACCAACGATTATAGAACTTCTTCAAAATTGAGTATTGAGGACACCTATTTCAAACCATTATCGGATTAAGATACCAAAGTAAACGAGCTTTGAAACTATTTTAAACTATTATAGAATTATGATACGATGATATGCTGCACAGATGTAAATAACATGGATATGCCAGATGTAGGAAAAATAGTAAAGCGGGGGGAAGAAAATGAGAGAAGGGGAGAAATATGGATAATATGAAATTTGATAAGTAAAATATGGAGAATTAGGGAATTTAACGTGGCTATTTTGAGAAAGTGGTGATGAAGGTCAAGGGAGAAAATAGATAGGTTGTGGTATACAGTTCTAGTGGTGCGATATGGAAAATTCGGTGGTAGGTTTGATTCAATTTGGTAGAAAAGTCCTTTTGCAATCAGTGAAGGCGTTGGTCTTGGGGTAGGTTCTTGGTTCTCGTCTAACTTAGGTCGTTGTGTTGGTGACATGTCATCTACTATGTTTTGGTGAGATTCTTGGTTGGAGGGGGAGTTTTAAATGACAGATTTAGCCGTCTTTTTTAGTTAGCTGAGAACAACATGACGACGGTCTCTGAGATGAATCATTTAGGATGGGGGAGGACGGGGAGGCGTGGAATTGGCGCAGACGTTTATAAGCTTGGGAGGAGGAACATATTAAGGAGTGTTGTATATCGATATACACTATTGTCGCGTCATTTTTTGGAGATCAAGGCTATTTGATTAGCGTTTGACTCACTAATTATTTCACGACCGAACATTTGTTTTTTTTTTTTAAGAAAAAGGGGAAAAAGTTCAAACCACCCCTTTGAAAAGATTTTGGGTTCGGGGGTTAGTTATATTT
>Ga0228710_1005598_pt1 | contig 19455 bp, 12 predicted proteins | sample MedpolnodulmetaG_FD_177995 | JGI IMG/M metagenome (GOLD analysis project Ga0228710, IMG submission 177995) | Root nodule microbial communities from Medicago polymorpha collected in Santa Monica, California, United States - pink nodules | ecosystem: Host-associated > Plants > Roots > Nodule... | reverse complement strand
TTAAGAATTTTATAACATAAGATCTCCTTTTCACAATTAAAATTCCAAAGAATTTTATAAATATAGTAACCTTTATATGACAGAGTATGATGATTATATGAAAGGTTTATCATCATATGAGTGAGATAAGTCTCTTATTATTATAAAATTAAAATAGGTAATAAATGATAAAAGTTTAACATTCAACCATAGATCAATAGATTCAAATTATAGCATATCATTTAGTAACAAAGAAAAAATAAGAAATTGTGTACCTTTGAATTAGGTTTGATCAAGGATAATGAAGGATGAGAGGGATGACTACCCTCATTCCGTTTAGCACCAGAATGTTCAGAATGCTTAACCGTCTGATGGGATGACGTTTAAATAGCTAAACGGCTAAGGGCAGGGACCTCTCATTGGGCTTAGGTAAATGGTCCAACCCATCATGGTCCATTTAGAAAGAATAGCCCAATCACACATATTCATCAATTAATTAGTGCTTAACACAATAGACCATAATTTATAATATAATATTAACTTATAATAATTGATTATTGTCAATCCATAATTGATTAATTAGATAATTAATCCAACAATAAATTGATCTATAAGTTATAAAATGTGTCCATCATTACTCTCTTTTCATCAAATTCGATTAAAATCGATTATGTGACCATTTAAGATTAAGTTGGTAGGTCTAAATTTACCATTGATGATAAAATATTTATCTGGAAATTATGTTTGAATTCATAAACAAGACGAAGAAAATACGTGTATCCATCATAATCTCTTTTTAGACATGTCACCTCAATATTAAACAATCATATAAACATATTCTAATGGAGTTTAGTGAAAAATTGAAACAACGGTAAACATTTTACGACTTAAAGATATTTTTTTTTAAAAGAACTAACTTATTAAAAATATATAACTTAAATAATTGCGGAATATATTTAACCTATAAAATAATAAGTTATAGGGTGCGTTTGATCTGTTAAATGAATGAAGGATAAGAAAGACAACTCAAGTTGTAGAATGTTTGATTTGTAAGACATTTACTGGAATATGACAAATTCGAGGCATGGGACATGACAAAAACATATGTTTTTATCCATAATTAAACCACATCACAACTTTTTGTCTCACGTACAAGTTATCTAAAATATAAACCAAGTTGTTTGAGCTCCAGTGGCAAGGATCTCCTTCCAAGGACGTACCTGTGGAATACCGGGTACGATTCTCAGGGGAACAATGTTTGGTCGGTGTGCATGCCTCTACGCTAGAACCAAATTAGTCGCCCACCTTTGGTCGGTCGAAAACTGGTGTGAAAGCAAAAAAATTAAAAATACAAAAATAGTTTTTTGTCCACAAAATCGTATAAGACCAAAAATTATTCAATACCATAAAAGTTTGTCATGGCGCTGTTATGCCGTGTGTTGTACTGTTTTATCCACTACATATTTAGCAAATTAAACGCTCCCATAACTATTCCATCTCACACAAAATTATAATCATAATTTTATAAACAAATCCATTTTTTTAGGCCATTTTGACAAGTGTTAATCAATCAGATCAAGATTCCTTAAAAAAAAATCAATCAGATCAAGACTTGAAAACCACATTAAAATGTATTATCTTCTGTTGATCTTAATCTACCGTACATACTATCATACATATTATATTGTTAATTACCCTTCATGTTTGAAGTCAACTATATGGCATGCTACAAGCCAAAAGGCCAAAGACCAATTTTTGCGGGAGGCGGCGTTTTTTTAGGATTTCTCACATTCTGCTAACACGTAGAATCAAATCCTGTTATTTTTAGCATTTTGTTTATCTGAAACGTTTTCTTCTATTTTTTTTTATAAGGCACAAAAACATTAAAAAGTCAGGATTTTGGGACCTGAACCCATGTACACAAGAGAATTACATCGAAGCCAAATTAAGGCAAAACAAACAGAAGCAAATTGGAATTCTAGCCTATAACAACAACTATTATAAGCTTTGGAAATACTTATACAAATATTTTGGATTGATTTTGATCACACCCTTCTTAGAACGAGTTTGAATGTGCTCACTACTTGTGCTTTGGGCCATTGTATCATTTAGCTTATTGACTTGTTTCTTCTTATTAGACTTCTTTTGCCTTCTTGACATAAAAGGAGTAAATAAACTCTCATCCTCAATATCCCCTTCAATCTCAGCATTTATGTCAGGCCCAAGAGTGCTATCTGAAGTCTAGTCCGTGTCCAAATCATCCGCCCAAAACTTTCTTAAAATAATTTCACTCTTCCTGCAAGCTGCAACATTATTAGTTTTGATAACAGGTTTAGAGAACTTCCCTTTATCAGGCCCCAACACCTCATCAGTGATGGTAACAGGCATGACGATTGGTGTTTCACAAGGAACCTTCTCTGTCAAGACAGCTTGCAAATTAGTTATTGGATCCAAGGCAATGTCAGCTGACCCAGCAGCAACACTGAGGAATAAATGCCTCCCAGTCTTGTTGTGCTGTTCAGAAAGAGCAGGTCCTGATGTAGGGATATGCAGAGTCCCTTTATCAGTATCCATTATAGTGTTGTTTGTGTTTAAGAATGCAGGTTCATAGGTATCATTAGCCATATTATCAGAAACCTTAGGATTAGCATCTTGGTCCAAACAAATTATCTCTTTAGAGACCTTTTCAACAATATTTCCGTACTTTCCAACAAAGTAGCATTGGAAATATGATTACGTTCTTTGTCAGCTAACTTTGCCTCCCCGGAAGGAAGTTCACTATCTTCTTGTAGAATATCGAAAGAATTGTGAAGAGATAATGTTGAAGGGTCACCTCTCTTCTGGATTGTTGCAATCTCAGGCACATCCACATTGTCTCCTTCCTTATTGAGCCCCTCCTGTTCAGAATTGTCCAAAAAAACCCAACCGGTGTTTCTTTCCAACGTATCAGCAGGGCCATTAACATTAGCAGAAATACAGACTTCTTTGTGTTTAGAAAAAACTCCTTGTGACATAACATGTTTAATGATAGGCCGTGTGTTCTTAGAAGTATCCCTAGCCAGAACAGGCTGCTTGCCAATCAGTTTAGCCTAGTTCCCGTTGTGATGATGAATATCTTGAGACAGATCAGAATGTTTACTATTCAAATTGGACAGATCCCTGTTGTGCTGAATAATATTCTGAGACAATTTAGAGTGCTTACCATTCAAATTAGCCGTATGTGGTTTCCTATTGTGTTGAGGAGCAGTTTGTGCCTGATTATGAGTACTATTAAATCCCTCCTTCTGATGCAAAAAGCTCGATTTCAAACAACTGTGAATATCATGGCCCAACATCGTACAGTGGGTGCAAAACGATGGCTGTTTTTCATATTGGACGGTAACAGATAGCGCGTGTGCCTCCCTTTCCACAATGACAGCTTCAAAGAATTGTTCGGATAGGTCAACGTCAACCAAAACTCTAGCATAGAGGCCAAAGCGCCTGTTCAAGGTTGCCTCATCAATTATCAATGGCGTGCCTAGTCCGGATGCAATTTCAGAGAGAGTCTTCTTGCGCTAATACTCCTGAGGCAGCTGATGCATAAGCCTCACCCAAATCTGAGCATGTGTCTAAGTCTGTGCCTGAATAAAGAATTCACTTGTCCAGCAATAAAACCGCAGCAAACCTGGTTTCAAATTTACAACCCCCATAGCCCATACCCTGCGCATTTCCTCCACTGAGCTGAAATGAAACTCAAAAAAACCCCTTCCCAGAGGCGTTATGTCCTAGTAATGAATGTGTAGCCACAAGTTGTCGAGCTTCGTCTTCAGTGCCAGAGTTGTTAGAGGTGAATCACCCTTGTGTAACATCAACCAACCATGAAGATTGCTGATACAGAATTAGCAAGTGTACTAACTTATATCGAAGTAATAAAATTTATAAGATTCGTATCCACAGGGACTGTTTCAACTTCTACTCGGGAATGTCATTATTATTAAGGATGTTGTAAAATGGGGGGGTGCATTGAGGCAATTGTTTTAGATTGCAAGTGTAAATTAAATGGTTAAGGAAAAATTGGTTCAAGAAATAATATGGAGAAATGACTAGGTCAATCAATTCATCTGTTCATCACTCATTAGCAACCTGTTTCTTAAGTTTACGAACGCTATAAAGTTAACGACAAATTAACAAAATAGCTTAGGTCAATCCCTTAATCCTAAGCCCTCTTTCCTGATTATAATTCCCTAATTCCTCAGGTGAACCTATATTCATTCAAGATTTAAACACGTTAATTTAAAAGTCACAACCTAACAACGTTCCATCCCTAGATTGTCCGTTAAGTTGAACAGTATAAATATGTCAGTGTTAAACGCTGGTGTCAGCAGTCATCTAAGTTCTAGAATCGATTATATTGGGTCAGAATCATAAAAGCATTAAGAACGACTTATACTGAATAAACTAGAATGGCATTCATAAATATTAAGAGTTATAGGTTACATAAACATGAGCTAGAACAAAATCATCTCTTGACCTAATCACAAAGGATCTAGTTACTCATGGCTAAAGCACAAATAACTAATATGAAAGAAGGATTCATTACATGAAATTGGTAACCAGATATGAGTTTTGTTGGTCTCCACCTTCTCTCCAGATCTCCAGCTCTAAAAGTCAGTTTCTTTCTCCAAAATTTCGACCCTTCCTTCAGAAAACAACTTCCCCTTTATAGGAAAATTCTCAGATACGCTAAAATCGTACTCCGATGCTGTAAATCAGAGCACGATTGCTTCATTAAACTCATATCCCAGCTGATCTGCCAAATCGTAGCCCGATTTGGTTCCATCGGAGCACGATTTTTTACGAGACAAAATGTCTCAAATTTGCTGTAAATCGGAGCACGATTTCTTCTTTATTTGCCAACATCAAATGTGTCATTTGAAGCTTCTATCTCATGCAAAATCACCTGAACCCAGCTCAAAAGTACATAAAAACCAAAATAAAAGTATGTATGACCTAGTGTCATCAATTGCTGCTACAATCTGTAAGCCCTGCTTCATATTCAGTTTGTGTAATTTTTACCCGAACGGACTTCCCCATCACAATCTTCAGAGGTAGCTGAGTGAGTTGAGGATCATTTGAATCTGACAAAGCCTGGGCAAAAGATTTTCCGACGTCCGGTAGTTTCCTCGGAACCACCGTGGAGTCCAAAGATGCCATGAATGGCCAAGGACATACCATAATTCACAAAAAAAAACACCAAATCACAACAGAAAAGCACTAAAACAATCCCTAATTGAGCAAAGAAGAGATAGATTCGAAACCCCAAAACTGAAACTCAAAACTGGTAGAATAAAGCTATGCTGTTGTTATGTGCTTGTAGCAGCTGTTGAGCGTTGTTTCTTTAGATGACCAGGGCAGTAGGTGCTTTCTGTGGTGTGTCTAGTTTTTATGATGGGTGCAGGCTAAATCATTGGGTGTTTCTTGTCATCAATCCCGGAGCCGAGATGATATATTATGTGGATTCATTGCCGGGGGGACGTCAAGACTATGAAGATGTAAAAACCAAGTTCATGAAGTGAGTATTGATTCTTTTGATTTATAATTGACATAAGTTTGATTATTGAATGCTATTACTCATTTGAAGTTGATTTAATTTTGGTAGCGCCTTGTGTATTTGCTGTGTCATTAATCCCAAGTCAAAATCGAAGTCAAGTAAAATCCAATGGATAGAAATAAAGGTATTTTCTAATCAATGGTATTTTTTTGACAACGTAATCAATGGTATTTTTAATTCATTATGTGGAATAAATTTTAATTATGTATTTTTTTTTTAGTGTCCTAAGCAAACTAATGGCATTGACTGTGGCTATTTTGTCATGCGATTTATGAAAGAGATAATATTGGAAAATCAAGATATGATCCCCGAAAATGTACGTATCTGATTTTAAACATACTTTTAAATTGTAATCATATATATATATAGGCATTCATTTTCTAACTCAATTTTTTCTACTTTTAAATATGAAGTACTTTGAAGATTACATATGTAAAACCTATTCGAAAGATAAGCTAGGGTTCTGACCTATAATAGCGGGGGCTTTCTTAGCGCTTCAAAAGTGCTATTAAACGCTAAAATGAATGCTATTAAAGGGGGTATTTTGTAGTAGAGTTATTAAATGAGTGTATGGTGGAGAACTACACATACATGTTGGTTTGTTTTCTTTCAACATATAACATCCGTAGCCCTCAATTTGAAATGCATGTCATCGATCCTTCATCAATTCGTTGGAATGTGTTCCCCAATTTTCCTAAAAAATACTCTACATAACTGGGAAATGATCAAATATACCTCTAGCTAGTTCCATTTGAATACAGTTCAGCCATATAAAACACCATTCTTCAGATAACATGAACCTTTCCAACTGACTTATATATAGGCGATCTCCGCGATACCAAGTAAAACTTCTCCCACTCAAAGGAAGATCAAATAAAATATTTTCATCAATAAACTAGTTAAAGTGGAATAAATCTTCCTTCCGACTACTTGACACCCTGCTTCGTCTTTCATTGGCTGACTAAATAACGTTAAAGTCATCGTTCGCACGCCACACAACATCCCTATTATTATTAATCAGGCCACTCAACCTTGTCCTCAACATTTGTCTACCATGAATATCAAATGGAGCATACACATTTGAAATAGAAAACACATTGTCGCTCCTAGAAAACAACCTTGAATAATCAAAGCATTGTCAAAATTTCTAATAACCCAAACCTCCACTTCATTAACATCCCACAATGTTAAAATGCCTCTTGAAACCTTTATTGAAGGGCGATAATAAAATCAAAACTGTAAATAGCCCCAAAGAGATTGACACACAAAATCATCCTCAAACTCTAACTTTGTCTCCTTAATACACAACATCGCAGACATCTCTCCTTAAACAACCTCTAAAGATAATTTATTTTCTCCCACCTTCCTAGCCCTTTAACATTAAAAGTTATTAGCTTTATAATGACACCTACTCCCTTACAACAACCAAACCAGAACAACCTAATCATCGTCTGCTAATCCTCTCTCACCCTCTTTCTCTCCCTCAACTATACTTTTACCTCCATCAACCCATCCCCCCACCCTAACCACCTCGAAATTCTACCCTTGATAAAACATTAAACATATTAACACTATCACCTTTAAAATTCACATCAATAGCCTTTCTCACTCCACGAAAATCATCTATCGCCACTTCAGAATTATCATGTGAAACCATCCAAGTTTTCCAATCACCATTAGGTGAATAAGTGAAAGATTCAGGATTTGAATTCCGACCTTCGCATATTACATGCAATGTCCTTATGAATTGAGCTATGATCAGAGGGACAAGTGTATCTCTTTTATTATGTCTTATATACGGTGAAGGAAAATTTTAGGAATTTATTGTTGGTATGTCGTTCCTCTACAAAGGTGTTTATCTATAATAGGCCAGGTTTTCTTAGTTTTCATTTCAATTGATCTTAGGTTTGGTTTATGCACATCTTACCCTTTTTTTTAATATGGTTCAATTAAGTGAGTTAACACAACTTTATGTATGAAGCTCAATCCACATCTACCCTTGAGTTTGATTCCAAACGTGTGTTAGGCCTAACTGTATGTTGTGGGGTTGACTAGGGCGTGCATGGGCGATAGTCTGCCGTGGTACAATGTATGGGTAATGTTATAATCTAAATTGTAGTACTATATATACCACTCATAACACTCTAACCCTAGATCGCTAAAGTAATATACAAAATTATAATTGTTGTTCAATAGTCGTAAGGAGATAGGCCCAATTGATCGAATTGCGTAAACAAACGATCATGTTCCACTATTTGTAATTGCCTTCTTTTTTTAATTTTATGTTATTAGTTGTTGTTCTTATATTTTTTCTATTTTTAATAATACTTTTGTGGATTGATAATCATGATTATAAGATTATTAAGCACCAATATAGTTGAAATGTCAATAATTTATAACGATGTCTTTTCAATTCAATCATTGCTTTAAAATAAAATATTGATTTTGAATTTTTTTTAAGGTGATATTGAAATTGAAGGCAAGCTTTGTTTTTTACCAAATAAATTTAAAGGCAAACATAAATAACATACAAGTATATATGCATTATATAATAATGCATATCGTAACATACATAAAAAAACTATAATATTTTCTATTTCCACCCTTTATTTTATGAGTTGAAAGAGCATACATATGTAAGTGTACACAAATCTAACAAAAATTTACTAATAATCTGTCACATCATACATTTGATTTCAAATCATACCTATAAAAATGAAATGGTAGACAAAATAGTAGATTTTCATATACGTGTACAGGTTTACAACTGCCCGTGAAAGAGACTAAAACCACAAAACAACAAACAATAAGGAGAGCCCAAAGACAAAACAATCCAAAACACAAACCTCACCAGAAAGGCACAAATCTCCTGCGGGAAACCAAGGACATCACCCCAACCAAACAACTCAAAACCAAAACACAAGCAAAGACACTCTCCGACAAAACAATCACCCGGATTCCAACACCATTCATAACTGTACTGGTTTATACTTACTTTGTATATCCTTTAAACTCTTATTTTATCTTTTATGAAATATCAAATTAAGGTGGAAATTTGTGATCATGAACAAAGTGCTCAACAATTTTTGTAGCAAAAGCAAGCGGAACCAAAGCCTTGACGATGACAAGCACCAAATGTAGCATGCTCCACATTGATGCACTGTTTTTTACAGTTTCCCGTGATAATACAAAGCCCTGACCATGTTTTACTTTCCCAGTCACAAATTTTTGGTTTCCCCGCTACATATAAAAGAGAAAAAGAAGCAAATTTAGAACATAAATAAGGATTGAACAATTATAAATATAGTTTGTTTGATTAGTTTGTACCACATATTAAAATAAGAGAAGGGCAAGATAGAGAAAAATCAAGATGGTGTAGCAAGCTAGTTGTATGAATAATTTTAATAACTGTTTTAAAGAATAATGTTAAGGAAAAAGGAAAAGGTTGGTAAACACCTAAACCAATATTATACCTTGAGATAAATAGAGAGAGAATAATGTGATATGTTCTTGATGTGATAGAAAAAGAGATAGACAAAATAAAGAGTTGAATATTTGTATTAAATTTAAGGGTGTTAAAATATAAGAGTTGTAATGTTAACAATATACGGTTTGGAACACATTTTTTGTAGCAGTAGCAAGCAAAACCAAAGCCATGAAGATGACAAGCACCGAAAGTAGCATGCTCCACATTGATGCAATGTCTTTTGCAGTTTCCTGTGTTGAAACAAGGTCCAGACCATGTTTTACTTCGCTTTTGACAAATTTTTGCTTCACCCTCTACACATAAAATGAAAAAAATAATTATAAAGCAAATTAAGAACGTAAATAAATGAATATTCATAAGAACGTAAATAAATGACTATTTATATAGGGGTCAAGTCTATGGTACACAAGGATGATAAGTCCTGCAACATGCACAATATTGTTGTTTCCACCATTAGATAATAAGTTTCACCATTAAGTTAAATGTAATATATTATGATTTATTGACCTAATGATAGAAAATAGACTTATGCATGATGCAAGAGTAATTTTCTTGTGCATGTTAGCCAAAATCTAACATAAATTGTTTAATTAGTTTGTACCACATGTTGAAATAAGGAGAATGGCAATGCAAAGGGACATGAACATGTTGTAGAATTTACTACTAGAGGAAGTCATGTTTGCTATATGTAGATGATTTTCTCTACAAAAGGTGCCAAAAGATGTTTTTGTGTCTATGCATTTATAGGAGGGAATTTAGATAGAGGACAAAGTGGGTTCAATTTTTTGAAATGATCTTTCTTCCCCGAAAATTCTCGAGCCGGCTTTAGATTTTCATTCTTTTATTATCATAAAAATGTTTGAAGCTGTCCAAATAGTTTGCCTAGAAACGAGCCAAAGCATGGCAAAGTCTATTACAAAATCATAAAATAATTTGGAAGTGCCACACATTATATATCCCGATCAATTGTTTCAATAATATATAATGGTGAACATAATAGTACTTTTTTTTTTAAGGAAACATAATAGTACTTATGAAGTTTGGTTAGAAATGTATCCCTTAACCAATCATTTAAAACCATGTAATATTTTTATATTAGTTTATTTTAAAATAAACTCAAATTTTAAACAAACTATACCTACGAGTATATGTATCCAACCAAACACCAATGTATCTGAGAATTACCTAATATTATTATATTATAGTTTTTGCGTTTTAATAATTGTTTTAAAAAATATTGTTAACAATATACTATTTATAACATATTTTATGACATATTTTCTTTTATAGACTAAAATTTATATGAAACTTACGTAACTCATGAAATTTAATATATAAAATATTGTGTGTCAGAATGTATGTAGTGAGTAAAAAAACGGAATTAGCGACGAAAAAAGTGAAATCCTTAACCAATTTCGTCCTTGCAAAATATTGTGACGGAATTAGAGAGGGATTCTTTAAATTGCCTTCACTAATTTGGTAGATGTCATATAAAATTTAATCTATATAAAATATTGTGTGTCAGAATGTATGTAGTGCGTAAAAAAAACGGAATTAGTGACGAAAAAAGTGAAATTCCTAACCAATTTCGTCCTTGCAAAATATTGTGACAAAATTAGAGAGGAATTTCATGTTTCCCTCTTTAAATTTCCTTCATTAATTTTAATTTTTTTAGTAGTGAGTACTATGAATACTGCACCTTTTTTTTTTGAAAGAACGAATACTCCACTTATATTAAGGTATCTTATAGTTTTTTTTTTTCGAAAATAAAAATTGACTAATCAAATTTATCGTAGAGTGAGATCACTACTAGAAAAAGCAAAATTAGCGAAGGAAATTAGTGACGGAAAAAATGAAATTCCTCACAAATTCGTTGGTCGCAAAATTTAGTAACGGAATTAGAGAGGGATTTCACTTTTTCCCTCACTAAATATCTCTCACTAATTTTTGTTTTTTTAGTAGTGGATTTAGCGAGATTTCCAATTAGTTTTTAGTACCCCATTTTAAGTTGAGTTTTGGTGGGATTCAATACTAAAATGCATTTGACCCAACTTAATTTTTTTATAAATTGTAAAGGTCAATGCACTTTAATGGTGAGATTATTCACACAACTCTCTCAAGTTTTTTAGAGGGTCCAAATCTAAGTGAGAGGGGGGAATTGGTGCTTTAAATGAGAAATAAGAAAAGTTTTATGGGTGCACCAAATGGCACTACACTAATAATAATATGAGGTCTCTAATCATATATAGTTAAATTAAGTTAGTCTACTCCCTTCACTACGTCTCTTCCAATTTTAAATTGTAGGGTTTACTTTTGAATACCCTTGTTTTACGAAACTCTTCTATTCCTTTATTCTGATTTTAAAATATGATTTATAACACCTATTGACAATGAGAAATTTATTAGTTTGACTCAATTTTATCTAGCAGAAATTTCTTTTGTAGAGTTTATGGCCTCGACAATTCAGTTAAAAGTTATATCATATTGATGTTCATTCTAGTGAATAGTTTTATAATTCTTGTGACATTATTGATATTTTATAATTTCTAATGGAAGATGGAAATCGCAGAGTTTATTCAATGAGTTAAGATCCTCTCCATTTATGATCATCTCTATTTCTTTTATTTGGACAGATAAAAACACAAAAAAGTTTGAAATGAAGAAGCTAAACTAGGCCACTCAAATTGGCATCGGTGAGAATCGAACCTAAGACCTTGAGGAGGAGTATATGATCTATTTACTTCTAAAGCTGCTATATATGGTTGAAATGGAGTTTTAAAACTATGAATTTGTGAACAATCAAATGTGCAATCATATTCGGTATGATTTTTTATTGATTGTATCGTCACATACATTTTTTTACGCACCTCGTCACATGCATATGTGGAAAGTGATATGTTTCAAATTATTCAGAAAAAAAAAAATCTTAGAACACTCAAAATATAAAGACACATGCAGAAATTATATTTCAAATATGTTACAATGCCATAAATTTTTGCAATTGTTGTGTGTGCCTTCAAATCCCAAAGCAAAAGGTCGAAGTTTGGGAAATATGGTGCATGTCTGGTCAATTCCGCAAGGCGCAGATAAAGAGGCGCAAGGAAGGCAGAAAATCGCAATAGTTTTGAAGGTTTTCTTGTTGTAAAGAGGCGTTTACATGGGGTACAAAGTGCTCAATGTACTGTTGGGAGGGAGCAAGTGCCCATCTCGAATCCTGCATCATATTCAAGCACTTCATTTTGTTGTGTTATAATCTTGTAAGACGAAAACAAAAACTTTGAGGAAACTTAATGGCCAAGAGTTGAGCATTTTTGGGTGAAATTTTGGGAGTAGGAAACACATTTCATACAACTTTGATAGTTGAAATCTCATTAAAGTGATGATCAAAGCTTTCTGTTTTGATTTTTCTTGGGATCATTGAGTTGAGGGACTTAAGAAATTAAGGGGTAGAAATTAGAGTTTGATTTCTCTTATGATGTTATTATTTTATCATCACTAATGTATTCATATATGTTTTAGCATAAATATTTATGATAAATGAAAAGTTATTTAACTGTAACAAGTTAGTCATTTAAGTATTTTTCGTAGCACTTAGGTCCTTTTAAATATTTAATTGTAATTTTTAGCCCCGAATAACTTACATTTTTAAGATATGAAATCTCTCAATTGTTACAGTTAAATAACTTAAAACACCAACTTGTTAAAATTAATTAACTTAAAGGACCTAAGTTGTATGAAAAACTTAGAGGACCAATTTGTTACAATTAAATAACTTAAAAGCACTCTGGCTAAATAATACGTTTTCTTAGAAATACTACTCTCTAAACCAATAGTTGTTTTCAACTGTATAACCAAACACATTTAATAGCAACAATACAAACTTGTTTTCAGTGTTGATAATGTTTCAAAAGTTTCTCAGCATTCTGTATTTTTTTCAAAAAAGACTGGCAGTCTTTTCGGTTAAAATTTGACTCCCTTAAGTCACTACTATAAACTCTTTAATTTCCTGCGAAATAACCTGCGGATTTTACCAAGGATTTAGGTTCTCAAGTATAACCTTTGTGGGTAATTGTTTCCTGAGGATTGTAGTAACTGCAAGAAACGTTCCTGCTGAAATTTCCTCAGGAAAAGTGAAAAATATCAGCAGGAAATCTTGGGTCAGAATTGGATAAGTTTCCCTGCCCGCTATGTTTTTCCTGTGATAATACCGCAGGTAATTCCGCAGCAAATGCCGCAGGTAATTCCACAGCAAAACTGTATCCGCAGGAAAATCCCCAGGAACTTATAGTTTTTCGAGGAAAATCTGCAGGAAATTAAATTGATTAGGAACATAAAATGTTTTCTTTTAATGAATGCCATATGGCATATTAAAATTCCTTTTTAATTATTTGTTTGAAAAATAATTTATGAAAGGCTATCCTGAGAGTCAAATTTGGGACAAAGCAATAGGTATAATATTTTTTTTCTTATAAGCTACAACTTTTATTGAAAGAGAAAACCTATCAATAATTCAAATCTTCCAAAGTGGAAACAATACAATGTCTCAATTCAATAACCATTATCACAGAAAAATAATTATAAACCAGTTGATAAACATTTCAGAAGATCTTATTACAACTTCCATATATTGGAATACAAGTATGCCCCCACCCATTATAGAAAACTAAATCCTTGAGTTTTTCCTTCAGCCGTACAAAAAATTCTTCCATCCTTTCCAGTCTGCTAAATTTGCTTGGAGTTGCAGTGTAAAATAAGAAATAGGCCAGGTAACTATCGATGGAGAGGATCAAGTTTTTTTAATCTTACTTCCTTAAATTCACATTCTTCTCAATCTAAATTGTAAAAATAAAAAAGAAAAGACTTGTAACCAAGCACATTCAGAACATAACACAAATGAAATTTGAACTAGCAAAGTAACATGAAAGGTGAACTTAGAATGAAGGGCATGGATAACAATTTGTGCCTTAAATTGGAGTCATTACCTATGAGCTTCATATAAGTCTTTGTTGTATTTGAACATTGAAATGAAACAGAAAACAATACTGTGAAGAAAGAATAACGAGAATGAAATTAGATAGACCATGCATGAAAAATAGCTTAAATTAGCCCCATTCTTCTAACTAATTAGAAGCCCAATTTTTTTTTTTTATACACACAACAAATATTGATATTCCCCTGAAAAATATATATTATTAATGCGCCCTACTCCACATGTTGTGTTCCAGTATTTATGTAAACATTTTTTCCCTAATTTTTTTTAGAGGATTTGTGTTCTAATATAATTTATATATTTTTTAACATTGAATATACATAAAAAATTAATTAATTGCATTAAAATTAATGGTTTTAGATATCATTTACACAAGTTTTGATATGGACATTAGTTTAAAATTATAGGGTTTATGTTCAGTGTCGAATTTATTTATTAAAAAAAGAAAGAAACTTAAAATTTATAAATTTTTGAATTTAGATAAAAAAAACATATCTGTAAATTTTTTTTGCAGAAAGGACTATATAAAGATCTGCAGGAAAAACCGCAGATATACCTGCAGAGGAAAACTACTACTTTCCTGCGGATATTCCGATGGGATTGTTGCGGATTATTTTCCGCTGGAAACTCTGCAGGAAATTCGATGGTTTCTATTAGTGACTCCTAACTTATTACTATTCGTATTCAAGTCTTACTTGTTTCTTGACTTGAATTTTGAATTGGTAACTAACTTTATAAAACAGATTTGAAAGGTAAAAACTGTCCACTTATAAACCTATGTTTAGACAATATTTTATTTGATCGGAACTTTTAACCCAGCCACGCACATGTCCATGATTAGGTATCTTTAGTGTGACTAAAAAATCTGATAGCAGTGACTTAATCGAAAATGGTTTAAGAGAACTTGAATTTTCTCTAATTATATCCTGCAGTTTTTTGTTGGACGTAATTCAACCTTACAATACCGACTTATAAGATTATGTATAGTTGCTTTCATTTTTAAACTTATATATGTTCATGCTTCAACCTGAAACTCTTAACATTGGCAGCGTAGGAACATATGGTATGTCATTTCTCTTGGGATTAAAAAGTGTGTACCCTTAATAGGTTAGATTTTCCTAGTTTTCGTTTCAGTTGATTTCTTAATAGAAATTTTGGTTTATGCACCTCTTAACTTTGTTTCTTTTCCTATTTTTAATTTTGTTAGACTATTGGAAACATATTTAATTAGAATGTCAGTGATTTATAATGATGTGTTTGGATAAGGGAGACGAAACGGCCCAACCCATTTAGCCCACTAATTTTGGTGGGTTGAGTCGAAGTTTTGAACTCGCTTTTTATAGTAGACTCGCTTTGCTTAACTCGTTGAAAAAACAGGGCAGGTACGGGAAAAAACCTTCACCCCAACATTTGACACAAACTACCAAATTTACCCTTTATATTAGAAAAAATACATCACCCTTTCACTTTTCACCCCACCTTTTTCTGAAAACAACGTAAGTGGCTGCATTTTCAGAAAACGCTTCTGGGAAAAAACCTTAGAAGTTCACCCCACCTTTCCTATAAAATTGCGTGCTTCTACTCTCAACAATTAGTAATCCTTTTTCCTGTGTTCACTTAATGGTTGTTGTGTTCTTTCTCTTAATCTTTTCTTGCGTTTGTTCTCTTAATTGTTTACTACCGGAATCATTGATTGATGTTTTCTAGATTTTCCAAGGTTTTATGGGTTAATGGATTATCGGAATTGTTCACGAAATCGTGTTCTGCGTTACCAGAGTTGATCTCTGAAACATTGATCCCTAGAAAACCCATGCAAAACGTACCAGCTGCAATCTAGTAAAAGAGATGAATCGGTTCAGATACATATTTTTTTTGAGTTCTTACTTCTTTTCTTTTTTTTTTACTCAAACTTTTTCAATAAAATCCAAAATTAAGAGATGAATTTTTGTTCTTATGGGAATTCCCTTCAATAAAAGAAACTGAGATGAATTATCAGAGGAATTCCCATCTCTCTTCCGAAATCCCATAATTTTGTTAATTTTTGTTGTTCTTTATTCAGATGAGAATTTCCTTCAATAAAACATAGTCCCTTGAATAAAAGAAACTGAGATAGGAATTATTACAATGTTAAAACTGAGATAGGAATTGGGAATTATTGTTGTTCTTTATTCAGATTCATAATAAGACTTGATATTTGTTTGTTAATTTGTTATAGACTCTTGCGTGCTCATTTTATTATGAGAGGAATGCTTTTAAATATTAGTTCCTGGACAAGAAAATCTGATACAAATATTAGTTCTTTTAAATATCAGTGTGTATAAAAAGAGTGCTTTTGCTTGTAAAAAAATAAAAATAAAAAAGTGCTTTGTGTGTATTTGAGAAAGAACAGTGTTCTAAAAGTCAACAACCAAAAAAAAACTACACTGGAACACTAATATATATCTCTTCCAGTTTACTATTTAGAAAATGATTGAAAGAGCATTCTTGTAATATCCCACTCGTCAATATCAGAATTATATCAAACGAAGGTATATCAGAGAACATGTTCATGAGATTCACTGCAATGAAGGAATATTTTATGAGGTAGTGTCAGTTAAGCACGGGTTATTTATCAGTGTCAGTATAAAAGCGATTAAGACAAGGGCATTTCAGTACTTTCGCTCAAAGAGTATATAAGTTGGTTTGGTCACAAATTATTCATTATGCATTGTCCTTTCTCTCTCTAACTTCACAAGAAATGGGATTCTCTCCTCCCTCTCTCTAGAATGTCGCCCCCAATCTCCCTCTTTAGCTATCAATCTTTCCAAATTGGTACAAATGGTAAGCAAGCATGAATCATAGATACTTCATAAGCAAGAAACATCAAGAAGAAGAGGGTTTGGTGTTGAAATGGAGATTGTGGAACATTGGACAAGAGCTTGGGTTTTGGTTGGAGAAAAGATAGATGTTCAAGCCTGAAGAATGCAGTAAAACATCATGTGAGTTCTTTAGATAGATTTATCCACCTTTCGGTGTATGTTAAATTGTGTGAGAAAGACAATTTGTTCATGACTATGTTTTAGGTTTTAGTTGCCCCTTTGCTGTTAATCCTTGGAGATATGTGAATTGTTGTCATGCAATGCTTCTAAACTGTTTTTCCAGGTCTTCTAGATGTATTGTGGATGTTAGAACTTGATTTTTGAGGTTTCTATGCTTAAAACACGATTTTCTGCATTCTGGACTGATGAATGCTCGCTTAAGCGTGCACTGCACGCTCAAGCGTGCACTGCACGCTCAAGCGTGCACAATGTCGTAACTACATGCTCGGCACGCTTACAAGCACGCTTAAGCGTACAACCCTTTTACAGCATGCCTTGAAAAACTTCTTTGTGGTCCAGAGTGTCGTCCGATGCTTTTCCTTGCAAATTTTTATAACTTTAATGAAACCTCAATGTCAAGAAACTAATGTGCAATACATGTAAAGATATCACAAATGAGTAGCATGAGTATCATTAACATTTTTCCAAAGGTGAGTGGCACATGAGAGTACGATAATACTCGTGATTATGCTCGGGTAGGAAACAAGTCTAAGAATGGGAAAAACCATAGAGCCTCGACGTAGATCGTTGAAAACTAGTATGTTAAGCTATGTAATGTTAAGATAAGCAAGTGGTGGCTCACCGCTCAACGAGTAGATTACAGACTCGTGGTGACCATTCATATAAGTTAAGTATAAGCTTCCATGTATGATAAGACCATAAGTAAGATGTAGGTGTCGTGTCTTTCCGTTATCCAAACCAAGGGGGATACGAGAGGTTCTCGCCAAGGGAACAGGATAAGCTCTGCAAGGGGGGCCCGCACGTCACTGAGGGAGTCCAATGTACCTTAGCTAGGTTTTCATCGTCATGTATGGGAATGTACTCAGGGTTACTCCACCCGATACACTCCGTAAAATGAACTCATATGATAATGTTTGTTCAACGCTAACCTCTAATATAATGATTGAATATGACTATGTTATGATATGACCATGATTATGATATTCTATTAGACATGTACAGGCTTATGCAAGTAGAGCAAGCTATGAAGTTATACCGACGATGATCTTAGGTTTTCCTCGATCGTCCGGTTTAGGATCGTGTCATGAATAAGCATGTTAGGTCTTGATGCATTTAACGTATCTCGAATTAGTGGTCTTAGGTTCCCTTGACCGCCATGACACGTATGATGTAAGGCCAGACCTATAAGATATGTTAAGAAAAATCTACGACGGATCTAGCATGCACAACCGTCTAGGTAAGCATGATCCACACACGTATAATCAACCGACAGGTTGTATTGTAGACACGTGGTGACCCTAGGTTTCCCCGAGGTTACCTATAGCCTAGGATTAGGTAGAACTTACTGAGACATTATGTCTCATCCCAATCCTCTTTGTTTCAGATTAGCAGGTTGGTGTAGCAAGCTTGTAGCCGAATGGATAATCAGCAAGTGCTCGTTCGTACCCGCTGCAGGACGTTATGGATTTTAAGGATGTATTTTCTATGTTTTGGATGAAGTATCATTGTATTGATTGATTGTACGAACGCGTATTGTTGTATAAAATATTCATTCGAAGAATTTATGTTGTAAATTTTAATGTATCCAGTATCAAGTTAATGCACATGCTAAACTTTCTAGATACGTTAGTATGGGCGTTACAATTCTTGTATATGTCCCGAAAAACTACACATGAGTATTCCAAAAATATTACGGAAAAGTGCACATGAGAGTTCCGAAAAAATTCAAAAACATTTTATATTGAATATAAAAATCTGAAATACATATCTCGAACAATATCATATGGGGGTGAACTCATATTGGATTGGGATTGAAAAATTTGAAAGTGAGTGAAAAATTAATGCTAAAGTTCAAATAGAAAAAGGGTAAAATTGGATTTTATGAAAATGTGTAGGGGTGAAAGTGCATGTGTTGGGGTATAGGGTAAAATTTCATGTGTTTGGATAAGGGTGACGAAACGGCCCAACCCATTTAGCCCACTATTTTTGGTGGGCTGAGTCGAAGTTTTGAACTCGCTTTTTATAGTAGGCTCGCCCTGCTTAACTTGTTGAAAAAACAGGGCAGGAACGGGGCGGGGCAGGCCGCCCAGTTAACTCTTTTTTTTCAGACTTATTTTATCCTTTTGGATTTATTTTGGTTGTTGGATTTATTTTAGGATTTTTTTATGTTCAAGATTTGTTTAATGTTGGCGACTTTTCTTATTTTGCTATTAAGTATGATGTTAAATTCAATAATTTGTTTTTTTTTGAGGAAAAATTCAATAATTTGTTAATTATCTTACTTTTACCACAAATTTATTTGCTGTCTGTTCTTATATATTTTTTCACGATAAAAGAAACATAGTTTTTTTTTTTTTAAAATATATGTTTT
>Ga0228710_1005595_pt1 | contig 19458 bp, 17 predicted proteins | sample MedpolnodulmetaG_FD_177995 | JGI IMG/M metagenome (GOLD analysis project Ga0228710, IMG submission 177995) | Root nodule microbial communities from Medicago polymorpha collected in Santa Monica, California, United States - pink nodules | ecosystem: Host-associated > Plants > Roots > Nodule... | reverse complement strand
GGTTGCTTCATATCTTTCGGGTACCGTTACAAGAATTTTTTCAACAATTCTTGAGTCAGAGAATTCTGATCCCAAAAGTCTCACATTGTTTGCAATATTGAGAAGTTTGTCAGAGTAATCTTGAATCGTCTCAGAATCCTTCATTCTTTGAAGTTCGAATTCCCGAATCAGGTTCAGGACTTGCATACCTTTAATTCTTTCATCACCTTCATATTCTTTCTTGAGATAATCCCATATCTCCTTTGCTGATTTGAAGGACATGATTCTTGTGAAAATAGTGGTTGAGACAGCAGCAAACAAGCATGCCTTTGCGTTTGCCTTCTTTGTTTTTTTTCCTTTTTGCATTTATATTTGTGCCATGGTGGGATTGTTTGGAAGTACTGGAATTTCATAATCTTCTTCCACTGCTTCCCACAAATCCAAAGCTTCCAAATATGCCTCCATACGTACGGCCCAAAGTTGGTAGTTGCTTCCGTCGAACACCGTCGGAGCGATGCCGGAGAGACTTGCTTCAGTTTCCATGACGTTAAACTCACACAAATCCCTTAGAATAGGGCTCTAGATACAAATTGTTGTTAATTGAACAAGAAAACAGTTGCAGGAAATGAACAAGACAGAGGATAAATAACTGTTTTCATTCATGTAATTGGTCTAACAACAAACAAACTGAACACACAATTTGTTTTACATAGTTTGACAATACTAAAACTTCCAATAACTACCACAATACAACACAATTAATTAAAGAAAACTGAACAGCAGTTACTAAAATAAAATAACCAAGTTGTTTGGGCTCCAGTGGCAAGGAGCTCCTTCCAAGGACGTACCCGGGGAATACAGGGTTCAATTCCCAGGGGGAACAACGCTTGGCCAGTGCGCATGCCTCTACGCACGAGCCGGATTAGTCGTCCATCTTTGGTGGGTCGGAAACCGGTGCGAAAACAAAAAAAAATAAAAATAACCAACACATAATACATAAAAGTCTCCACATCAGCAGTCTTAAGCATGATATTTAACATATTCTGTTATTATTGTCAATTCTTTTATGGATTTATCAGCTTCTACAGTGAGGGGTGGGCATTCTCCTCTTTCCATCATACACCTGCACAAGTTTAGAGCCTTGGCATCTTCTTTTGAAAACACCTAAGAAAAAAAGATATACAAACATGCATCAAATCTAAAAGCATATAACAACAATAGTAATAAACATCTGTGACCTGATAATCTGATCAAATGTTGTGCATAACACAGCCAAGTTGATCGAAATCATAACAAATAGAGAAGTGTGCAAAAATCCAAATTAGTTTGTAGACAAACCGTGTTGTAAATTTTGATTAGTCTTTGTTACTATGAAATACAAACTACACTGTTGTTGTCAACTGCACCAGTTCTACATTAAGTACAGTTTGGGAGGCAAAAGATATTTTGCCTGTATTTACAGATAATCAACTAATAACACAAAAGGTGAAAACTTTATTTGCGTACCTTTATGTTGTGGCACTGAATTTTTCTATCAAAACAACAGTCTACTATTCTTACTTGACTTCTGGTTTCTCAATATTCAGGCAGCTAGCTAGTCTTAAGGAAAAAGAAAGATTTGAAGGTTATGATAAACCCTATAATAAACCGTGGAAGGTTCTACAGTGGAATCGCATTGACAGGTAGTCCACAGTGCACCAATACTTAAAGATCACCCAAAACTCTATAGACTATTGATGATGCCTTTCAAAAGTAGAATCTCACAATTCTTATCATCTTAATGACTATGACGATTGCCTAACCAATAATGGCTCAACAAAAACAAAGAAAACAAATATAAATAGAGTTTTGAGGACTTGTTAAAAAAAATAGAGTTTTGAGGAGGGATAATCATTTTCACTATTTTTGTTGAACAAACAACAATCAAGCAAACTTCTCAGCCATGAGAACATGAGGCAATATCTTTCATGGTTGAAGTTTCAAACAATTTTCAGGTATTAGTCAAAGGTGAACTACCTATAAAAGTAGTCCACAGTAGAATTTGTCAATAAACCATTCCTCACAGAACACAACTCTACTCCAACGATCAACGTTCACACTGAGACGCTTGCTTAATAACAAATAAATCCACAACAAATGCAATACCTAATTAACAAATTCAAACAAGTTAATTAACTACCTGCATTCCTCCACGTTCAAGAGCAGGAGAATTATCACCCCCTAGTGCCATCCCAGGCATATAATTAAGCTCGTTACTGAACTCCGTTTTAGTTGTAGTCAACGTTGTTGCCAACGAAGCCATCTGTTCTAATCTCCTCTTTGAATCATCACCCGGCACAAACAACAACAGCTTCCTTTCCTTTTCCAAACGACTACCCCGCTTTCACTTCTTCCTTACATCTAAAAACGGAAAAGAAAAAAAACATAATTGCAAATCTTAACTTCAATCACTAAAAACCAAATCAATTCATTCACTCATATTCTCTAAACGTTAATATCACAATTAGTTATCAATTTAATAAGATTCAGCTCACCATGATTCGGAATCTGAGATGCATCAGTGGATCGTTGAATTCTGAAGAAATCAATAATTTTGGTTTGTACAAGGGGAAAAGCTGCATTTTCAAATGTCATATTGTTAATAAAAATATAAGAAATGAAAAAAAAAACTAAATAAATAAAATTAGACTATCATAAATATAATTAGGTTATCATAACATAATATAATCTATTAAATTAGATTATTCATAATATTAGGTGTGAGGGGTAACTTTAGCGCAACTGGTAAAATTGTTGTCATGTGACTGTAAGGTCACAAGTTCAAGTCCTGGAAACAGCCTCTTGTGTAAAAACAGGGTAAGACTGTGTACAATACACCAAATGGTGGGACCCCTTCCCGGACCCTGCGTATGCGGGAGCTTCAGTGCACCGGGTTGCCCTTTTTTTTTTTATTCATAATCTTAGGTGTAGTGAAAGTTTGGTATGACAGTGAATTTGTCAGAATCTAGCGAGTCACCACTGTGATTTTGAGACATTCACCGTGATATCAAGCATTGACGTAACAGAAATAAAAGAATAAATACATACAGTTAGGGTTGTTGTTAGTGTTAGGAAAAAACAAAGATTTGAGGTTAAGATAAACCCTACAACAAACCATGAAACCATGGCGAGTTCTGCAGCAGAACCAGATTGACAGGTAGTTGACAGTGCACCAACAAAAAGTTAAATAACTACCCAAATTAACAAACCCAAATAGTTAAATAACTACCTGTATTCCTCCATGTTCAAGAGCAGGAGAATTAGCATCCCTTGGTGTCATTTCAGGTATATAAGTTCATTACTGAACTCAGTTTTAGTTGCAGTCAACGCTCTTGAGTCTTGCCAATGAAGCCATCTACTCTAATCTCCTCTTAAAATCATCACTCAGAACAAACGGCAGCAGCTTCTTATGGAAGGAAATAGATATGTCGAGCAACATAATCAATCATCTAAATCCTTTGATTTTTTATTGATCGCAAATATTTGAAAATACCCATTTCACATTTATAAAGTAATTTGCCATTAAGAGACAATCCAGCTGTCTAGTACTCAATAAAAACCAAAAACCACAAGTCCTAAGTATTACAGTGGACCATAGACATATATAACCCTGAACCATATTATAGACATGCAAATAAAATACATATTCTGTTCGGCAAACACTAAAATCGTGATAAAAAATCACAATAAATCAGAAACTACATATTAAAACTTCTAAAAATCACACTTAGGGAACTTTAGATTCAGTGGCAGTTGTCTGTCACTCAACCAAACACTTGCTTACTTATCTATCAAACAAACATTACCGTGGACATGGAGGAACACCAGCCAGGGCAGAGCCTAACCCTGAGAAGGCGGTTGAACCACCACCCAAGTACAAGATATGGACACAATCACACATTGCATTGGAGCAACTTCAACTCTAGATACAAAAAGTCATTTTGTGAAGCACTTGGTTCAGCAGAGTCAAGATATTGTGAGCATGCAGTAGTGACAGTAATGTTTTTCCTTTTTGTGCTGTATTTGATTTCCTATGATTTGACTAACTTTTGTCTTCATAGTTTTTATTGGCACAACTACTGATGATTCAGTAAACTTTTATCCTTAGATATACATCATAATTTCAGATGCAAGCTTATCTTATGATTCTTGATGGCCTTTTTGAGCATCAATAATACTGTACCTACGTACATCGTAAATGTTTTATAGATAAAAACTATGTTTGGCCATAGAAGAGGTAGACCAGAAGTATCTAAAAATTACATGTCAGCAACTAAACTTTACATGCCCAACCGATGGACAAAACAACAATTTTATAGTTTCAGTTCTTTGAAGCTATCAATGCCAGAGATACAAGTTGAATCAACTAATAGATTTAGAGATGAAAAAATCACTAGTTAACAATTCCCTGTTAAGATATCATTTCCTTATTACAATAAGTTGTAGATTATTGACAGGCTACACAATTAGACAAAATGCTCGGTTGGATATTCATGTTCTAATCCATTGTAGTCATAATACAACCTTTCCCCCTTTGCTATATCTCTATTTGCAATTAAAAGAACCCGACATTCACCATCAACGTTATATCTCACGCATTTCAAGTTCTGCTTCTTTTTTCCTTCACTGCATAAAAACAAGAAATTTCATTAGTAGTCATTTCAATAAAAGAGTTGAATATAAAATGTTAAACTTGACATGAGCTGCAATGATCATGCACGAATCTCATGTAGTTTTTCAGTTGAAAGTACTCATCTTAGCATTACATGAAAAAGCCAAGTGGATATTAGTGCTATTCAAATTAAATCCAAAAGTCAATTGGCATTAAACTGACTCTAGTTAAACAGATTTCAGGGTAAATATAACTATGCTGTCGTTAATTTGCCTACTACTGGTTAGAGATTTTCCCCTTTCTAAAACATGCAAGACAGGAGACAGTGTGTGTCTTTCAAAGTGTGTACATACTGATAACTTCTTTAAGATGAAGTTGCCAATGTCTCCCTATATTATATTATTGTAGGCCACACAAATAGGGAGTAACTTTCCTACATATGCAGAGAATAAAATTTGAAAAAGGAAGAAACATACGGTGTGTGATTGTTGATGCCATTAATGAAACGTGCTATATTGCTACGTTTATCTGGGCAGATGACCAGTGACTGTGAAGGATTAGAAGCAGAAAGAAGTGTCATAATGCTATCTCCATCATCATATTCCCGATTCTTCAAAAAGTCAACATCTCCAACATATTCTGTTATTATTGTCAAATCTTTTATGGATTTATCTGCTTCTACAGTAAACCTACAAAAGAAGAAAATTAAAAGTCAGGAATGAATTGCAAAAGATGGAAAACTGATGTCAGTTTGTGTAGCATAAGTACTTACCCTTCTACAGGATCATACACAACCATGAGGGGCGGACATTCTCCTCGTTCCATCATACTCCTACACAAGTTTAGAGTCTCGGTGTCTTCTTTAGATAAGACCTGAGAAAAATATATACAAACATGCATCAAATCTAAATGCATATAACCACAGTAGTTATAAACATCTGTGCTCTGGTAATCTGATTAAGTGTTGCACATAACACAACAAATTTAATCCAAAACATGACAAATAGTGCAGTGTGCCAAAATCCAAACTGGTTTGTAGACAGACCACTTTATACTTCAGTATTGTAAATTTTGTTGTCTTTATTTCTATGTAACGCTGCATACTAGGCTATTGCTGTTGTACTTTTCTGCAGACAGCTTAACTAAACAAGTCCTACATTGAGCATAAGTTGAGAAGTCAGAGACATTTTGCTTGTATTTAGATAATCATCTAATAGCACAAATGCCACCAGCTCTCAAAAGTTTAACCTCGTAGTCATCTTCATTTCTACAACTAGGACAACTACCTAATTAGTATTGACAACCTAACCAGTATCGGTTCAAGAAAACAAAGAAAAATGAAAATTATTGAGTTTTGAGAAATGCATAATCGTTTTATCTTGTTTTTGTTGAACCACCAACAATCAATTCAACATCTCAAACTCTTAGCCGTGACGACAGAGAGGCAACCGCTGTTGTTGTTAAAGTTTCAAAACAATCAATTTTCAAGTATTAATCAACAATAGACTAATATACTATCAAAGTAGCCACAGTAGAATTTATCAATTAACTGTTCCTCATACCAGCATAACTCGACACCAAATATCAACATTCACACCGAGATGCTTGCTTATTAACAAAAAGTATCCTAAGAAAGACATAATACCTAACTAACAAACTCAATTAAGTTAAATAGTTACCTGCATTCCCCCACGTTCAAGAACAGGAGAATTAGCATCTCTTGGCGCCATTCCAGGCATATATGTAAGCTCATTACTAAACTCTGTCTTAGTAGCAGTCAATGCAGTTGCCAACGACGCCATCTGTTCTAATCTCCTCTTCAAATCATCATTTGGCACAAATGCCAACAACTTCCTTTTCTTTTTCGAAACCACCAAACTACTACTCCGCTTTCTCTTCTTCTTTGAATCTAAAGATCACAATTTAAAACAGACACTTCGATTATTAAAAATCAAGAGTCTATTTGTATTGACTTCTTTCAGATTATATAAAATAATTTTTATAAGACTATTTGGAAAAACTTATGAAAACAACTTATGACATTGCTCATAAGCTGTCTTCAGCTTATTTTCACAAGTTCTGCACAATAGCTTGTGAAAACAGTTTGTGGCATTGTTCATAAGCTGTTTTCACAAGCTCTCCACAATAGGTTGCGAAAAGCAGCTAATGACTCTGTTCATAAGCTGTTTTCAGCTAATTTGTACAAGCTCTACATAATAGCTTGTGAAAACAGCTTATTTTTACAAGTTGACCACAATAGCTTATGAAAACAGCTTATGGCATTATTCATAAGCTGTTTTCAGCTTTTATCAAAAGCTCTCCACAATGGCTTGTGAAAACAGCTTATAATTTAACTTTTACTATAAAAATAGCATATATATAAGCACTTGTGCTATAAACTCCAAATAAACTGTTAATCCAAACAATACCCAAACCAATCCATCCAATCAAATTCTCTAAACATTAATATCACAATCAATTATCAATTTAATAAGATTCAGCTTACCATGATTCAGAATCTGAGATGCATCCGAAGTTCGTTGGATTTTGAAGAAATCAATAATTTTGGTTTGTACAAGAGGAAAAGCTGCATTTCCAAACATCATAACATTAATAAATAAACAATAAATATAAGAAATGAAAAAAGAAAACTAAATAAATAAATACCAGATCTAATCAAGTTATTAAAATATTACAATATAATATATTAAATTAGAGTATTCATGACCATAGGTGTAGTGAATGTTTGGTATCTGAGCGAATTTATCAGAATCAAAGTAAATCACCGTGATTCTGAAAAACTCATCGCAATACCAAACATTCAATTAATGGAAATGAATAAATGAAATGAAAGAAAGCATACATTTGGGGATTTTGGGATTGTGAGAGCAGGAGGGGCAAAACCAAGAGGATTTAGGGACGGAAGGGAGAATGGGAGTGAGGCAGAAGAGATGGTAGCCGTTGTCGCAATTGTCGCAAAGAAGCAACTTAGTTGGGGATTTGCCGGAGTTGCATTTCTGGCAAACGACGTCGTCGTCGTCGTCGTTGAAGGTTGTGGATTGTTTTTTGGGAGCTGGAATTCTTCTTCGACGAAGTGGTGAAGCCATGGTAGAGATTTGGGATTCGAGAATGAATCGGCGTTGTAAGAAATGAGAAATGAGAAAAGGAATAATAGGGTTTGTAATTTAAGTAAGAATTGGAAGAGGCGTTTTCGCGGGGTTATTTTTGTTTTCTTTAGCGGGAACTGTTTTCAGCTCGCGCCATTTTCTTTTTTATTCTTCTTTTCTTTTTCTTTCGTTTGCCGTTGTTTTTTACTCTTATTTTCGACAAATTATAAAAAAGTCTTTTTAACTTAAAAGGTTATTCAATTCAATGTTAATAATAATATCATTTACTAAAATCGTGTTTTTGACAAATTATAAAAATGTCTTTTTGACTTAAAAGGTTATTCAATTCAATGTTATTAATATCATTTACTAAAGTCTTTGAGAAAAAATTCTTCAAAAGAAAAACACACTTTTGGAATATGATTCAAAATGCATTGTAGCCTTTTAAGATAATTTTTTTTTGGTAATTGTGTAATTTTGGTCCCATTTAAGAAATTTTGACCAATTTATTATAACAAAAAAAAATCATTTTTTAGATTTATTTGGTCAATATATAGATCAAATACATTAATTATTTAATGAATCTAAAAATATTACACCCATCTCGAATTATAAATCATTTTAGCTATTTCACACATATTAAGAAACGTAATTAATTTTGTATGTAAAAGAGAAATCATGAGTTGTTTTACAAAATTGTCTTTAATAAATTATATAAAAAATATAAATTAAAAAATTAAAAAAAGAGAGAGTAATAAATAACAAATGGTATAATAGAAAAAATAATATTAATGTTTCGTTGGTATTATAGAGTAATTTATAACTTGAGACAATCTTTTCCCAAAGCGACTTATAGTTGGAAAAGAGGAAGTGGTTTTTTACTTATAATATAATAGTGACTCGATGGAGTATAATGTAACCCGACATGAAAACAAAGAGCATGTCTAATACAATGTTAAATTGAGTTGTGATTGAACATAAAAAGACATGTGAATATCAATCAAAATCATACTATGAAATGAGAGTGAACAATTTATTGTCGAACCATCAAATTGCATGGTCAAAATCATGAATTCATATTTTTTTAAAAATAAAATACTAAATTGTTCAATTGAAAATAGAGGAATGCAATTTGAAATTGTTTTTGGTCAAAAAATCTAATGACTGAAAAAATCAACTTTAAGATGAATAAATGAAAATTTTGAACTCTCTATTTGCATAATGCAGTGTCTTTGTCAATTGACTCATGCTCACGAGAACGAATGTTTTTTTTGAAGGAAAAAATCAACACGAGGACTAATGTTAAAATATATATATTGTTTTTAGGAGAATTTTTAATCTGTTTAACCGGGACTAATTTTAACGATGATATTTTCTTTTCAAATGGGGCTGTATAAGTAAACATGGCGGTGCAAAGTAGCAATTCCATTTCTCCAATAGTATATTGTTAACAACCAAAACTTCATTCATCTCTTCGTCTTCGACATGGATCCACCGAACCAGAAACCTCTCGAAATCCACTTCGTCACCACCACCGACTCACCCGAGTTCACTCACCTAACTCATTCCCTAACTCAAACCTCCCTCGTCGGACTCGACGCCGAGTGGAAACCCGTACGAACTCACCAAAACTCATTCCCCACCGTATCACTTCTCCAAATCGCGTGTCAACTCGGCGACGACGAAGTCGTTTTCCTCCTCGACCTTATCTCCCTCCCTCTCTCTTCAATATGGGAACCTCTCCGAGAAATGCTGGTTTCCGCAGATATATTGAAGCTTGGATTCAGATTCAAGCAAGATTTAGTTTACTTGTCTTCTACCTTTTGTGAACAAGGATGCAATCCCGGTTTCGATAAGGTGATAATTCATATCGAGAATTTATTAGACGTAATAGTTAGTTACAATAATCAGCTACACTGGTTAGTTAGTTGGAATCTGACTCTGATACCATATTACAATTCTTGATCGAAAGGTATAATATTGATTAGTGAGAGAATCGTTGATTACACGAAGGGATACAACAATGCTTATATAACAAGTTAGAACAACTAACTAGCGTAACTAATTATTGTAACCGAGTATTATGTCTAATAGAATTATACTTGCACATGAATTTATATTGTGCTGATTTGTGTTTGTGGTGAATTGTGGATAGGTTGAACCGTATTTGGATATTACGAGTGTGTACAATCATCTTCAGTTTAAGAAAAATGGAAGGATTGCATCGAAGCAGAATAAGAGTTTGTCAACTATTTGCGGAGAAGTGTTGGGGATCACATTATCTAAGGTTTGTTTGTTTAATAAGCCATTCAATTCAACTGTTTGGGTGTTTGTGTGCGTGTGTTCAGAAAACAAGCAGTGGTTGCTAGTTGCTAGAGTATCTTTTTGAACAAATCACAGCATTGAGTAGGTTGCATCTTAGCATTTGATCTTACATGTTACTTCTATGTACAATTAGAAGTTAGTTTTTGGCGTTTGTGTTTATAGTTATGATAATCATTGAGTGAAATGATTTTCTGTTGGTAATTTGAGTTTTAACTTAGCATATGAGGTAGTTTTTTTTTATGTAGTTAATATTGGTGGTGTATTAAATGTAGTTAGGCTCTTCAATTATTGCCACCAATATATTTTTTAGTGTTCCTTTAAATCCTACAGTATTTTTTTCAACAAAAAAAAAACTAGTCTTGGAAGCTTAGGGTCCTCTGATTTGAAAAAGCGTTTTATGTTTTCCCCGAACTCCTTTTCTTAGGATAAAAACTAGTGCCATAAACGCAGGGTATGTTTGGTTTGAGAAAACTTTATATGTTTTCGCTTTTAATCAAAAAGCTAACATCTTGTTTTTGTTATGTCTCCTTTTTTTTGAAATATTTCTACAAGATTTGTACAAGAAACAGCGAAAACATTTTTGTATAAAACACATCGTCCTGGAAGTTTAAGCTAACAAATAGAGAATGATTGCACATGAATGGCCTTAAACTTGTATCATGGCTTCTCTCACACGAGTCTGTTAGGCTTAACACACAAATAGTGAGTGGGAACTTCCTGAATGAGAGAAAACTAGAGACATGTGATGGTGAAACTGCCGATTTGAACTACACCATACAGACTTTATTATATAGGCACTGAGAGAATCAATATACAATCTCAGTATTAAATACATAATAACTACGATATCATGTCTATCCAAATTACATAAATATCACCTGGTCTGAATAGCGACTGACTGCAAGGTTATATAAAGCTTTGATGCCATGTAAAGAATTAATATTCTTCAAAGCATAAGTTGCAAGTTGGTGTCAAAATTATTTTATTCATGTCAGACATCAATATACACGGTGTCAAAATTAGGTGCTTTATTTCTGTAGGCAGTAGAGTAATTGTTTCGAATATGTTCTGCATCAATAAGGTTTCAAGATTGCAGTCTCAATTAGATATATATTTCTTTTTTCATTATGGGTAGCACTTGGGTGACATAGCATACATTAATGTTTTTTTTTTATCAAAACCGAAGAACATTAATGTTGCCAACATATGGACTGGTTTAAACTCTATGAGAACCTAATCTTTTGTATGTTGTCTTCGGTTAGAACTTAGAAGTGATAGGTGCATCATAAAATATACTTTTAGATTGTCATTTATATTTCTAATAAAAACATGCTTTCTCAAAATTTGTTGGATTATATCAATCATTATATCTTATTTTTGCCAAGTGACTATAATAATTTGTTTGATCATGAGCCAAGTATTATTAGTACATAATGTTATGTTTATTGAGTTTAAAAAGGAATAATAGGATTGAGCTGAATAAAATATAAATATTAGTGATGTTCATATTAGTTTATGTTAATAGAAACTTGATGTATATAATAGGACATAAGGGGAGCATCTTATACACTCAAGCACGTGTTTTGCTCCATTGGAATTTCAGGTTCCAAAGACTTTGCCAACTGGCATTTTCAGTTACTATAAGGTGTTAACTGAATTATATTTGCTTTAGGAGCTCCAATGTAGTGATTGGTCACAACGTCCTCTTACAGAAGAGCAGATGACATATGCAGCTATGGATGCTCATTGCTTGCTCGGAATATTTAAGGTCTTTCAGGCAACGGTTGCCAACGAAGGTTTTTACTGAAAGTTTCATACCAATCTCTGGACAAACTATAGACCTCTGGTTGTGCTGTATTTTGTTCTTTTCAACATTTGAGACTTTGCTGCATTGATTGATCAAATTTTTGTTCCCTCTAGTTTAAATTAATTCGCGTGTATACAGAGTCTCATTCGCTGCATTGTCAGCATTCTATTTTTCAAATTGGATCGATTAAGTTTGACTCGTCATTGAGCATAAACCTTCAGAAGAAATCACGATGATGCGGAAAAGATACATGGCTATTTTATAACCGGAACTGAAGTGTTTTGCTACATGTCAATCCATTTGAGTTCCATATCAAGAAAAGACATAAAATTTATTTGTGGTATCCTTGAAATTTTCCATTTGTGGCTTGCCTGATTAATCATAACCTTATTTGTGTACGCTAGTTTCAATTTGCTTTTCACGTTGACCAAGTAGCAGATTATTAGGAAGTGTTATGTCAAAACAATCCTTTCAATTTTCATTTTTTAAATAATTGTTTGTTAAAATAAATAGTGGAGAAATACAAAATAAGATAAAAGATAAATTGATTTCTTGCAAGAGTTTGACAACTATACATCTTAGTGTTTTGCATCACTTGTAAAGACAATGGATACAAATAGACATTCAATCTTGATAATATGAATGGACTCATATATGTAGCTCCAATAATCCTTCAACTCCATTCAGATGTTTTCATTCTTTAGCTTTCATCCTCAACCTTAAACATTTGAATGTAAGCATGCATGTATATAATCTTACTTTCAGATCGCAGTATATATTCATTCATTCCATATCTATATTGTTTCATTAAAAGTTGATATATTCTATATCCATTCACTAGGGATGTATACACAGAATTTCTTGTAATTGGATTTTATTAAATTCTTTGCTGCAGGAGAGTTGGTTAACACGACCAATATATTATCCATTCGAAGTGCAAATCTTGGGTTGAAAGAGCTTTTCAGGAAGCACGATATGAGTGATAAAGTTCATAGCACACAATTTTTTGAAGCTTTGGCAATTGTTCAAGCCACTTCTTGTTCTGATGTTGTTCAGATGATACCTTCAGCAGGGGCAGTAATTCAAAAGGCATCATGTAGGGATACTAAGCCAATGGATGAATTTTTGTTGAAAATTGTCAGAAAACATGGTGATAGGATTTTGCTAAAGGAGTCGGACAGAGCACCCAAGACCTCAAAAAAGAAACGGAAGAAGCAGTTGCCAGTTAATGGGGTTCCCAGAGAAAAACATTTAGAGAACTTTGATGAGTGGCAAGGTACCGCACCTTGGGATCCATTAGTTGGGGGAGATGGATATCCGAAGTTCCTCTGTGATGTTATGGTAAGCATCTTAAATTAATTATGAACAATGTTGTCCCTTTCTTCAATTTTTATGAACATCTGATATACCCTTTCATTAGTCTTTGGAGGTTAAGCAATAAGTTTATTTGCTGCTATAGTTAAATTCCACTCACTCTGGAGCACATAATACATGACCGGTGTTTGTCATTATCAGTGTCAATATTTTGACTAGTGTTTTTTATGAATATTTAATGAAACGTGTTATGGAAAAGGAAAGGATTTTATTGTAATGAACGATTTGAATAGCTGTGTATTTATAAAATAAAATATGAGGATGAATCTGGTAAGGAATTTACTCAGGTTGAAGGCTTGGCAAAACATTTACGTTGTGTTGGGATAGATGCTGCAGTTCCTTCTTCAAAGAAGCCAGAACCAAGGTAATAGAGTATGCTTCTGTTGTTATTATTTCCTAATTAATTGTTGATTCTTGTATAAGTTCGTTATTATTTGTGTGGTAGCTGATTTAATTCTATTTTCCGCTTCCTATTGGATGAATTATCATTGTTTTCAGGGAATTAATAACGAAAGCACAAAAAGAGAAAAGAGTGCTTTTGACACGGGATGCAAAGTTACTAAGACATGACTATCAAATATATAAAGTGAAGAGTCTTCTCAAAAATGAACAGCTACTTGAGGTATGGTTGTTTTAGTTTTCTACAAAGAAACATATTTTGACGAAAAATAAATTGTTTCTATGAAAGTAAAGTTAAACTGTATACCATATGTATCTTTCAAGGAACTCTCAGGTAGTAGGTTTATAATGTTAATTTTCATTGAATAATGTGAATGTGCTCACTGCTCATAACGGGCTAGAGTTGAGCCCATGGATTTTGAAGTCAAATTAATATTTAACATGAAAAGTTTGTCTTTGCTGCGCTCATAGTCCTGTTCTACTCAGATTTCAAGTATAAAGGTTCTGTTCCTCCCTAGTTCAATTTTCGCATGGTGGATAGAAAAATCGTTCGTTAACCATATATTGCTTGAGAAACTGATGCCATAATGACACAGCTAAAATTGATGTGTGTTCCAGATTATTGAAACTTTCCAACTAAATATTAACGAAGATCAGCTAATGTCAAGATGCACAAAATGCAATGGAAGGTTTATTCAGAAGCCGCTTTCAACTGAAGAGGCTATTGAAGCTGCAAAGGGTTTCCAAAAAATACCAAATTGCTTATTTAACAAGAATTTAGAGTTTTGGCAATGTATGGACTGTCACCAACTTTATTGGGAGGTATTATTTACCATTTCCAAACGCTTACTTAATGCAACTGAAACCAATGATTATAGTATTTTTTTTTTTTCTCTTCCCGTTAAGCCAAATGAATTCCCTTTTTACACCTCATATATGTTTTGAAGTTATTTGTTTTGACTACAAAAGAGGGGGATTTTTTTTTTCTCTTCTACTCTGTTTTATTATTACGGCATTCTAGATTTCCTAACATGAATGTATTGCGCCTGTTATACATTCAGGGAACCCAGTACCATAATGCAGTACAGAAGTTCGTTGACATTTGCAAATTGAGCGATTAATTCAAACTTTGTCGAGGATGTGCACGTGAGTATGGTGCCACTGAATACATTTCCTTTGAAGAAAAATGTTGTTTGTGGTTGAATGTAATTGTGCAATCGATCCGTACAACTAGTTTATACATGATTAATTTAAATTTCATCGAGGATGTGCATGTGAGCAATGGTGACACTGAATACGTTTTCTTTAAAGAAAAATGTCGTGTGGTTGAATGTAATGGTGCCCCTAAATGCATTGTCTTTGAAGAAAAATGCCTTCTCTCAACTGTTGTTGCTGTATAATCTACTTACTAACTATTCAATTTCAACGGAAGTGATGTATACCACATCAGGGATTACTTAAAGATGATAACAAATGCGTTTTATTTGTAGTGTTGAAGATGTGTCTGAATCATAAATGACTTATGGATGCAATTTGTTTAATTAGTTCTCATATTGAAGAAAATGCCGCTCAGCCAAATTTAGCTTTTGGTGACAAGATTTCATTGTAAATTTAAAATACAATAATACTTCCAGTTGATATCTTTCCCCAATTTCTTTCAACACTAAGTCTTTGTTTGGTTACCCGGTAGGAATACTCAAATGTGCGTCTAACCCGTCAAAAGCGATTTAACTGTTTTTGGCTCTCCACCAACTCCCTACCGCTGTTGTACGTTTTAATCCTCAAAATTGCTTGTTGGAGAAGCTGCTCTCCCCAGCTCCTTGGAATCGAGTTTATCAAACGTGAAAGTACATATAACCATTTGTCTCTTTTACCCTTAAATCTTATCACTTTCTTTCGCATATTTTTTTTATATTTGAAAGATCCTTCACTTACCTAACAAATATGTTACTCCATCTCAGTGCCGATTGATGTCTGTGTGTGTTTTTTGTTGTTGTGAAGTTTTTTTTTGTGTGTTGCATAAGACTCAAGGAAGAAGACACCGCTTTTTTTTATTTTTAAGGATAGAAGACACTGTTGTAAATGTGGTGTTTTTTTCTTGCTCTATGAAAGGAGTATTACTTTTCCCACTTTATTGCCTTCTCCCGCATCCTGTAAAATTTCCAAAAATGCTCTTATGCAGTTTGGATTTTAAAATCCGGATTCATGTTTACTATTTCGGATTTTATAATCCGGACAATTCTTATATATAATCAGCCATCAGACTCTCACATTTCAGCAATTTTGAGTTTTGCTTTTAAAAACAAAAAAAAACTAAGTAAAAAATGCTAAAAATCTGTCAAATAAAATCATAAAAATATAAAAATACCACCAAAAAAATTCTAAAAATCAAATAAAACTAATGCAAATTTTTTCGGATTTTTCTGAGAATATGAAAAATTAAAAAAAAAATATGAAAAATAGGTCTAAACGATGGAACATCCTTGAATTTTTTTCTGATTTTCTGGGGAAGTTTCAGAGCAATCTGACCAAGTAGCCTGAAAACTTGATTTTTGACCAAGAACATGTAACAATGACTCAAAACAGAAGGATGAGAGTTAGGAAAATTAATATTGTTCCCTAAAATGACTCTCCATGTTACAAACATGTATAAAATTTGTGCTAATACAGTTCGGATTATATAATCCGAACTGTTTTTTCCATGAAACAGGGTGCTTAGGAGGTGTTTGGATTATGTAATCCGAACAAATCATGTAACACACCCTATTTTTTGAGATTTCCGGATTACAAAATCCGGAAAAATCCGTAACTCATTTTTCACCCCTCAACAAAGGAAAACACCATTCCGGATTATAAAATCCGGAAACTCCAAAGGCATTTTTGGGAAAAACGCAGGGCGCGCTAGAATACCATAGGATGGAAAAAATAATACTCCTATGAAAGCCCATCTAAAAGTCTTTCTTGATGGTCATCTATAATTTTTTGAGCCCAGTAATTTTAAATTTTACATAATAATATGAATTTAACTAGTTACCAATAGTTTTTTTTAATAAACTATTTTTGGAAGATTTTGTTTATTTTATCGAAATTAAATTTAAACTTAAAAACTAAAAATGGAAATGAAATTTGTAGAAAAAATTAAATGAAATAAATATATTTTAAATGCATACATAAAATACTCATTTTGGTCATTTACACAACCAAAATCAATTTTGATACAAAATATCCAAACAACATTTTTCATGTAAATCACTTCTATCGCAAAGGTATCCAAACATAAATCATTTTTCATTCAACTCACTTTTAACTAAAATCAATTCAAACAAAATCAATTATTGTCACCGCATAACCAAACACAGGCTAAGCATCCTTGTAGCTTGGCAACTTTCATCTTCAATTCTCTAATTTGTTCTTCATAGCCACTCAAAAATTGAAATGATATAGTCTACATAGGACAAGGTGATATTGACTCAAAGTACAAGCTAAATCTATACGAAGTAAATAGAAGAGGATAACTGTTAAATAAGAAAATAATAGAAACATATCACTCAATGTGTGCGTGTATATACTCCCTTCATTCCTATTTATAAAGCAAAGATGGATGAAAGAAAAGTTTATGTATTTAGTCAAAAATTTGGAACAAACATTGGTTTAGTGCCAGTTGCTTGCTCAGCAATGCACAATTACATTACTATACGAAATTATCGTTGCACAAAACTCACAAATGCCGATGTGCTTCACGTTGGGTAGTGGTTACTGGTGAGTTCTGGATTTGGTGGAATAAAGGAAGTAATGGTGATATAAAGCTGGGTCAAAACCCTTGCTAAGTAACTCGTCTTAGTAATACGGGATGGGATGGGATTTGGCAGTGCTAGTTACTTTGATGTTGCTACTGCTTTTCGAATGATTTCTTTTTCCTTCTTCAAGCTGGACTTGGACTATGTTTATTCGGTTTTCTTAGTTTGAGATTATTGCAATCATGTAGCTCAAGAACATGATGGTATGGGATCAAGAGTTCTGCTATTTGTGGACAGAGAGATAAATAAAGTTTGTACCTTCGAGCAACTGCATTTGGTTCATTAATTGAGAGTCACCTGGGGATGTCCCAAATCCTCAATTTAGTGTCGCTATGGGCACCCTATTTTGCAAGAAAGTCTGCACTTAGTGAGATAAGTTAACCTCCAACTCCAAGCTCAAAGTTTAATTTTGATGTATTTATGTCTCTCAATAATTCCCTCAAGCCAAAGGATCTAAGCAAAACATAATGATGCATTTCTCAAATGGTTTTTATGTTTCTACCATAATGGATTAGAATCATACTACACGGGATTCGAACCCACCATCAAAATTTTGTTCCTGATTTGTTATTGGATGTAGGGTTCGAATTAAAATATATGAGATTCGAATCCCTCGTCAAAAACTGAGTTTTGTATGCTACTAGCTAGCTAGTAGGACTCGAATCATAGTAAAGAAAAATCATTTTGATTTGAATCCCACTTAAATTTGGACTTGGAAACCGTTATGACATGCATGATTTGAATCCCATATACCATGATTCGAATCTTGTCAACTTTTTAAAGTAAATTGTTGCCATTAGGAAGGGTGATTCGAACCCTAGTGTAAAAATTTATATTTACTAATGTATCACTTATAATTTTGTCTATATAAGCTAAAACATTCATTTGTTGAACTGAACATTCATATTCTTCTCTATACTTGTCTTTTCTCTTCAAACGCTTCAAAAACTCAAATCTTTTGTTTGAGGTTTGAAATCCATGAAGGGATACACCGATAAAGACTCATTGTACGCAAGTGTGTGTTAATCTTGTCAGAGGTTTCTATTAAGAATTGATTTTGTACAAGGGGTATTCAGAATGAATTTCTAGGAAAATCTTTTTGAGAATTAAGTATACTATTCTCGCATTCCTATGTCATATTCACCGTGATATTAAGAAGTAAGATATTTCTAGCTTCTATTCAGCGCAAGAAGCCACCGCAGAAACAAGCAAAACAAGACATATCAGCGTCATTACTCATTAGTCTACATCACCATACTTATAAAGGCGCTCGTGTGACAGAAGTTGTAAAAAATGTCAACGACATGCATATTATGAGATAAAGGACATACTTGAACAATATGTTACAACAAAATAACTTAAAAAACCTGAAAGTAATCGTCTTTTATTTTACAAAACATAAGCACTAAACTTGAATAAAAATGGATCCTTTTTTTGACAAATGAAAATGGATCCTGAAACTCCATGAACACCAAAGTAGAGTAGGCTATAGATAAATCTCATTTACAATTCCAGTCTCGTATCTATAGAATACAATAGCAAATCACTCTAACTGAATACCAAAGTAGAGTAGGCTATAGATAGATCATGACATCTAGTAGGGTGCAATTAAGCTTACATATTTTCCTTACAAGAGAACCATCTGAAATGTTATAATTATTTTCTTGCACGAGTCTGAATGACCCCGGTCTTCAATTCTGTGAACTGATAACTGAGGGGATACACTAATCTTTCAGCAATTCATCCGATTTATTTAACCATGTGCCATAAATATCAGACATGAAGAGAACGAAGTGGACCTGTAACAAATATTGAACTGTAATTATGTATTCTATAAACCTCAGTAATAGAAATATGTCTTTCCTTTTCTTGTCCCTCAAAAAAAAAAGAAAAGAAAAGAAATATGTCTTTCCTTCAAAAAAACAAAAAAATAAATACCGTCATATTAGGTACAAACCTCATCAATTATATATAACCTTTATAATAATAAGTAAAAAAAAAAAAATATTTTAACACTTT
>Ga0228710_1005593_pt1 | contig 19458 bp, 9 predicted proteins | sample MedpolnodulmetaG_FD_177995 | JGI IMG/M metagenome (GOLD analysis project Ga0228710, IMG submission 177995) | Root nodule microbial communities from Medicago polymorpha collected in Santa Monica, California, United States - pink nodules | ecosystem: Host-associated > Plants > Roots > Nodule... | reverse complement strand
GCGGCGATGGAGGTTCTGGACGGCGGCGATGGAGGTTCTGGACGACGGTGAATGGAGGTTTAGGTGATACAAGGAGAAAGGAGAAGCATGGTGATAAGCGCTTCTGTGATACGCGGTTTTGCGTTTTGCGGTTTCCCTTTTCACTTTGTCGTTTCTTTTCTTGTCCTCTTTTTTTATTATTTTTTTTTAAAACAAAGAAGTGCCACGTGGCAGATTTTTACTGGTGCAAAGGCATGTGCCTTTCCCTCCTCAATGGCACTGAAGCGCCCCCCCGAAGAACATATAGATTTGAATATGGTTATTTGAATTCTGCTCTTCTCCCAACACGTTTTGCTCATTTCCAACCAAACTTTCGAAAATGCCCCTGCGTGAGTTAACTCGCGCTAGTGTTAATTCTGTGTGATTTAACTCGCACTGCGTGACTTAACTCACGCTAGTGTATATCTCTGCGTGACTTAACTCACGCAGCGTGACTTAACTCACATATAGGCATTATAGTCACTTCAGTTGGGAATGAACATTTTTGGTTTGGTAAAGAGCAGAATTTTGGTTATTTTTCCTTCCAAATTGTCGGTATGGGAACTATGGGGACGAATATTATAGTTCTCTACCCATACATTATCCATTATCATCCATAGTTTTGACTTAATTTATGGTTGATTCATTGTTATTATTTTCATGAGATAAGAAATTGAGGATGACAAAATAATATTTTTTAGTTTGAGCAGTTGAAATTACATGGATTAAAACCAATCATTTATGTTTCGGCAAAAAGAATAAACCACACATTTATTTATAAAAGAGAAATGATATTTATACAACCACTTTGTGACAACTTTTAGACAGTTTTCTTTCTCATATTCACATTATATTCTTACTCTCTCTTCATTTTTCTCTCTCCACTATTTTTGACCAATGAAAAGAGAGAAAAAGAAGGTTGTCAAATAGATTGTACCAAAAGTCTACTCTTTCAAAAAAATTGTCTCATTCAACATTTAGTTCTCTTTAACCTTTGTCACATATCCAACCACCCATTCATCTCCACCACCACCGGCCACATCCACCACCGTCCTCCGCCGTCTTCAACCCCAAATCTTACCACCACCACCGTCGTCACCGTCCAAAGACTCAGATCTCACAACCGTCGTCCTCATCCTGACCCTTAGATCCACCACTGTCGTCGCCACCCTCGCCGTCGTCGCTACCATCCTCACCCTCTCTCTTCTCGGGATCTATTATCTCTGCCTCACACTCCTCCAAAACACAATGACAACAACCTTTTTAAATAAATCCAACAAAAACATTTTCAAGGATGCATACAGAGGTGGGAACGACGGCAACATAGGCAACAAAAAGAATGTATTGAGGGAGAAGAGAGAAAAAGAGACAAGGGGTTGAAGAGTGAGAGAGGAAGGTAAACTAGAGAACAAGGGTGTAACAGAGAGATAGATGTGAGAGAAAGTGGTTGTCCTATTTTTGGTTTTTAATTTTTTTGGTGGATGAGACAAAAAATTAATGCCACGTAGGTAGTGGTAGAAGGTGGATGGAATTATGGGGTGTCTGTGAATCTTTTCTCTATTTTTTTGTGGATAATAGATAAGCCTATATGTCAATACTCTTTAAATTTAAACTTTTCGCTGACTATGGCTAGACTTCTAAACTCAACGTATCTAAACTTTATCAAAAAAACAAAAACCACACATTTATAAAACTAAACGATGCACCACGAACTGGAAGCAATAATCACAAGGAAAGGATTAGCTACATAAGATCTGACGACTTTTAACCTACGTGAAGTCCCCAAAAGTCTATGATTAGAAGATGATTGAGTTCCATGATTATAATGAAATCCTTTAATATTTTTTTTATTAGAGTCTCTATTTTTTTAACATCACGATGGAGCTGAGGATGGCAATTAGGTCAAGCTTTTAGTGTGTCATCAAATTAATGAAGTACCACAATTGATTAACAACACTTTTATAGCTTTGGTTCTAAAAGTGGAAAGTCTACAACGACTAGCTGATTTTCATCCTATTTCATTGATTGGTTGTTTGTATAAGATTTTGGTAAAGGTGCTAGCTAATCGGTTGAGAATGTTGACAGGAGTGTAATCTCTGATTCTCAGTCAAGCCTTCATCAAATGTCGACAAATTCTGGATGATATTCTATTAATGAATGAGGTAGTAGATGAAGCGAGAGATGACTTAAAAAGGACATATTGTTATTTCATGTGGATTTTGAGAAAACATATGATATTGTGGATTGGAAGTATCTTGAAAATGTTAAGGTTAAAATGAATTTCCCTACTTTGTGGCAGAAATGGATGATGGAATGTGTAACAACGGTTACAACATCGATTCTTGTTAATGTTAGCCCAATTGAAGAGTTTGAGTTGGAAAGGGGTTTGCGACAAGGGGATCTTCTGTCTCCTTTTCTCCTTTTGATATCGGCAAAAGGATTGAATATATTGATGAATGCTCCAGTGGATTCAAGTTTTTCAATGGTTATAGAGTTGGTGCTCAAAATGCGGTATCAATTTCTCACTTATAATTTGCGAATGGTACCTTGCTGGTGGGGGAAAAAAGTTAGGATAATGTTAAAGCTTTGAAGGTTGTTCTTATATCATTTGAGGCGATATCAGAGCTACAAGTTAACATTAATAAGAGTATGTTGGTTAGTGTAAATGTTGCTGAATCTTGGCTGCGTGAAGCGTCTCTTGGGATGAATAGTAAAATAAGGTGTCTTCCTTTTGTATATTTAGGACTACCTATTAGTGGAGATCCTTGTTAGTTACATTTTTGGTATCCATTATTTTATCATATGAAAAGTAGTATGTCAGGTTGGAAGAGTTGTAACCTCTTTGAAGGGTCATTTGGTTCTTATTAAGTTTAAGAAATTTAATTTGGATATGCTTTGCAAATGGTTTTGGAGGAACGAGATAGTTTATGGTGTAGGCTGCTTGTATCACGTTATGGGGGAGGAGGGGTCGTTTATGTTGTAGGAAGGGAGTAGGATCAATTTAGTAGAAAAAATTTAGTTCATTCCGAGAGGACGTCAATTTGGGGGTTGGAAACTAGTTGGTTGATAACATAGGTTATGTGGTGGAAGAGGGATCTTCTACTCAGTTTTGGAGGAACCCTTGGATGGAACAAGGCTTACTTGATGTTAGGTTAAGAAGGTTGTATGAGTTAACTGAGAATAAATTGGTGAGTGTGGCAGAGATGTTCTCGTTAAGCTGGGGTATGGAAGGTGAGACGTGGAATTGACGGAGGAGGTTGCTAGCTTAGGAGAAAGAAAAGGTGGGGGACTGTTGTGAACTGTTAATTTCTATTGTTTTGCAGGATGGTTTGGAGGATAGATGAGGTGTGGAAATTGCATCCGTCAAAATCCTAAACTTTAAGCAATGCTTATCAATTTTTGATACAAGCAAACAATGACAACTTACAAGTTAATTCTCTCATTCTTTTTGGATTAAAGCGGTTCCTCTTAAAGCAAATATCTTTGCTTGGTGTTTGCTTCTCAATCGTACCCCATCTATAGATAATTTGGTTAGAAGGGGTGCTTCAGGTCAACTATCAAAGTTGCATGGGAAGTTGTGGCATGAATGAAGATGCCGACCATTTAGTTGTTAGATGCGATTTTATTGGCGGAGTCTGGTCATTGGTTACAAATTGGTTAGCCTTTGTTATAGTGCATCCAGGCGTTATTACGGATTATCTTGATCATTTTTGTTGTTTGGGCAGCTACTCTAAGTAGGCTCATTTGGCTTTGAATACTAGCTGGCTCAGTAATCTTTGAGTTATTTAGAAAGAAAGGAACAAACATGTTTTTCAGCACGAGCAGAATAATTCGCAAACATTATGCGAAAAATTTAAGCTTCCGTCGTATTGATGATTAAAAGTGAAACACCATACATTCATTTTTTATTATCATTATTGGTGGCTTAATCCTCTCGAGTGTTTAACATCTATTTACTAGCTGTTATCCTTTGTAGTTTCGTCAATGTTTCTCTCTGTGATGTAACTTATATGCTCTTTTCAAGTCTTCTCCTGACATTTCTTTTGCTCGACGGACTTGCCTAATTTTCATTTTGGTTTCTTGAAAGAAAAATAAGCACCACAATTAACAAGCCAGGGTACAGAATTGTTGGCTTCTTTAAGCATATGTTGAAATTGAAATGATAAATTTGAACTTTGGGTGAAAAAATGCCTAATTTGATCGGTGGTGAGCTTGAGTTTCTTTCAAGACTAAGTCAAGAGCAGCAGTATTGGGAACTATAAATCTCTAGAGCATGGATTTCATCCATTTTTTTCTTCAAGAATCAATGGAGCAATGACAAATGTAAAGAATAATGAAGACTCAACAATTAATGAATCAAATCAAGACAAATCAAACAAACCATTGGAAAGTAATTTGCCTGAATGCATTTCCTTCATACATGGAGTAAAGACAAATAATATTCATAAAAGCTCCTAGAGATATTTCCTCATATACATATATTAGTATTACCGTTTTTGTCAAAAAAAAAAAATTAGTATTACCGTTGGTTTTCTGTCAAACCAAAATATTGAATAAAAGCTCTCATTGATATTGCCTTAAATATATATAGTCGTTGGTAATAATAATTATAAAGACACCTGGTATTGCCTTATATATTATTAGTACCGTTGGTTAGAAATATATAAATTGCAATAGTGTATATTATGTAAGCAAGCTGAAATACAAGATCAATTAATCTTTGAGCCACTATTTTATCATAATTTCATTTTTCATTAACAAACTATATTCATAATCTTATCGTGGAGTGATTACCAATCCAACTATGATCAGAGAGTTAAACAACACTTTTATTACTTTGATTCCTAAATGTAATGATCCTACTAGAGTAAATCACTTCAGACAGATTGCTGTATGTAATGTGAGCTATAAATAATTTAAAAAATCTTAACTCATAGTAGTTTCATACCAAGAAGAACTATAACTGATAACATTCTAATCTTGCAGGAGGCAATTCACTCTCTTAACCATATACAGGCAAAGAATACATTTATGATTTTGAATTTGGATCTTGATGAAGCATATGATAGGTTCGGATGAAATTTTTTCCTGGAGGCATTAAAGCAATTATAATTGCCAATTAATATGAGGAATGTGATTTTGAGCTCTATATATTTCCTCTACCTCAATGAGCATCAATTGAAGTGGTTGGAAAAATTACTTTGACCCAGTCCTCACATGCATGGATTGGAGTTTAGGTGTATAAAATCCTTGAATGAGGCTTATATGTGTAAGTTAGCTTGACAAATGGTGGTAAATCATAATAAATTGTGTGTTCAAGACATAAAAACCAAGAATAAATGTGGGTCTAATAGCATGCCTTTCATGAGTGCTAGGTCAACACATTCTCTTCTTTGGGGATCTATTGTAAAGTATTGGTCGAATATAAGACCAAATATATCAAGATAATTAAGGACAGAAACGCACCATATTTTGGAAAGACACTTGGATCATAGGTTATGCTAATCTTGAAGACCAAATTGGTCCTCTTGTCCCCGGTAATGAAATTAGCTATCATGTTTCATTTTATGGCAATATTATGAGATGGAATTTCAAAAGAGTTTTGAGACATATTCCTATGTACATGAAAGAAAGCTATTGATCTTATCAATCTCCTTGTCCTTGCGGCCAAGATATCTCATTGGAATATAACTTCTACTGGAAAATTCTCTATAAAAAATGCATACGAGATGCTAAGTACTAGAAATAGTGACGAGGACAGTCGTGATCTCTTTGACAAAGTTTGAAAGTGGAAAGGACGGGCTAAAATTAGAATTACCTTGTGCAAAATTGTTTATGGAAGACTTCTCACAAATGAAGAAAGAGTCAAAAGATGTATGGCTTCTCATAGTGAGTGATGTAGATGAATGAAAACTCCGAAATTAGTTTCTCGTATATGAGATATTGTGAAGATACCTAGGAGCTTTTCGATCCATGGTTATAAAATAAGAACATTGGAGTAAGTTTTTCAGTCTTGGTCTTTTTGCTTGAATTGAATGAAACTTGACGTGTAAGGACATTGCAATCTACCTTGGGGTTGGTCAATCATCTTTGGAATTATAATATAGGCTTTTTAGAAGGATAGAAACATGCTTATATTTTCTCTTCAATCAGATGTAGGAGAGAAATTATGGAATTCGGTAAACAACTGCATTCATGACATTGTGGCTGAATTACAACAACCAAAACTATCTAAATGAATCAACAATGCACATTAGAAGCGTAGTTGGATTAAAGCCTCAAACTCAATGTCCGATGGATCATATTTTACCAACAATGGAAGCTTAACTTGATGGGTTGATTCACGATTAACATGGTGAATATTTGTGACTTGTTTTATGCGTAAAATTAAGTCTTACGAATATCGCATCGAAAAATTGGCCGCACATGCAAAAATGAATCAGAATGTCAAACTTAACAATATCGATATTGTTGATTAAATTAAATCCCACATATATTTAGCTTTTATTATATCATATTAAGAATGTCTTTGGTTTCGTGTTTACAACATACAAAAGCATATTTGCATGTTTTCCAATGCATTTTTGTCATGCTTTTCAAAAGTTCTGAATACTAAGTTTTACATAAAAGTGTTTTTTTGTCGTAATTTTCATCAAACCCCATCTTGTAAACGCTATACCGAACGGACGTTAATCATAAATAACAATACTCACGGTAGGTCCAAGATGGACTCTGATTTCAAGTCTCAACCGTTAACCAGTCCATAAGCATCCTATAAAAGTTATGTGTGCCCATACCGCGGAGGTGAGTCTCCCTTATTATCACCCACCTCTCATAATATGGTTTGCCACGCGTCCCCATCAGGATGCATGTACGTCGGTGAAGCTACACAATACAATCACCTTCACATGGCCCTCCATGAAAGTTTGTGGTTCTGTAATTTGCACCTTTAGGTGTAAACGGCACGTTAGTACTAGTAGTATGTGTCGGTGTGTATTTCTTTTGGGATTCGGAGAACCAAATATAATTACTACACTTTAAGCATATCAAATTCCCTCTTGATCGAGTCGAGTAATTTAACTGTTTTGAGCTAAGAGATGTGGAGTTTGAGACTTACATCCGTATAAATGAGAAAAATTAATCTAATAGCTAACTAGTAATTCTTGTCAATAAAAAAATCCGCTTTCAATCGCATCGTAATTTTCCATCAACCATTTTTGTGTATAAAATTTTTATATATAAAATTTGATCGGATCGTAACTTCTGACTAATTATTTTTAATAAAGTGATCAATTTTGAGGTGATTAAACAACAACTAAAGCTTTTGGGAGCATATTGTTGATGACAATATTCTAATTTCAAATTTAATTGATTGATGTAAAATATGGATGATTTTGTACAAAAGCACTTAAATTGCCTTGCCTTGCCACACATGCTCTTTGGGATCTCATCTTAAAATAAAGGGATATAGAAGAAATAAAGATAATATAGATTAGGAATTGTGAAATCTCCTCAAAAGAATGATTGTTCCATGTCAATGTACGTAATGTTATTTTTTCATAAAAAAGAAATAATTATTTGGTTTAGTTGCTTAATTTTACATCAAAATCAAGATAACTACTGTTTGTTTCACACATGTTTGAATAATAAACTAAAGACCGTAAACATGTATGAACTGGCAGCACTGCTGTTGTTTGAATCAGGTCTATTTTTTGTTATTTTAAAAAGAACTGAATGATTTATATACCAATATAAAAAAAGAACAAAATGACAAAAATTGACAACGATGTAACTATATTCATGCAACGTCTTTCTTCATCACAAATTGGATAACCATAAAAATTCAAATTTTCATACAAATATTAACATATGTAATGTATGCCTATTTATTTGAATTTAAATGAAGGAAGCAAACAAACAATACGTCAATAAACGGTCCATTCGAAATTTGTAATTATATAATTTTAAACATTAAAACCAAAAATCTTAGTGAATTTTAACCATTTATTTCCCTCATGATATTTCCATGCATCCTCGCTTCGCGGCGCAAGATTTTCAAAACCAACACATGCCGTTTCAAAATTGAACTATATAGTGTTCATTGCAAAATAAATAAATTAAAATAAAACAAATTTCACTTTTTTTTCTTTTCAAGTAGCCCAGCGGCTAGAGAAATTCACCTTAAAGGAGAATAAATGGGGTGTCCGGAGTTCGAACCCCGACCCATGCACAAATTTACAATATCCCTTACCAAGTGAGCTAAGCTCATGGGGACACAAATATCACTTTTTAAATCATAAATAAAAACAAAATATTAAATATAATACATCCAAAAATACTTCGATGATATTATTAGAATAGGTATATATATTCTATACTTATGTATCTTTGTTTTTTTTTTTAGAATGCTAAACATTATCCTTGGGGTATTGGATAAAATAAAAATAGAAATATAGTATTGGAAAATGGTGAAAAGCGATAAATTTAACTTTTTAAAAGTCAAAATGTTGTTCAAACCAATGCAAACATGCTACTTTTGACTTCCTTAACCATAGCAAGACTTTTTTTTTCTTTTGACAAAATGTTTCTTTGTTAGAATATGTAAATATATTTCATATTTAGTATATCTCTTTTATATTTGGTAACGTCTTGATAGTCAAGTTAGTAACAACTTGATAGTCAAGACTCTTGTGATGTATATATTATCTTACATACTAAATAGGAAAGAAATTTACATATTCTAATAGAGATACATTTTAATTATAATATATATTTACATATTTTAATAGAGATATATACTAAATATAAAAGGTATTTATATATTCTAATAAAGATGATATAAATTTTTTCCAACTTAACTATAGAGAGATTTTAGATTTGAATCCAACTATGAGAATGAACAAAATATAATATATGTAGATCACTTTGATGAGATGATATGAATTCTCTTATAACTTAATCTGAGAGAGGTCTAAACTCAAATCCGATGAGAATGAAACATAAAATCCAATTTTGAGGATATAATAGTATTAAATATTAAGTGAGAACTTTGTCTACCATTACCATCCTACTCAACTCGAAATTAATTTATGCAATTACGAGAAGAAATACTCAATTCAAAATATGAAAAAAGAAAATATAATAAATATATGTATTTTTTTTTTTTACGTTCAAATATATGTATCAATCATGAGATTCCTGCAGATTTTTTATTTTGTTTGAGAATCATAATCCAATGCATTAAAGGGTTAATCAAAGTATAATAATAGCAAAGAGAAAAATCTCTTATAATTAAACACTCCTACAAAATTGCACACACTTTCACAAACCCAAAACACTTTCACTTCTTCTTCATCTTCTTCAATGGAATGGAACAAGAGAATAACAACATTCTCAGAACCCTTTTCATCACACAGAAGAAAAGTGTTATCTGGTTTCACTTTAGGTCTTGTTGCTTCTCTTCTCTTTCTCTCTCTTCTCTTCCTCAACTCTTCTTCATTCTCTGAATGGCATTTTCCATTCTCTAATTTATCTCCTTCCTCCAACGTTTCAATCACTCCTCTTTACACAATTCATCAACAACAATTGAGTAAAATCCCTCAAGTTAATGTTTCAAATCAGGGTTTTGAGAATACCGTTTTGGGGAATTTTAGTGAAAATGGTTATAATGTAAGTTTTCAATCTAATGGGGTTGATAAAGTTGGAAACTTTTCTGTTGGGAGAGGTGAAATTGATGGGAATTTGAGTGGTTCCGTGGAAGAAAATTTGAAAGATGGGAAATTTGATGAAAAGTGTGATATATTTGATGGGAATTGGGTGAGAGATGATTCAAAGCCATATTATGAATTGGGTTCTTGTCCATTTGTGGATAGGGATTTTGATTGTCATCTTAATGGTAGACCTGATAGTGATTATGTTAAGTGGAAATGGAAGCCAAATGGTTGTGATATTCCAAGGTATGTATTATGTATGCATGATTGATTGATAAATGTTTTTTTTGTTACAAAGTTAGTAATTTTAATGTTTTCTTTTTGTTATAAAGTTAGTAATTTTAATGTTGTTACTTTAGGAAAAAAAATTAACATTAGAATAGCAAGTTGTGTAGATTCTGTATGATTAAAATAGTAAATTAAGAGAAAAATGGAAATGGAAGGTTAGTGGTCCACTATTTTGTAGAATATAGAATTGTAACTTGGTTTTTCTTATTAGAAAATGCTTCATAGTTTAGGAAGACAAGGAGCAGAGTTCTAAATTGCAATAGTAAAAGTTTTAGAGGTCTATGCAATAGCAATGACCGCAAATGCGGCTAGAACCCGAATTTAGAATCATGACGAGGAAACTGGATGATAGAGGCAAGAATGTGTGCCTTATGGCGGTAGATCTTGTGTCGATATCATTGTAGGAAAGGAAGAAGTGATTATCAAGTGATAAAAGACAGATAAACAATTAGATATAGGTGTTGAATTGAGTTAATGGCACTATAATCCATGCAGATGCACCTAATCATAAAAATGATGTGTATGATTCAGTTCATAATTTACAAACTTATTTTTTACATTACCCCTTACAAGAGGTGAAAGTTAAATAAGTTTGAATAATTTGAAGGACTGAATCATACATTATGTTCATTAATGCTCTAAATTGAGAGTGAGTAACCTTTTGGGGGGACCACAATGCTTGTTTACTTGTGTAAACCTTCAATAGAATCTTTATTTACATAGTAGCACAATTTTTGACCAAAGTATAAACATGATTCTAAATTAAAAGGAATGTTGTCCGTCTGTCCCCCTCCATTAACCACCATGTGACAAGGAACTAAATTTGAGGTAGAATTGTTTCACTGACATTTCCTTCCCATTAGGCTTTGGCTTACCCTTCAATCTTCAACATCCCTAATTCAAACAAACTCTGTTTTGAGTGTTAATAATGATCAGTAGGCTTTGTTTTAATGTCAGTGTTGGTTTACAGTCATTTCAGCTGTAAGCAACCAAACAGCGACAGTCATTTTAAACCCTAGAATATATGAATGCTATCCTTGTATATTTATAAATTATTGATTATTGATGTCGCCTCTCAGTTTGAATGCAACTGATTTTCTGGAAAAGTTGCGAGGGCAGAGGTTGGTTTTCGTTGGGGATTCACTGAACCGGAACATGTGGGAGTCTATGGTGTGTATCCTACGTCAAAGCATCAATGACAAGAAACGTGTTTATGAAATTTCAGGAAAACATGAATTTAAGAAGAAAGGTGTCTACGCTTTTAGATTTGAGGCAAGCTTCTAGTACATCCTTGCTATTTTTATTCCGAGTATAATGGCATCTCATTAAAATTTTGTTTTTGGTAATTTATAGGATTATAATTGTTCAGTAGATTTTGTGAGTTCACCATTCATTGTTCAAGAGTCGACTTTCAAAGGTGTAAATGGGTCATTTGAGACATTAAGATTGGATTTGATGGACCAGACAACTTCCACATATCATGACGCTGAAATCATAGTCTTCAATACAGGGCATTGGTGGACCCACGAGAAAACATCTAGGGGGTGAGTATGTGTGTAAATATTTCCTTAGCATTGTCTTTCTCCATGCTTCAAGTGATATTTAAAGATGGATAAGAAAATTTTAATATGATGTTTTATTTAACTTCCTCCATTCCAAATTATCATGTGTACAACTTTTTCATGTTAGATTGATTTTTCAATCAACATATAAATCTCTTGTCATCCTCTGCCTTATAGTCAGTTCTCACTGTTTGTAAATTAAATAACACCTGAATTTTAACTTGAAATTTTATTTGAGTTCATGCTTACTGTATTATATATATGTTTACACTTTTGTTTCACTGGTTTACTTGTACTTGTTTTGTGATCGTAATAAGCAATTTTGGAAAAAAGGTTTTGATTTTGTTGTCAACTGGTACTGTTACAGAGAAGACTATTATCAAGAAGGCAACCATGTATACCCAAGACTCAAAGTTCTGGATGCATATACAAGGGCATTGAAAACTTGGGCTAGATGGATTGACAAGAATATTGATGCAAATCGAACAAATGTTTTCTTCAGAGGATACTCAGTTACTCATTTCAGGTATTAGTCTTTTATACAGCTTCCAAAACCCGATATAATCTGGACTTGGCTTGACAATTGTTTTCTTCCTTTACATGGCTCGAAAATTGACTGGTGTTGCTTTGTAGCTGGAGATTTATATATTATTTAAAACTTGGCATGCAAACTGGCCGACCTCCTACCTTTGCAATTGACTATCCCTGAGTTTACTTGCCCTTTTGCAAAAATATTCTTACTTATATATTAATTAATATGCATGTTTTTTATTGGAAGAACGAGACTGTGAACCATATGCAAGGTCAGTTCAAGCATATGACAGCAAAACCCTTACTCTAAACTTCAAAAAATGAATTTTACAAAGATAAATAGGCCTCCAAATAAAGCATTAATCCTATAAATTAACACGTGAAAAGAAATATTAAAGTACACTGAGGTAGATTAGTGGTGTAACACGTCTCTCACAATTCAGTGGATTGTGAGTTTGAATCTAAGTCCTTAATTTTTCGGCTTAAAACTGAAAATATTAAAAAGCACAACAAAAGACCTCTTCCACCGGATTTGATCACAAGTTTATGACATTCACGGCTAAAACTTTTTCTACTACAAATAATGAAATTGGGATTAATGCTTCACATAATTTATATTTAAATGTTTTTTTTACTAATGTTATCTATACCGAAATTTTCCTCATTTTAAAAATGGCCCACTTAAAAATTATATTTAGGCCTATAACCGTGTTCCGACCCTGACCATATGTTAATATACTCTTTGTTTCTTTTTTTCTTAAGAGGTAATGTATTTCGATGTCTGAATATTGCACAAGATTGGTTCATATATTTCCAAAATCTAGAGATATAATCACGAAGTTCTTATTAGTTTAGTTTAAATAATATTAACGGATGACAATCTAGCTTTTGCAATCCGCTTTTGCTCCTATTATAAGATTTTGCTGGATGAAATCTCTTTAGCTATTTTATATGATAGGTCTAATATTCAACCGCATATTATTTTTTTACCAAATTGAACATCATATTATTATAAAAATCAAATTAATATTGTAGGCCTGCGTTCAATATATGATGCTGTATTGTCATCGATTCTTTGAATTGTATTTACAGTTTTTGTACCTTAATCAAGAACCTGGTATTTAATCGTGTCCATTGGCAATGTTCTGAACCCCTATGTTTAATTCAGATTCTCACATTGGTTAATTAAATTGTCCTATGCAAAAATTTTAATTGTACATTAACAATTTCTTTGCACCATATTTATCTGGTATGCCATGTTGAATTTTAACACCGATTAACATGGTTTCAGGGGTGGCCAATGGAATTCAGGAGGACAGTGCCACAAAGAAACCGAGCCAATATATAAAGGAGGTCACTTACGGAAATATCCGTCGAAAATGAGGGCTTTAGATTATGTCATCCCAAAGATGAAAACTCCAGTTATTTATATGAACATAAGTAGGATGACAGATTACAGAAAAGACGCCCATCCTTCAATATACAGAATGGAATACAAGACAGAAGCAGAACGAACCACCGCGGAGCAACACCAAGATTGTAGCCATTGGTGCTTACCAGGAGTACCGGATACCTGGAACGAATTACTCTATGCTTCTCTCTTAAAAAATGGTAAAGGGAATTGGAAAAGTTGAGCAGAACTAGTCAAAATCCTCGCATACCACGTATCTGGTTCGCTATACACATTCGGTTCAAGTTTCAACGCATGTATATTCCTTGGTTTCCACAAAAGGGTGTCTTTGAGTTATAGTTTGTGCAGATGATTAATTAGAGTGGCAAGTTTATATGTATTTTATGTATTCACCTAGTTGCAGACACAATTGTCATGATAATATTAATTACCATGATAGCTGTAGTTTTTGTTGATCAAAGGCTTGATTTGATTCTTTGCATTAGATTAGTTACAGAAACTCAATGATCAATCAAACTTGTGAGAGAGTGAATTATTTTTATTATCTTTATGTTTACTTACTATTCTCTATCATTCAGACAATCTTATTTTATATATCATTCTCTTCTCAAGTCTAATCTACTCTCACAAACTCATCAAAGTTAGAAATACATTTTCACTTTCTGTCTCTCTTTACTATCATTCCATCTCATCCAGACAATCTTATTTTATTCATCATTCTCTCTTCTATACGCTTACAAGATGGAATAGCTGATACCTCTTTAACTAGGCCATTACTATAATTGTAACCAATGATTCATACTACTTTAACAAGCCAATAAACAAGTCGAAAGCAGACTCTTGCAAGTGCTACCATTTGACCTTGACATCATTATATATGAAACTTCTTAACATCAACATGTTTATTAGGACCACTATATTGTGATTTTGGTGCTCCATTATTTGGACTACCAAATTGGTTAACTTAATATTGAAATTTAGGGAGGCAAAGTGAAAAGTGGCATTGGTTGTTTTGACTATTATTCAGTTCAACCTGAATAATGCTTAACTCTAAGCTAATGTAAATGGTGACCTTGGTTGACAACTACTTGCAACAGACGGATCGTGGTGGTACAGTATTCACCTAAACTGTGACTGCATATTTGAGGATCGAATGCACGGCCTTGGTTAAATGACAAGAGTGGCGAAACACTTGTGCCAGCAACCTTGGATCGAATAATGTATATGTTTAACATGACTAATACAACTTTATACATATCAAGTATTGAATAATATGGTAGAACATTACTAAGTTTTTTGACTGCATATTACTTGTGTGACATGAAACATTCTTTAATTTCTCACAAGGTGGTCATAACTCATAAGACAAACAAACAAACAATCATACATTAATTCATGTGGGAAAAAAGAACCACACAGAAGAAAAGAAACGGGAATTAGTGATAACAGTTACCTACCTTACTCATCTGCAGAAACTGAAACAAGAACAGACTCTAGTCAGCTGCAAATTGAGTGAATTGAAGTACATCATAAAGTTGGCAACTTCTCAAAGGAATACAACACCATCTTTATGTTTATTATTACATTCTACTGCAGGAAAATAACTATAACAATCTACGAAGCACAAACACAGACACGGGACGCGCCTTCAATCTAAAGTGTCAATGCTACATAGATAGAGTGATTGATACATAGCCATTAAGACTCCAAAAAGGAATCCATTGCCTTTTTGTGACTTGCCGGTTTGCCATGCTATAACAAAAGCTTCTGATCCTTTGGAGAAAAATGCTTGATTATTTGCTTCTGCTACTCAGAAAAAAGCACATCTCTTTGTGATATGAGAAGCCAAAAGCTAAAGCACAAAGCAAACTGTTTTGGAAAATGGAGGGAGAGTGTGTAGGGTTTTGTTTAATACCCTCTCACACTTCTCTCCATGTTTGTTTTAAGAACCATGGATTGATTTTTGCCAACAAAGAAGCTTCATCCTTATTACAAACAAGATTCAAGTCTTGATGGATTGGTTTAGAGGATGCTTAAAGGGCTCCACATAGAAAGGTAGTGGGGAAATTGGTGTCTCTGATCATTGTTTTAAATACTTGTGATGGTTGAGAAGTATATATGAAAGTGGTGTGTGTATCATTCTTTTTCATTATCTAAAATGACTATTTAACACCATCAAAAGTTGCAACGTATAGGCACTCACATAAAAGAAAATAGTACTACTGTGTGTCCATTAAAATAATTATAATGGATAAAGATGTTTGTTTGATTAATTCAATCTTAACCTAATGGCCTAACCTTTTCTTGATATCAATCTCATCATAGCCAAGATATACCTAACCAAGCTGGATTTGTTACCCTTTTATTTTCCTTTTAACTGGTTTACATGACAATAAAGTTGTTTACATGTGAGTATCTATCGACTTTGTTGATAATTAATTTTCGGTAAGAAATTTGGCTAACTATCTTTAGTAGGATCTTCTCTTTCAATTGCATTTTATATCCACAAAATTTCAACATAATGTTGGTCATCTATAGTCTAATTTCTAATTTGAGGTATTAACTATTTTTTCTACCATTAAAGATGAACTCATTATATTTATTTGTCAAGATAAGATGAACACATTTTATATGTTTGTATTGAATTTGAGATTTCTATGTTTTTTTTTGTGAACAAAATGAGATTTATATCTTGTCCTTGCCAAATTGCAGTCCTCCACAAAAAAAGATAGTAAACTAAATATTTTATTTGCTCATAAAGGCAATTTAGGGACATATAAAATGAACTAGTGAATCATGCCAATTTTCCATAGAAGAGACATCTAATTGAAATTTTGTATCATGACTCATAAAAGGGTATAAAAATGAAGGTCAACATAAACTTTAAACATGGGTTCCCACACTTTACTTTTTCATCTATGCTTGACCTTTGATAATCGGAGGCTTTTATTGCATAGTGGATCCACTTACTATAAGACTCTATCCCCACCACCTCTCTTCCAACAATAATTATATATCTTGTTGAATCTATTTAATAAACCTCTTTATTAGATTTGTATTACAAACAAGAAAAACCTATTTATTATAAGATTTTTTTCTTTTATTTTTGATACACAAATTATAGTGTTTAATAGGATAGAGAGAATTTCTTAGCGGCACAAATTGAATTATAGAATTCATTCATAATACTTCTTCAACATCCTTCCCTAAAAAAAAAAAAAAAAAACTTCTTCAACATCCCAACATGGGGACTAGATAGAATCTTGATTCTTAAATAAATATTGAACGATTAGCATTTTAGGATGTTTTGAAATCAATTTAATGAAGTTAGAATAAATATTGATCGATTTGCATTTTAGGATGTTTTGAAGTCAATTTAATGAAGTTAGAACATGAATAATTTGATCTTCATTCAACGGTCGAGATTTTTTACTGCTTGTTTTCCTTCATGGCACGAAATTCAGGTTACTACACTAACAATTACTCTTTCTATTTCAAAATAATTAGACGTTAAGAAAAATTATTAATACAAAAACTCTTTTTTTTTCAATTCCTAATTGTTCACTAATTTTACTCTAATCAGGAATTTTAGCAAAACTTTTTACATTTAAAATGTATAACAATCAAGCTCTTTTCTTTTACATCTTTTCAAAATACAAGGGTTAAATTTTAAAAGCTAAAAATAAATAAACTTTAGCTCTCTAGGAGCCATACTCGTTTAAGTTAGCTGTTGATTATTTCCATATACTCTCCTTTCACATTTCTAGGAGCCATTTTTTTAATAAAAATAATAATTCTAGGAGCCATTAGCTTTAACTTTTATTTTTTTGGAAGAGTAATTCATCACCATGAAGAAGTAAAGCTCTCTATTTTTTTAGTCAGAAAAAAGTAGTAGTCAATAGCTTGAAATTACCTTCAAGAGTCATTGCTCTTCCTCTAGCTGGCTGTAGGAATAAACCAAAACTCCTCTAAGGCCCTTTATGTGTTACGAAAAATTATAGTGATCTTCTTTCAGATATGCACACAATCATAGTAGCTAGACTATCCATTATTCAAGCTTTAGGTTTGCCTCTTCTTTAAGCAAGAAAACAAAATATTTATCACTTTTTTTGTTCCTTTTTCGAATCTCACTTTGTTGTTCCATTATCAATTAATATTTTTATGTTTGGGCATCGCATGTTACTTTGGAGAACAATTTCTAAGAGTTAGGTACGATTATAATAAATGACAAAACTCTTTTCTTTTTTTTGACGTGGTTGCATTTTTATTGTTAAGTTCAAACCTAAGATTGTTAGTTAAGTGTAAAGAGATTTAAACCATTTCATCGAAGGAAAATTCTATGGTGAAGTCATAAGAATGACTTTTCTGATGAAGTTAACACTGTAGCATCAAAAGTGTAGTAAGTAACACCTCACTGTTTGTACAGTGGCATCAAAAGTTCAGTTCCCATAGTATCATCATTTAATCAGATTAACAAGACTACACTTAATCTAATTTTATCCTACCATGTTTTAAGTGTAAAACCCCACAAAGTGTAACACTTAAGACTATCACATAATATCATCAACTCTGTTTGCATGTTAAAGATGCCAACGATAAAATAGTATCTATAAGTCCAAGATGTTGCAAGCATTACTAGATGAATTACTAAGTATCATTAACTAGTAATCAACAATTTAAAAATGAATCAAACATTAAGATCAAAATTAACTTTTTCAAAAAAGTCAGATTCCTAACTGCACCGTAGAAGCTCCCTCCATCGAAATGCAGTTAACTATCTTTCTAATATTCCCCGTTCTATTGTGAATGTCACATTTAATGAAAAAAAGTTCTACAATAATGTATTTTTTATGAAACTAGTTTTCATTGTAATTAATATTAACATTTTTTTTCTCTTACATCATTTATCTAATAGTATGTGCAATAAGTTAATTTGGTCAAAAAAAATCTTTCATTTATTATTTCTCCCTAATTTGTACGAAATAATTAATAAAAAATGACACTCATGATTGAACAGTGTGTGTATTAATATTACTTTTGTATCCTCCTCATATTAATCAAATGTAATTTTTTTCTTCAGTTTTCCTTGTGGCCATCGTTTTTTTTAACCAAACCAGCTCACCAAAATTGGCACATACTTCAAGATATAATTCAAGATATAATCGAACATGAGATTTTAAAAGGAACATACTCTAAGATTTTAAATCAACATCATCCAACCAATTCAAGTGGGTTCTTTGTGGCCATGGTTATCAAAGAACAAAGCCATTATATTAACTAAGTCAGGGATGGGAAAATGAATAAATCAAATAAGACTCTAAGATAAACTAAAGAGATAGGATAAGTAAATGAAAAAGTCAACTCTAGTTTTTTTGAAAAGAAACTTTGATTCCTTTTGTTACAAAAGTTTTTAAATGTTTATTAAAACCTTGGCTTATTGCCTTCATAAATCAAATTAGAATCGATCATTGTTGTCCACCACTTTCAATTGGACAAAAGAGAATCAACGGAAAATGTTGTGGTCCTAAGTTGATTCCAATTTGCAATCAAGTTTTGGGTCCCTTATAATCCAAAATTTCCACATTTTACTGTTAATTCAGTTTAATTTACTTTCAAACGTGGTTAATTTTCTGATTAGTCATCATCTTAGTAATAATTATAAATATGGTCCCTCTACTTTCCACGTGCCATTTGAAGCCATAGGAAATTTGAATTTTCCATGATGTGGTTTATCAATTTTGAATGGAACTTATGGGGTCCTTGTTCTCATTATTTTTGGTCCAACAAACAAGATCAAATCTCACTTTTGTGTTATTTGTATTTTAATTCCTCAGTGCTAGTTTGATGTTCTTCTATAATTTTCATATATGAATCACTCACAACGACGTATACAGAAACATATTATACCCTCCCTCAAAAAAAAAAAAAATATTATATC
>Ga0228710_1005590_pt1 | contig 19464 bp, 5 predicted proteins | sample MedpolnodulmetaG_FD_177995 | JGI IMG/M metagenome (GOLD analysis project Ga0228710, IMG submission 177995) | Root nodule microbial communities from Medicago polymorpha collected in Santa Monica, California, United States - pink nodules | ecosystem: Host-associated > Plants > Roots > Nodule... | reverse complement strand
AATATAAATAATATATATATATATATATATATATATATATATATATTATAACTTATTAATGTTTATTATAGTCGATAGGACCTGTGCATTAATCTCACGACACTAATCTTTCATTAATTACACCTTATCATCAAACTTCTAAAACCACTGCCCATTTCTTATCTCAATTTGTCCACTTCCCATAAACTTTAATTTTCTCTTAGGCTTATCATCTTTGGTTCCTAAATATTAGTTCAAACAATTATTTATTTAAATAGAAATTAAATAATTAAATAGGTATTTCAGCTCATAAGACCCGTGCGGCGTACGGGTCATCAATCTAGTTGCTTTTAAATCAATTGTAGGAGAGCGATCACAATATTGTTGTGGCTTAGGAGATGGAATTAAACCAAAAAGGGAAAGTTTCTAATTATAGAATCCACAAATTAGGGAAAGTTTGTTACAGTTTGATTAAAAATGAATTAAATTTGTATTTCAGACTATTGTTTCCATTAATAAAAAGAACTTAATGTGATTGTTATGATGATGAAGTGGCAACCCCATGAAGGATTATAGTTTAAAAAAACTACACCTTTTAGGTTTCAAACTCAACAAAAATAGATTCAGGCTGGTCATCTTTAAATGTAGAAATTGAAGAACTCCATCACCTAATGAAGCTATCATCTTTGTTGGGGAGGTTTCCACTACCATATCCATTTCACCCAGGGTGGCATTGAGAAGGTCAAATGTAATAATAAGTTCTTTCACTGATTCAAACTCAATTAATGTCTTTAAACTAATACTATTTTTTAGTTAGGGGTGCAAATAGTAAAGCATTCTAAGTGGTTGCATTTATGAAGCGGGCTTCCCATATTATTAGCTATTTTAGAAATGCACCACCCTTTTTTATCTTCTATCTTTTTATTTTATTTTGCATAATAGTAGTAACCACTATTTGATCATGATATCCTTCTTTCTTTATAAAAGATTGTCTTTGAATCATTGAAATTCATCATAACAATAGACATTTCTAAATTCCAATCCTTTAGAGTTTTATGGGAAATCGTTGTCTAAGGATGAGGTAACTCTAAATTATCATTTGTTCTCTGATACAAAAGGTGTGTCTTACCAACATAGCCCCATATTCTCATGGTTTCCGCATTGGTAAGACTCGTTTCTTTATGTTATTCTTTTACTTCAAAATATTTGTCTAGCCTTGCATTTTGAGCAGCATCATTGTCTTTCAACAAAGGATGTTGCCTTGAGTTTTCTTAAAAACACTGTCATTGAGCCTATATTAGAATTTGAAGTCCCACGCCAAAAGAAAAGAAAGGGATTATGGAAAGTTCATCCTTGAACTACTTTGCATGATCTCAAGGCAAAAAAAACTACTAACCATCATAATGGTGAACTAAAGTAATAAAATAAAGAACAAGGAATAAAAACAAAGAAACTTTTATTAAAATACACACGAAGTCAAATTACAAGAATTTTTTATATGTTTCTATAATGGTGAAGTGGTACAGAGACAAATGATGCAAGGCCTATCTATAGTCTAAGACCATTGAGTTTGTGTATCATCAACCATTACAAGTCTTAAGAAAGTCAATTACACAAAACCATTCAAGTGCACAAAGTGTAACAACAAAACTTGAATGAAGTGAAGTTTTTAGGACCGTAAAGTGGGGTTACAACTAACCGTAACAACTTATGTTTTATTGCCTTGATTCATCAACTTATCTTAAAATTACTCATCTGTACCGCGAAGCAAATAGATATGCATATAAGGGTCTGTTTGATGGTCAGAATAGAATAGAGGCAAAGTATGATATAAAACTGAATAGAGATAGAATATGATAGAGACATGATAAACATTAATCTTATCATGTATTTGATACACACATGATAACAAATAGTATATCATTATAATTAAAAGAAATTTTGCTCTCATAGTTAATTAAATATTGTAGAAATGGTATGTTATTAATTATAATAGAAAGTACATGCTATCATTATTTTAAAAATGTCAATATTTTCAAAATGGTAGAATATCAAGATAATTAATAAGGAATGTTCATCTAATCCCATAAGGATAATTTCTAACTCAGCCTATACTCAGGATATAAATTACAAAGGAAAGTCAGGATAAGATAAGGAAATGGTTTATTTTATCCTATTCATTTGGTGCATCAAACATGAGATTTAAGAAGGATATGATTAATGTATCATATCCTGCCTCCCTATCCTGACCATAGGTTTAAAGTTATCCACTAAAAGTATCACACGAGATCTCGACAACTCTCAACTTTTAGATTGTAGATTTCTCCTCTATCTAGTTCGGATTAACCCTAATCTTTCCCTTTTTAGTGGTATTAATTAATTTTTATGACAAAAAGGTTATGCAGGGAATTAAACTGAGTAGAGGATGGTGATCGTTCAACATTTTTCCACTACACCACTAATGTTTTTGATGTTTAATTGTTGCTTTCAAAATAGACATCAATTAAAGAGAAGGAAAAAAAGTAAGTATATTATCTCTTTTTGCTCACTCTGTTAATAATACTATGCAATCATCTATTAACTCTAATCCCGCCCTTTATGACGAGCTTAATTTTTTTATCTTTTTTTCTTTATGAAAAAAGGGCTTGCAGGGAATCAAACTCACTAGGAGATGGTAACATTTCAGATTTTTTGTCACCAAGCCACCAACGCATTTACTTTTTTAATGTTGTTTTTAATTGATATATTTTAATTTATATATTCAATACACCAGTCTCGCCCTTAATGGGTGGTTACCAGTGAATTGTGTCAACATCTTTATATGTTTGATTAGTGTGGATTTAACCCTATATATAAACTGAAAAACCGTGCAAGGGTTGGAGTTTAGTTAAAACAAAAAATTGGAAATGAAGAATCTTGTTTGTCTTGTAACATTTGTCCCTAAATTTTCAGATAAAAAGTTATCGTGATAAAAATTAGACGATATCAATTGAAGAATCACGATTACGTCTCCTTGCACCACAGCTGCTGATGGCACATCTTCTCTCCTCCACTTATCTGTGTGTGGCCGAGTTTACCAGTGGCGGATTTGGCCTCTACCAATCTATTCCCTCCCTTGTTTCTTCTTTCAATAGCTTTGTCTGGTGTAAATTTAATTGTTAATTTCTTCAAAACAAATCTGATCCCAAAAATTACAAAGGTATAAATAAGATTGCGAATATAAAGTACGAGAGACATCAATTGATTTCACATGAGATACAACAATTTGGAATCCATCAATGCAAAGAAGGGGCAAACATGTTGAAAAGAAACTACATGAGCCAACATGTAGAAAATATATGCTACATACAGTATTCTCTTTACAAGTTTATGTTTGGACATAATATGAGCCATCATATCAATTAATAATTACGGTTGAGATTTGGTGTAAGTAAAATGACTTACACTTGTTAACAGATCCTGGCTAAAAAAAATTACAATTAAATACCATAAATGAATATGCAATTGAACACAATAGAAATAATGTAATTAGGTTCAAGTTATTAATAAACTTCATAAAAAAACGAATTTTTCAAGATAACGCCATACTAGAAGGTTAAAAAGAAAAACACAATAGATCGTGCATGCAGTCTTTTTGCTATTATAGTTTACATCACCCATAACTGTTCATGAGAGTTTTGTCCAATAAATAATTTTTTTTCCGTACAATTTGTCCAATAAATTTAATAGAAGATAAATATTTTTTCAACCATTTTATGACAATTTTGAAATAATCTTCTTATTGATAAAATGAATAGAGAGCAACGAGTAGAAATCGTCTCCATTTCCTACAATAAATGACAATATTCATTTGCTATAGTTTTGGTGTATAAATTTCTAATTAATATCATTTATTCTAGAAATGTTTGCATTTATATTTACTTGTAATTGGTCACTTTGAATTGGTAGTGTCAACTTACAGTATTTTTAGTTTTGCGATGAAAATAATTGATTTTGTAAGATGGATTTTGGATAAAAGTGATTTCAATATAAAATAATTTATGTTTAAATGTATATTTATGTAAAAATTGACTCAACGATTAATGTAATTTTTTTTTTTTTGACAAAACGATTAATGTAAGGTTAAAATCAATTTTATAAACCAAATACTACAAATTTAAACTTCAAGTATAATCCAAAATCGATTCTTCTTCAAATCATCCTGATATAATATAATCAATTCTATGATCTCTGTTGAAAATATTGCTCACTTTCTTTTAATTGTTATATGTTTAAGAATCGGTTGCTAACATTGAAAATTTAACATTCCTCACAAAAAAAAAAACATTGAAAATTTAACTTCTTAAAAAACCACTGAAAAATTCATTCATTATTCAAGACATGCTAAGCCGTCGGAGGCTACTATTGCTGCACCGTGGCAGATACGGTGTATTTTCTTGTTTGACAAGAAGCCAGAAGGTACAGTGTATTTTATTTTATATAGTAATAGGTTCAATGAATTGCTTTAAACTATCATTATTATCTTTGGATCAATTCTTTTAAAATTAATAATATTTGAACGAATAATGACAACATTTAAACAATTCTCTCCCTTAAGTTAATATCATGTTATTCTCGAGTTAAAATCCTCTCTATTTGCAACAATAAATGACAATGTCTATTACTATATTTTTGACGGACTCCCTCTGGTCCTTATTATAAGAAACAAAACCAAAAAACATCAAAACCAATGCATTCATCAATTAATGTAACTTTCTCAATATTTTTATAAATATACCCTCATAAAAAATTGTGAAACATTAAATACATTGACTAATATTAAAAAGATAAACATTGTTGTACCAAAAAAAAAAAAAGATAAACATTAAATGAGGGTAGAAAAGTATTTAAACAATAACTACACCTTAAAAGTTGTGACATTTGCTTATATATTGGACCAATTTTTTTAAATTTTTTTTTTCTTATAATAAGGACCGGAGAGAGTACGTCAAAAATTTAGAGCTACCTTTCATTTACTCATTTATTCACTTATATATTTACGCTCATAATTAATATAACTCTGAAAAATTTGATGAGAAAACAATATCAATGATTTAAAAATAGTGAATAGATACTTAAAATTATTCAAAAAAAAAAGGGATTCACCAAAAAAAAAACATGTACTTAAAATTTGAAAGCAATAAATAAATAAAAAATGTTTTTTTATCTTTCTAAAAGACTAACAATTAAAAATGAACAAAGAAAGTAGTTGTCATGCATATATCAAAATCGATCAAAGTTAATACCACACAAAATCAAATATTATTTGATGTGTTCTCATACATATATATTAATATTTTTGAATTTAGCATAATATATTGCATTAATCTATGGTTTGCTGGTTTTAAATTTTTTAAATAATATTTTTTGTTTAATTTAATCTTTTTTAAAATATTCCAACTATAATTGATAACTGTATTGGGCCGAATTTATTTAAAAACATATGTGGTTTATCTTCTTTTATATTTCATCAAACTTCTTTGTTTTGTATGCACCACACTCTTTTTTCCTTCATCAAGTATTATCTCATTGAGTGTTTTTGGTAAGTTTTTAATAATAGTTTACTTTGTGTTGCTTTATGTGGTTTGGGGTAGGGGTGTCAACCTATTTGAGAGGCTTCCTCTCCATCTTTTGACATCATTGATTTATATAATAAGAATAACAACAACTACAACAATAACAATGTAGCATTTAGGACTATTACATTTTTGGTGTATCAAAACTTTTATATGGTGTTTTGTCCAACTTGCAAGCACATGATTATGTGGGTTCTCTCTAACCCTTCATAAAAGGTAGGTAGATCTTTGCTTGCTTTGATGTTGGATTTAAACATTTATCAATAAAATTTAATTATCGAAAAAAAAAAAACTACAACAATAACATACCATTTTCATTATGTAATGTTAACATATTATATGTTATATTAGCATTAAATTTATTTTACTGTATTTTAAAATATTAATAGTTTTTTACAAACATAATTTGAATAATTAAAAACTGATCCAAATTAAATACATCAAATCATTTATACACACCACAATAACTTTACAGCTCTTATAAACCTAACTGTTAAAAATAATCTCTCAAATTTCTTACACCAATATACACATTCAACTTTTCAACACCTCAATTTTCTCACTCTCAATATATCTATTTTATCACATCATCAATCTATCATATCTTTTTTGTAAAGATCAATCTATCATATTTATTACACCGCTCTTTCTATTTAGGCTAAAGTGCACTATTTCCCCTAACTTTCAAAAACTTGCAATTTTAGTCCCCTAAATACAAAAACTACAATTTTGGCCCCCTAAGATTTAGCCCCTTAACATCTTTGGTCCTTTTGGTCAATTTTGACTATTCAACGCCTACGTGGCAGGTCACATGTGTAATTAATTAATTAAAAAAATTTTAAAAACCAAAAAATCAATTTTTAAATTAAATGAATTAAAAAAAAGAATTAAAAAATCAGAAGGAAAAAAAAACACAAAACATTACATATTCATCCTTCTTCATGTTCATGGCTATCTTCATCTCTTCCAATCGAACTCAAACAAAAAAATTAACAACTCATTCAATTCAAAATCCAAAAAAATTAACAACCCAAATCACAACAGTAGAACCACTCTTTTTTTTAAGCATCAAAATATATTAAAAAGGACCAACCCACAAAGCAAATGGGAGGAACATAATGAGCGCTACAGCAACCCAACATACCAGCTACCAACACCCAGTACAAACTTGACCAAGAAACACACCACTAACAATTTGAACCGGTAGAAGTTTGAAAACGGGTCCTTTTCAGTTGTTACGTTTCAATGACAACTTTTCACAAACTCTCTTTTTCACAAACTCTGTTCATCCTGTTTCTTGCACTTTTTAACGAAATTGTGAAAAGTTTGTGACTTTTGAAATGGGTTTTGCGTTTTATTGAAGTCAACGTTAATGGGTTGTGGTGGTTTAAGAAATTTTCATGGTGAAAAGGAGATTTGGGAATGAAAATGAAATTAGGGTCTTGAGTTGGTGAATCTAGAATGAAGTTAATGGGTTGTTGAAGTTACCAAAGGAAGAAGAAGTGAAAAGAATACATCTGAAATGAATGGATTTTGGGGTTGAAATCAAGAGAAAGAAGAAGAAGCCATTGGAAGGTGGTGTTGGTGGCTGGGGTTAGCAGAGAGAAAGAAGGGAGATTGAACCACGTCCCTTCACTTTTTATTTTTTCTTATTTTTAATTTTTTTTTAATTTATTTAATTTAAAAATTGATTTTTTAGTTTTTTAATTTTTTTAATTAATTTTTTGAATAAGTCAAAATTGACCGAAAGGACCAAAGGTGTAAATGGGCTAAATCTTATGAGGCCAAAATTGTAGTTTTTGTACTTAGGAAGCCAAAATTACAAGTTTTTGAAAGTTAGGGGGGAATAATACACTTTAGCCTTCTATTTATTTCTCTCAAAAGGTATTGATGAGGTGTATTGAAATCTAAACTTTATTTTTTATTTCAATCTCAAATGATGTCTTTTTATTTGTAAAAAAAAAATGATGTCTTTTTATCTTATCAAACAAAGATGTTATATCTTTATTAGATAAGGTTGATATTTACACATTTAATTCATTTTTTTCAACACTCATTCAACATCTTATTTTTGTTCTATATATCATATCATTAACACATATCAAGTCATAAAGTGTTTGAGTGTAACAAAACATTTTGCCAACACACTTGCAAAGTTTTATATTGACTTATCAATACTCATACATATACATCAATAATTTTTATACACTGATTCAACACATATTTATCTCTCTATCTCATTTTTTACCACATCACCACTAATATATTACATCTATCACACCGTCCTCTTTTTGCTTTTCTCTCTCAAGCTGTAAAATGGATATGAGTATCTATGAAACATTTTCCTTAACTTATAACAAGTTGAATATTATTATTTTTATGTAACTGTGACATCAACGAGTATTTCACAATAAACATAAACTGAAATAATATAAGTCAATAAACGTGTTCACGTGTTGCCCAGTTTTTTGAATTTTTTAGTTGCAGTACAAGACAAATAAATAAAGGTGGCAACTAGAATCCTTATGGAAGAATTATGAGTAATTTACTTTAACCAATGAATATTCACCTTTTTGGATGGTATCCATCAACTATCTTGACCCCACCAATAAATTGTTCATTTTCATTGGTTGATGGGTAAATTACCCACCATTTTTCAAAGGTAATCTAAAAAAAACCATAAATAAATGTAAAAAACCAACGGTTGCCATAAGAACCTACGTTGGATGGGGACATTTCATGCGACTATGACTATCACTATGCCACCTACTTTCAATTTTATAAGAAAAGAAATTTAGGTGGATTAAAAGTAATATGATTTTTCTTTTTTAGGTTTTTCGAGATATAATTCAATACCAAATACTATATGAGTACTTTTTTTTTAGCAAAATTCAAACATTATTGTTATAGAAGTTTAATTTCTTCGGTTAGACACAAAGCTCATTGCTTATTGAGTAACTATGGTTGAGCTATATTTATAATTTTTCCACTATACTTCTCGGATGCTTCGTTTGCTGAAAAGATCTCATCAAACCACTACTACGCCTATCATTTTTCCACAATATTTTGACATCTAAAAGCTTTTGGTCAAAAAAACAAGTTAAAGACAATAATGCGTGTTGACTCAATTATTTGAGGTGCAAGTTGCAACAAAAACTAAATGCAAATGAATGAAGCAGCCACCCCTATTATAAATAGACCACCGATCGGATCTGAGTTCATAGTAGTAAGCATAAGCATAATTATAGTTAGTTCATACACATCAATCATGGCAAAATCCTCACCATCCTCCATAACTCTTCTAATTTCTTTCAACCTTACTTTCCTCTCCATAATATCCCTTGCCACGTCTACTAATTACTATCAAAGCCTATCTCCAACAATGTTAGGCTTTCAAGAAGAGAAATTCACTCACCTTCACTTTTACTTTCATGACATCGTGTCAGGACCAAAACCTAGCATGGTATTTGTAGCTGAGCCCAATGGCAAGGTAAAAAATGCGTTGCCATTCGGGACGGTTGTGGCTATGGATGATCCATTAACAGCTGGGCCCGAACGTGACTCGAAACTTGTGGGTAAGGCTCAAGGAATTTACACTTCTATATCACAGGAGGAGATGGGACTAATGATGGTGATGACCATGGCATTCACGGATGGACATTTCAATGGAAGCACACTTAGCATATTGGGTAGAAACATGATCATGAGTGAACCAATTAGGGAAATGGCCATTGTTGGTGGGACCGGGGCTTTTCGTTTTGTACGTGGGTATGCTCAAGCTAAATTTTACTCCGTTGATTATACAAAAGGAGATGCCATTGTGGAGTATGACATATTTGTCTTCCATTATTAGTTAGGCATAGGTTCTTCATAAAAGTAGAGTTGATTTTGCATTTATTACCGGGGTTAATAGGTCTTTACTCCTCTGTAATATAGACCATTTTTCGGTTTTCCTCCTTGTAATATAAGTCATTTTTTGTTTTCTCCCTGTAAAATTGTTTTTTTGATTTACCCCCTGCAAAAAAAAATTGTTTTAATAGGCTAAAGAAAAACCAATTTTATATATTTTTCAAGAAATTTTCGTTTTTTTTGGCCTATTAAGGGGTAAATCAAAACAATTTTTTTTTACAGGAGGTAAATCAAAAAAAAAATTTACAGGAGAAAAAATCGAAAATAACCTATATTACAGGAGGTAAAGACCTATTAACCCTTATTATTATTTTTTTTCCCTCTCAAACTCTCACCCAATGTGAAAGGCAAACTGATGAAATAAAAATTGTAATACCACATTGGTTATTAAATTCAGTATACATTGTTAATTATTGTCACTTTAATATACCACTAAAACTTATTCTAAAGGTTTTATTTGAAAGCTCTTTATTTTTAATAATTAACTTTGTAAAGAAATACTAGATATCTTCAGACTCATTAAATGTTTCCTTCAAAATAATATAAGAAGCATGAATTTAACGGACAAAGGGTCCTATATTGTTAATGAGATTTTTACTCTACGTAGAGTAGAGTGGAGTACTTTGATATAAGAGTATTCTTGACATACGAACTTTGTGATTGTGGAAGTTGGGTCAATTCCTATGAAATTCTAGGAAAAATTCGTAGAGCATTCATTAAATCGAGATTGACATGTGAGGTCTTAATGAACAATTTTTTTGAGAATGCACATAAGAAAATAGGCTTAATTGGAGTTTTAGTCCTCTAACTTTTTCAAAGTTGCGATTTTGGCTCCTAAGAAAAAAATTACAAAACCGCCCCCTAAGTTTTGCACATGTGGCAGTTTTGGCCCCCAAGGCTGATATTGACTCGGTCTACGCTGACGTGGCACCCTAAATGAAGTGCCACATGTTATTTTTTTTTGCCATGGGGGGCCAAAACTGCTACAATTGCAAAACATAGGGGGCTATTTTGTAGTTTTTTTTAGGGGGTCAAAAGCGCAACTTTGGGAAAGTTAGGGGGCTAAAACTGCAATTAAGCCAAGAAAATATTGTGTACATTTTGATGTTAAAGATATAGTTCAAGACCATGAGCCAATCTAATAAACCCGAATCTTATTCACGATACAATTGTTCAAGTCGCAAAACACATCTATTTATGCACAATCTTAAAAGAAACTTTCGAGTCATTCTGAATTCAAGTGGAAAATTGAAAAAACAAAAATGTGTTTCTGTGTGAATTAAAAATTTCCGACAAGTCCCATATTGGAGATACTTCACACAACACAAGTATTTATATATTGGAGGTAGGACTCTTGGGGCGTACCCCGAGAGATATCCAAATTTTTAATGGGGAGATGATGCGATCAACTTCAACACTACACACGTGACGACAACGATGTCACTGGGTTGGATTTGGGCATGAGCTTGAACTAGGTGGCGTATTATTTTTTAAAGACCCAAAATCATAAATTAATTAATTTTTTGGAACATTTTTTATTCAGTACATGTCATCTCCTCGTCACAGGTTTGCATGCATCACCATGTGTTTAAAAATGCCAACACGTGAGTCCTCTAGTGATTTGCACATGCAAACTCAATTTTGTGCCAATTATTAATGAGGCATTAAAGAGGCGAGATCATGTCGTTGATCCCACGATAGTCAAATGATCTCATCCCTCCATTTTGGTTGCCGCTTTGGTTCTTGAACTAATAAAAGAGTGTCTCACCCTCACTTCTCTTCACACCAAAACTTATCTTTCAACAAATTTTATTTCTTCTCCTTTTCCGCCCCTTCGATTAATTTGTTCCTTCGGAAGTTAGAGTGGTCTCAGTATCATATTGACTGGACTAAGTACCATATTAAGGGTGTATTTCTAGAATGGATCTTAGTATCTTACATTGCAGTATTGAAGAAAATAAAATAGTCACAAGGAAGGGGGTTTGAATTGTGACCCTTTAAAAATTAACCTGCAACTTAAAAGTAATTCTCAAGTGGTTTACTTGGAAAAGTTAAGTTAGTGAAATTGCTTCAGAACGTTCTGACGTTCTTGTGCAGATTATGCAGAAACTGATTTAATCAAGTAACTGTGTTGTGTGTGTATAGTGTATACTGAATTTAAAAGAGTAAAGGGAAGAGAAATAACACACAGAAATTTATAGTGGTTCACCCAATGTGGGTTAGTCCACTCCTCACAATCTTGTGAGAGTTTCCACTATGATGTTTGAGATAACCTTTCAAATCCCGCACTTTACAATCTAGTTAACCTGAACAATTACATCAACTGTATTCTCTAAGCCTCAACAGGCTTGCACCTTCTTGCTAAGTTACCCACTTAGACTTTCACATCTTCTGCTCAAACTAACACTTTAGTACCTCTAAAGGTAGATGAGACTTTCTTTTCTTCTTGCTAAGTTACCCACTAGGACTTTTGCACCTTTTGCTCAAACTGACACTTTAGTACCCCTAAAGCTAGATGAGACTTTCTTTTCTTCTTGCTAAGTTACCCACTTAGACTTTTACACCTTTTGCTCAAACTAACACTTTAGTAGCCCTAAAGTTAAGTGAGACTTTACAAGATGTTTAGAGTTTGAATATTTGAGAAACAAACAGAAGAAGAAGAACTTATCTTTGAAAAGATAAGAGAAAGAGAATTGATTTACACTACAAAGAAGATATAAAAAATCTTTAGTGATGATCAATTCGAATGTTAAAGTTTCAAACACATTTCAGATGTTTTCTTGTATGCTTTGCAATGGTGCAAGTAATATTGAGCCTTTGATCTTTATTTATAGAGTTTTTGGGCTCATATAGCCGTTATAGGGTGTCCAATGATCTTTTGCCACATGTCTTGGGCCCCACTAGCTTTTATTTTAAATTCTGGGTGAACATTCTGACCATCAGAATGTTGTTGTGTTTTTCAGGATGAACATCAGAATGTTACTGTGTTCTTCATCAAAATGTTGATATTCATGTTGTTCTTCATCTGGGTTCATCAATGATGAATGTATGATTAGTTTCTGGGTTTGTTCAATGCGTGACATAAGATTTGGTAGGCTTTACCCAGAAAAAGAAACTTCTCCATATGCATCAAAAAGTTGCTGGATAAAGTAGGATAAAGTTAATCAAATCTGCCTTGAACATTGTGCAGGAGAGAGATAGTGGATCTGCAATCTTCAGGCTCATGCTTCTAGGAGATTTTTTTGATTCTGATCAGAGGACATGTCTATCTCTGAGCAAGATCTCCTTTTGCTTTGCTTGCTAACTTTTCACCAACTACATTGTTCGTAGTTAAAAGCATGTGCAGAGATGAACATTCTGACATTCAGAATGTTCATTTTGTTCTTACTTTATGATGATTTGTAAGACTTACTTTTGATCTAATCAATCCTAACAGTAAAGACACAACTGAAGTGCAGTGAATGCAACATTTAGGATAATATTCTCATTGGAATATTCCTAGTACTTTAATGTTCGTAGTCTTAGATGAACATTAAAGATCCTTTAGACATTTCTCTTATAAATGCCACAACTCCTTGATTGATCCATGCAAAGTTACTTTTCTGGACATACATTTATGTCACATGTACTTTGCATGTTCTTCATGTTTTTGATGATTTTGAGTTTGCTTATGAACAACCTTCTGAACTCTCATCAGAACATTCTGATCAACATTATGAACTAACTTTCTAAACTTCAGAATTAGTTCATGAATTTAATGTCCTTTGATTTCTTCTATCTTGGTATGGTTTAAACTTTGTTTGTGTCTTGGTTAATTACTTAAGAACACACAAATACCAAGAACTATCAAAGTCCATTAATCCTTTAATCACCATAGATGCCTTTAATGATTTCTTGATCCAAAGTTAAAATCATTATAAGATATGTTCATGTCACATCTGTTCTTGCATGTTCTCGGTGTGACATTGATTTATGGGTTTTCTCTAATAAACCTTTTGAGCAACCTTTTGAACTCCTTCTGGGTTCATACATATGAACTTCAGAATGTTTCTTCTGGACTCCTTCCTTTTTGACGGTTGTACTTTGTGCTGAACATTTTGATGTCCTTCAACACTTTGAACCTTATGAAGGTTGTTTATTTATTTCCTTCAAAAACTACTTGAAGCATATAAATGAGAAATCATTTGTTTTGACAAACAAGATGATTATTTCTTTGAAGTTCAAAAGAATATTTCTTTGCATCTAGTTCATCATTGCATGCAACCGATGACTTTAAATATTCTTGTTTATCCATGAAGTAATCCTTTATTATTTATGGATATATTCAGGGTTAATGTTCATGATTATTATGAACTCCATTCATATGAACATTCTGATCTCTGTTCATATGAACATTCTGAACTTTGAACTTCTTGTCTTTAGAAGCTTTGGAAGTGTGATACTTTGAGTAGGTTCTGAGAATCTTTCTAACTTGTATGCATATTTCCTTTTATCATATAACATAAAACTCAATGTGAGTTATGTCACATGAATTCAAGCACATTCTTGTGTAGCTTGTGATGTAAGTTCTTCCATCATGATTCTTGAGCTATGAATCTTCATGGAGATATGATGTTGTTGTTTCAACTGATGATATACTCATTCTTTCATTGTTGAGTAGGTATAATGCACTTATCAATGTAGGTGGCTTCTAGCTTATCCACTTATGTGATTCCTGTTCTTTTAACAAAAACTCAAGTGCAAACATCAGTAGATCACCATTCATAAAACTTATCATTTATTCCACGAGGTTTGTTATCATTAAAACATTCATCAAAAAGATTTTTGCTTCAACAAGTATGACTCAAATACAATTGTAGATGTGTTGTTTTATATTGAGATGTCGTAGTTGATAGTCTGCTTGCATAATTTCGGATAATGCCAGAAAATGTCTTAAAAAAAGTGTTCTACACGGCGACTCATGGCAGTAATTTTTCTCCGTAGCTTAAATACTTTTGAGCCATTCTTAAATATTGTTCCAACAAGGTCATATCCATCTCAAATGAAATTAATGATTCCATTTGAAGAGATGTAGGCACAATAATGACATTGGTTGGTTCCATCAAATGGAACAAGACGGTAAAAGGATCATCTTTATTTCTCAAAGAAATGGATGGTTTCGTTTATGAGAGAAAAAAACACATTAAAGAGTTTGATGAGTCACAAAATATAGGTCCAGTTAAATATGAAAATCCACTAAATTTTTGAGTGCGTATTTCTATTTCATAAATAGAGCCCACAATTTCCTTAAAAAATAGAGAGGATCTTGAATTCTAATCCATCCACCAATTTTTTTAACCTTTCTTTCTCAATCATAATTCATAAGTGATGTCATCCCTTTTTTGAGAAATGAAAATTATCGTAGCTGATTTTACTCATATCAAATCATTAATTTGAGTGAGTATACAAATTATTTTGTACTAAAAAATAATAATTAATTTGAGAAAATATGATTGAGCTATAATTTATTAATTTTTCACTATATTTCTCGGATGCTTCGTTTGCTCAAAAAACTACATGTTTCTGGCGTCTATCATTTTTCCACTATATTTTGACATACATCCAGAAGTTTTTGGTCAAGAAACATCAGCTTCAAACAAACAATAGTATAAACAAGTGAACGAAGCAGCCACACCTATTACTCTGTATAAATAGGCATAGCATGTATCCAAACGAATTGAAATATACCACCGATCGGATTAGAGACATTTTTCATAAAGTAATAGCATTCTTAGTTCATTCGCATCAACCATGGAAAAATCCTCAACATTCTCCATAACTCTTCTAATTTCTTTGAACCTTACTTTCCTCTCTATAATATCCCTTGCCACTGCCACTAATTACTATAAAAGCCTATCACCAACAATGTTGGGTTTTCAAGAAGAGAAATTCACCCATCTTCACTTTTACTTTCACGACATTGTGTCAGGACCAAAACCAAGCATGGTATTTGTAGCTGAGCCCAATGGCAAGATAAAAAATGCCTTACCATTCGGGACGGTTGTGGCGATGGACGACCCATTGACGGCTGGTCCCGAACGTGATTCGAAACTTGTGGGTAAGGCTCAAGGAATTTACACTTCTATATCACAAGAGGAGATGGGACTAATGATGGTGATGACCATGGCATTCACGGATGGACATTTTAATGGAAGCACACTTAGCATATTGGGTAGGAACATGATCATGAGTGAACCTATTAGAGAAATGGCCATCGTTGGTGGAACTGGGGCTTTTCGTTTTGTACGTGGGTATGCTCAGGCTAAGTTTTATTCCGTTGATTACACTAAAGGAGATGCCATTGTGGAATATGACATATTTGTGTTCCATTATTAGTTAGGTGTTTTACCAAGAGTTTATTTTTTGATTTGTTATTTCTTAAAGGGAAATGCTCAATCTCGCGAAACATATTATCGCGAGAGCATCACGAACCATGTGGTAAGGCAACTTGCATGTTTCATTTCTATTTTCCTATGACACATGTTGTACTGAAACGACAATACATGTTGTTTTATCTCTGTTTTCTTCTGCCACCACTTCTTCACCTGTTATAGTTCAAGCACATGTTGTATATCTTACTGAGAAGAAACTTGGTGTGTATGAGAAGTGGAAAGTATATATATCAACATCTAAGAGTAATACTAAATGGTTCATCAAACAAGGGCCTCAATTCCAATACTAGTAGTGGTTCTATTATTAAGAATACTTTTGATAAATAAACAAAAACAAGATTTCGTGAAAATTTCGCTTGAAATGCAGTTGCTATATATAGCACTGCTCTTTCTTAAATTGTTATTATGCTCCTGTTACACTCTCACCTAAAGTGAAAGCAAATAGGTCAAATAAAGAACTTTGCTATATCTAGGGAAGAAAATTATAGCGAAAGGATCACGAAAGAGAATTTACCTAATCACAGATCTAAGTTTAGCGGTATTTACGACTTGTTAGTGGAAATTATGTTTTCCCTTTGATCATTCATTGTTTGTCTTATATGATCTTTAGGCATTGAAACTCTTATGTTCTACATCAGCTTCTTCAAATAAAAACATTGATCTTTAGATGTGCAATGAATCCTCTTAATTATTTCTTCTTCTCATGTTTCCTTATATTTCAAGATCTCCACCATTAAAAAACTCAAGATGTGTTAAGTTGTTGTTCAATACCGAGTCAATGTCTAATCTTTGCCTGGATTCAAGTACCCTTTAAAGCTTATAAGTAGGTATATCATAACATGAAATCACCCTAAATATCATTGGATTAAGACCCCACAATAAGATTTGGATCGTTCAGGACAATAAAATGACGGCCTCTTCTACTATGCTTACATGTGTCCATCAAGAACAACTGTTCAGGTAACAATTCAAGGGAAAAACCCTAAACCTCCCATGTCACCCTAAAACCCTAAACCCACTAACTAATGACATTGGTCCAAGTACACTCACTTTTGCACACTAAATACCTATATACCCCACATCGCGTACTACCTTCATTTTCGGAGTATATACAAATATACCAACCACTCCTCCGGAGAAGAAGGTTGCTGGTGACGAAGATCCAGCCTTCAAAGGCCATTCACTACCACCAACTAGAGATCTCCAGATTCGACAGAATCAATTGTTATCTCGTTCTTCTTCTAGTTTGAGAGAACCATTAAAAATATATATTTATGTAAGATAGCTAAATAAAAAATTTGTTGTCCTTTTTGTTTACTAATGGAAAATGTTCACCTTTGAATCATTTTTGGGTGGTTCATATTAGACACATCTATAGTTTGTTGGTCTTTTCTAAGCAAGTTGACTACATGTGATAATAGTCTTAATGAGTTTAAATTTGATTTTAGTTCTTGCAATTATAGAATATTTGGTTTTATTCGTTGTAATTTTTTTTGTTTAGATTCAATCTATGCAAAAAAAAATTAAAAAAAATTAAAAAATTGTTGTTTTCAATCCTTGACATACTCAATAAAATTACGTCATGACTCAATAAACTAACGTCATAACTTATGTATTAAATTTGCAGAAAATGAATGCAAACAAATACACTTCCAGGCATTAAACCAATAATTTTTTTTGAAGAAAAGGCATTAAACCAATATATATATATATATATATACATATATAGGGACTAATAGGCGTGGCCCTGAGCATGAGCGGGAGACGGCTGTCAATGACACTATTTATTTATGGATACCAAAATTATTATTTTTACATAACAATTAGTAGTATATACGCATATTTTCTTAATTTATTTTCATTAATTCTATTGATTTTTTGTAAAGAACCTTAATATTGAATGAATCTTTAACGACAAAAATATAAAAAGAAAGATATTTGAAATACTTAAAAAGGTATTTGCTCGTGACATAGAAAATTTTTAGAATTGGCCTTGGAGACTAAAATTATATTTAACCATAATAATCTAATTAATGTAATACACTAATACCCCACTCTTCTATTCTAATGGAGGAATAGTCTAATACTCAAATTTTCTTTAAAATAAAATAAAAAAATAGTCTAATACTCAAATTTGTTTCCTCTTTTAGTTTTGTACGTGTCCAATGTACGGCCACAATCGTATCAATAGTAGCAGCCTCCAATCAACGGCTTTGCACTAATATCAAATTTCCAGTCAAGTCCTACACACCCCATCACACTAGAAGCTAGCTAAGTCTTCTTCTCTGTTGAATAAAATAATAGTCCTCTCCCGTTTATAAAATTTCCACCATTTGAATTTGAATGACGGAAAAAAAATCTTTATACGCCTTTTAAACATCATTTCACACCATGGAGAAATATGAGCCACCCCATATCTATAGGTGCAAATGATGCCACACTTAGAAAATTTATTTACGTTTGGCTCATAAAAATGTTTGGCATTTGGTTCACTTATTTCTTTTTTTTTGGAGGGTTTGAAACTCACTTATTCAATTAAACGTATTTGTCTCTGTGAGCATAACTCAGTTGGTAAGGACAATACATAATATATGCAAGGTCCGGGGTTCGAATCCCAGACACAAAAAAAAATGAATTTAGCGAAAAATATGAACTTGGTTTATTAATGTATAATCAAATATAGACTTGATTCAATTTATTTTTCTCATACTTTATGTACTTGTGTGAAAATGTCTTGTAAAAATGTCGCAACAAATTATCTTGTAAAAAAAAATAAAATAAATAAGTATATTCAGAAGTTCTAAACTATTGAATTTTTAAATATATCATCGTAAATTGCAAAAATCAATCATCGTAAACATAATATTTATAGAACTGAAAGACATAACTTAAAAGACATGACATTGTTATGCATGATTGTTAAACTTTCAATAACCACTAGGGTTAGAAAGACCAAAGTGATCGTTTCCCATAAAAAAAAAATCATTAATCTGTTTGAATATGATTGAGCTATATTTTTTTTTCCACTATATTTCTCGGATGATTCGTTTGGAAAAAAACACTTAACAACTCTGGCGTCTATCTTTTTTCTACCATATATTTAAAAGTTTTTTGTTAACAAACTTCAGCATGAGACAAATCAATATATAAACAAATGAACAAAGCAGACATACCTATTATAAATAGGCATGCATACAACGAATTGAAATAAGCAATAAGCATTCTTAGTTCATTATTCTCAACAACAATAACAACAACAACCAAAAAAAACATTCTTAGTTCATTCGCATCAACCATGGCAAAATCTTCACAATCCTCCATAACTCTTCTAATTTCTTTGAACCTTACTTTCCTCTCTATAATATCCATTGTCACTGCCACTAATTACTATAAAAGCCTATCACCAACAATGTTGGGTTTTCAAGAAGAGAAATTCACCCATCTTCACTTTTACTTTCACGACATTGTGTCAGGACCAAAACCTAGCATGGTATTTGTAGCTGAGCCCAACGGTAAGGTAAAAAATGCGT
>Ga0228710_1005587_pt1 | contig 19466 bp, 15 predicted proteins | sample MedpolnodulmetaG_FD_177995 | JGI IMG/M metagenome (GOLD analysis project Ga0228710, IMG submission 177995) | Root nodule microbial communities from Medicago polymorpha collected in Santa Monica, California, United States - pink nodules | ecosystem: Host-associated > Plants > Roots > Nodule... | reverse complement strand
GAGATCACGACCCCTACATACCGTTCGATGGCGTCTTCGCAGTTGCAGTTAATTTGAGAATCCCGCCCGCCGGATTCTCATCTTTAAATCCACATCCGGCTGAAACAGCTGCATTCTCACATTTACGTGCCAAGCGACAATCGCCCTCCACACCACGCCTGGCATACCGGAATTCATGCGCCCGGAGATCGCGCTGGTGCAGGCGGGAGCCGGCATGGATGTGGCGGGCCGGGGCTATGACGAATTCACCGACGCGCAACGAGAGGCCGTGATCGCCGCCTTTCCACGAGAGGCCGACTTCAAGCATGGCATCATCGACGCCTTCTACCAAGGCATGAAGCACCGACCGCACAGTACTTTCGGAACGTTCAACGACGATGTCCTGGCGTTTAAGGACCCGGAGTTTCAGCGGGTCGGCATGTGCAGCGTGATTCTCGGCTCGCGCTGGGAGCGCTGAGCGCACACGTCCTTCGTCCAGGATCGACAGTTGCTCGCGAGATATGGGCGGCGGATGGCGGCTCTGGCGAAAGGTCCCAATTGCTGAGATCGCCCGGCAACTGGAGAGGGACGATTCTGATCAGGGTTGCCTTTGCAGGCGCCTGCTGACGTTGCGCGCGACGCTGCAGAATCAGGAACCCACACCACCGCACAGGGCAGAAAGCGAGTGGAGTTCGTGCATTGTTGCCAGCTTCCGACTCACGCTGATGCTCGAGGGACGTGCACACGACAGCACATGATTGGATTTTTACTTGCCCGCAGCTTATAATGGCAATATACTAACGCTAATTTAGTTTATCATCATTTACAAACTCATTCAGAATGCCCACGAAACCCGGAGGCATTCCGATGCCGTCTTCGTTTGGCATTTGTCCATACCGGTGTGTGTCCGCCAGATTTCAAGGCCAGCTAACACTGCCATTCATCTACGATTGTGCCATAAGATCATATTTGCAGATGGCGAGGCGAGTATAGACGTTCGAGGGGGATGCAATGAATTCGCCCATGATCATCCTAACCGGCAATGGCGTCGCGGATGACAACCAGGATGCAAAGCTTGCCGAGCTGGCGGATCGACTCGCCCAACCGAAGGCGAAATTGCTTTTGCATCTACACGGATTGGTCAGCGAAGTGGTCGGCACGGCGATGGCAAGACGGCTCGCGGGAACGGGAGATACCAGTTGGAACTTGGGCGGAGACTGGATCCAACACCATGTATGGCGCACGGACATATTGGATATAATGCAGCGCAACCGGACCGATCTCGTCCAAGACGACCGGCTCTACCGGACAGTCTTGCGCAAGCTGATGTGTATCGTAGCTCGTAAGACCGGCATCCCCGCTCCGGGAGGTCCCCGGCCGATCGAAAGCACTTCCAGCTCGCTGAGAAGGACCATGAGAAGCGAATAACCGGACACGTTGACAGGCGGAATCCGTTCATCGATGTCGGAAGTACTTCGGCCCCGCGGCGCCCCGGGTCGCGCGCAACACTCATTACCGGTGCGAGCGAAGCCGAACTAGCTAATGGGTTCGTCCCGTTTGTCTCGCATCGTGCTGGCGGTCGTCCGGTCGAAATGGCAGGCAAGCCACAGTCACGAAGACGAGGTTGTCCGCATCAGAACGGGTGACCAAGCGAATGAGAACCACGGCAGTGATCGTTTGAGGTCCATATGCTTTCGCAGGAACGGCTGGATGGCATCGCAGTTCAAGTTAGTCACCTATTTGATCGGCGACTCGATGCGATCAACTTTTTCAGAACTGTGCGGCCTGCTGCCTGGGCAATGCATGCCCCGATCCACGGAGCGTCCTATTTGGACGAACTCAAGGCCATCGTTACGGCGGCCGATCACGGGGGCTGGCTTCAAGAAGTCATTGAGCGGCTAATCGCCAAGTTCCCGGCGGCGCGCACTGAACTGGCCAACATCTTAGCCGAGACCAAATCTGTCAACGATGCAGGGTTCGTGTCTCTCATGAACGGCGGGTCGGGGGCCGCTACAGCAATCACGCATCCAGTGGGTCCGCTGCATAAATTGGGCCGTGCCGAAAAGATTGCATTGATTCGCTCCCTGACGCAGAAGGCGGTTCCGGCTCATTTTGCGCCCGACCTCTGGCCCGTCTTTGCTGACGCAACGGACATGATAGGTGCGCAAGATCTCGTGCTGCAGGCGAACAATCTGCGTTGCGCGGCCGATCCGCAATTCGAACCCCGCGCGATCGCGCTGGTCCATTTGCCAACTCACGGCGGCGACGTGGGCGCGTATTGGAGCACGGCATTCTCCAAGGCGGCCACCAGGGGAGCACGAATGGTCGCGGCCCTGCTACTTGCGGCGCCCGCACCGCTCCAGGAGGCGAACGAAAACCTCTTTCGGCATACACTGCAGACTCTTCGGGAGGCGTAAATGTCAACTCGGTCGTTCGCTTCGTGGTTCCCGCGCCTAGCCGCAACTACAGTGGTGGCGGTGGCAATGCTGTTTTCGAGCTTGTCCTTCGGCCAGCAGAATCCCATCACCCCTGCGGACCGGCGCGCTATCGAAGCCGCCGCAGCGGCGCTGGATGCCGACGGCGCATATTTCGAAACACTGCTAAGAAACTTCGGCTTTCCTCCCCCCGAGTTGGCTGCCGAGTGGCGCGGAATCGCCGAGTGGCCGATTGATCGGCAGCTCGAAGCCGCCGGCGCGCTGCGGAACAAGTAACCCCGGGCGCGGGCGAACAATTTCTGCACGCCTATGCTCGCCAAGTTGCCCAGTCCAACGATGCAATCCGGCATGAGGAGGCGCTAAGGCCTGTTTTCCCCGAGCCCCTCGATAAGCCGTTGCAGCCCGAGCCTCTTAGAAAATTTGCGTTCGCGCGCCCCACTGGCTCACTTGCAACCGAGCCGCTTCCACCACGGATCAAAGCCATTCTGCCGACTATCGCGGCGCATGCGGACGGCTATCCGGGAGGCCTGTTGGCTGTGGTTCGTCAATGCTGCAGTCTTGAGGAGAGGCGCGCGGTCGAAAAGATCCTCGCTGCAGACAACATCGAGGAGGTGCTGGAGGACGCCCTTCGGAACGGCAACTTTCCGCCGGAACTGAAGGCTAAGCTGGCCAAGCTGTTGGAAATCGTCGCCAGACAGAACCTTGCTTTCGCTTACGCTGACGATATGGCACCGTACCGGGAAGCGCTAGAACGACTCGCGATGAAACCCGACGCTGTGACGCGGAGTCGCGCGGCTGACCTGAATGTCTCAATCGTGCCCCCTTTGAGGTCAACTGAAAAGAGCGCTCTAATGGATGCGCTCGTAGCCGAGTTAGGGGACCTTTCGACAGAGCGTGCTAAGCGTTCCCAAATGGGTCCCTCGATTTTCAGTACTTGGCGTGACAACTTTAACGGCGGCAATGCTTGGACAGGCCCTGACACCCCCCCGGACAATGGTGGGGGTGGAGGAGGAAGCGGCGGCAATAAGGCTGGTGTCGCCTTTGGCGACGTTCGTGAGCGTGCGTTCGACTTTGGCAACTACGGACCGGGCGGGGGCGGTTCGGCGCAGGGCGGTAGAGGTGGTAAAGGCGGCCATGTGTTCTCGGTCATGCGCGGTTTCTTCGGCGGCAAGGGAGGTGTGATTTTCGGGAGCGAAGTCACCGGTGCGCCCGGCCTGCCCATGCCGGTATCGGTGACTTGGGCGCCGCTTAACGATACGAATCGGCCTCTCTCCGCCGAGAGTATCGGAACGTTCCTTTTCCTCTTTGCCGATGGCACGAGGTCGGTATCCCCTCCGCTTAGCGCTGAGGACGCGCTAGCTGCGGTGCGCTTGGTTTTCACCGGCGTCAACGGAGCGGCGGCCCCTGTGGTCAAAGGTGAAGGCATTGGACTTGCCGGGGCTGGTCGCCCTGTAGCCCGCTATTCAATCAAAGACGGTGCTGTCGTCTCCGCAACCGACAAAGTAGGACTGTCTTTTTACGTACACCCGGCGATCTCTGATCTCGGATTGGGGCCCGTGGTCATGGTCACTGATGGATTTCCATTCATTCCCCCGCTCGAGAACAGGTTGGCCGATGCCGCTGACAAGGGAGGAGATGCCGCGATGGCCGAAGAACTCAGGCGTTTTTTGTTCGAGTTCGAGAAGGGGAACTATAAAATCGTGGACGTTCCTTTGGAGATCTATCGACCTGAGCCCTTTGTTCTTGGTGCCCGGCGGACCGGCGACGGCACAGCCTCATTTTCCACCGCACATCTGGAGAGCTTTTTTCTCGACATGCAGACATTTGACTGCGTGAGCAAATTCCTCATCTTCTGCGACGCGGTAGCCCCCCATCAACCTAAGCCTGATGATCCATCATTTTATCGGCTCATGCCGCTGCTGACATCGCTGTCCTCAGACTACGCGAGGTTGAACAGCTTCGCGCGATCGCTCGGGATCCTTCGATGGGCATCCGAGAATGGAGCGCGTTGGACCGGAACGCTGAACGTCCCCGTCAACCAGCAGACTTTTGGCTCAATGTTCATCAGCGAGGCTGATGAATTGCTTTTTGCTCCTGACTTCTACGAGTCATCTTATGATTTGGTTATGACCGTTGGCGAGGCCGACAAGCGTGTGTTGGCTTCAGCCGGCGCCGAGCAGAGCTTGCTAGATCTGGACATTAAAGTGACACGTTATGAACAGGAACGTGTTGTCGTGAGCGCGATCTATGCTTTGAAGGACGCGGCCGGCCTAGGTTTCTATGACGACCAATACGTGCCGGCTGCAACCTCAACGAACCAGTTAGACTCGGTGGGCACTGACGGCCCCAACTTGCCGTCAGGTGCAGCAATCGACCAGGAGGTGCTTGAGGAACGAATGTTGAAAATCGAGGATCCTCTGCGGTCCCGGGAAGAAGTGCTGTCGGGCCTGCTGCCCGAAATGATAATGCAACAGCGTGCCGATCTACAAAAGCAAGCGGATTCAGCCATCACCTCGCGGGATGCTGCCCAGGCACGGCTGGAAAATTTGAACGATCTCGGCAGCGCCGTTGCCCGAGATCGCCTAAGCGCCCGATGGCAACTCGCTTCTGAGCCAGTTCAAGCTGCAGCGCAGGCCGAATACGACGCTTGGGATCTCGCTTATTGGGACGACGATCAGAAGGAGGAGGCCCGCCTCGCCGAGAAGCTAAGCACAATGCTGCCTAATCCAACTCAGTCAGAAATTGATCAAATGCGCGCGACGATGACGACCGAGTTGATAGACGTGACGACACGGATTGCCGACCTTGAAAAGGCCATAACTGCGAAGGAACCGAAGGGATTCGACGCTTGGTATCGGTTGCACTCATCACTAAATTACGCGTTGCCCCCGCTTCCTTATCGTTGATTATGGGAGTCGAACCGGGTCAGGCACCAAGTTGCATCTTAAAGGCAGTTGACCAGAGAGCGGACGAACATGATGGGCCGGCTGGACTTGTCCGTCCGTGGATCCGTTCGCATCACGAATATCTCCTGGCAGAAGGGCTAGGAAGTGTGGACAGTTATCTGATCCGTAGGACGATTGCTGCGATAGTGACGACTGCGAGGTAGTTTTCGGCCGTTTTTTCGAAGCGTGTGGCGACCCTGCGGAACTGCTTGAGTCTCGAGAAACAGCATTCGATCAGGTGGCGCTGGGCATAGAGATGCTTGTCCAGCGGGTATTTTTGCGCGCGGGAAGGATTGTTGGGGATCACCGCCACAGCGCCTTTATCAGCGATGGCGTTGCGCAGGCGATCGCTGTCATAAGCGGTGTCGGCCATGACGATGTCGGCGGGTAGGCCCTCGATCAGAGCATCGGCTTGCGGCGCATCGCCCTTCTGGCCCGCGGTCAGCCTGAAGCGGACCGGGCAGCCGAGACCACGTACAGCCATGTGGATCTTGGTGCTCAGGCCGCCGCGAGAACGGCCAAGGGCTTGATCTTCAGCCCCTTTTTTGCGCCGGCGGCGTGCTGATGGGCGCGGATGATAGTGGATTCAACTATCAGGTATTCTAAGTCCGGATCGTCCGACATCGCGGCGAACATGCACCACCAGATGCCCTTCTGGCTCCAGCGGCTGAAACGGCGGAAGACACTGTTCCACTCGCCGAACACTTCCGGCAGGTCACGCCAGGGCGAGCCGGTACGCACAATCCAAAGCACCGCTTCCACAAACATGCGATTGTCGCGGCCCGACGAACCGCGCGTGCGCTCGTCACCAATGATGTGATGCGATATCCGTTCCCACTGCTCGTCCCGAAGGATCAGACGATCCAAAACACCCATGACTGCCTCCAAAAGACAGTCTTGAATCTGATTTGCTCAGCCTTGGGAATCCCAAGAGTCCACACTTCCTAGGCCGTCCGCGTGCCTCGTGATGGCCTGCTTCTCAATGTGCTGGACTGTCGGGGAGCGTGTCCGTCGCTGCCGACCCGTCCATCTTCTCTCCCCAGACCCTGCACGTCACTTCCCAGGCAGGGTTTATGCCGCTCTTCACGATCACTGCGGCAACCAGTGGTGCAATAAAGACTGGCACCGCGATTGCGATGAGGGCCGTGCTGATCGCACCGATCAGCGCGGCCTGCTCCAGTTTCAGCGCGCTGCGCAGCTTGTCGCGTTCCTCGGCGGCGTCACCGCCGTCGCCGCACAGCAGTTTGTAGAGTTCGCGATGCCAGCGGTCGAAGACCTTGGTGCCAACCTCGCTGAAGAACGACGCAATGGACTCCTCTCCTGACCCAGCCGGGAGCTGCAGCGAGTAGCTCTTAGCTGCGTCGGGAGCGTACTTGAGGATTTCCGAGCGGCGGCCGATCTCGGCGATGAGAGTAGCCTCGCCGGCGACGAGCAGCGCCTCCACGGCGGCGGCATCGGCCACGGGTAGCGGCCGGCTGGCTTCGACAGCTTCGAGGTCTGAGCCTTCGATGCTCTCGACCTCGACGCCTTCCGCTTTGGCCCGGATGATCCGGGCAACCTTGCCGAACCCGAAGCTGGTCGGATGCAGTTCGTCGAACCACTCATTGTCGGCGAGCGTCCCGCGGCAATCCGCGACGACAACCGAGTCGCCGAACCCGCTGACCATCGCGGTCAGGGCGACATGAAAACGATCAATGAGGATTCGGATGATGTCGCGTTGCAGTTGCCGGTCGGCGATGCCGAGCTTGATCATTGGGCGACCAAGCCAGGGCCCGCCATTCGGTATTGCGTAGTCATAGCTGTGGCAGACGACGCGCCTGGCGCCGGCCGAGAGCGTCTTGTCGATCAGGTCGCGGTAGATGTCGGTGATACTTACCAGCAGGTCGTCGAATGCTTCCGTCACGTGATCTGCCGCCCTCATGCCCGCTGCGTACGGTTTGAGATAGCGTGCGAGCCGTCCATCCCCAAGAAGGTCGTTGCCGCCGCCGCTGAGCAGGACGATATCGGGCTTTTCGGCCGCCACAGCGGCGATCACCTCGTCCTGCCGGGCCATGTCGCTTAGCAGGTCACCTGCGCCGCTGCACGAGTATATTGCCCAAGGTTCGAACAGGTGGTCGACGACGTCTTCGATCAGGAAGGGATACTGCAACCAAGAATCGCCTTCCTCGACGACCCTCAACCCCGCCCAATGTGTGATTTTGCGGCGGTAGAGCATCTGCCGACGCCAGCGCGAAACGCTGTTGAGCGAAGATAGCGCGACCGCCGCTTCAGTCTCAGTTAAGACCATGGTGGCCGGATTTGGAACCACCTGCGGCCGAAATCCTTGGCTCTCGATCGGATCCAGCATGAGATAGGGGCGCAGCGCACTTTCCGGTATTTTGGGATCACTGAGCATTCTGTTCAGTTCATCAAGGTCTATGCGATCCACATTTTCCTCCCTCGGAATGGCATGGCATGCTTCGAATCTCGTCGCTAGAGGACACCCAACCCAAGATCGTTGTCCATCTCCGGCGACAGGATGCCGTCGGCCCAGCCGAGTTTGGCCTGCTGCCGCTTGATCAGGGCTCCGCGCGTGACCGGCCCGATGAGCTGGCTCGCGTCGGGCGCCAGACCCAGCTTTTGCTGCAGCTTGGCGACGATCGGCCCCTGCGAGCCGAAACGCAGTCGGCGCAGCGCTGCATCGGTCTTGTCCTTATCGGCGATCTCGCCGGAGGTCCTGAGCCGCGAAGCGAGAGCCGCGTCCAGGCCCGTTACAAGCATGACGCTGAACTGCTTGCCCATGTCGGAATTGGCGAAAACTTTGCCCATGCCGAGAGCGACGCGGAAATCCGCCCAAATGCCGCTATGGGTCTTGCTCGTCTTGCGGTAATCGCCCGGGAGCGTGAGGCAACCGAGCGATGAAAATCCGGTGCTGCGCCGGCCCGGGTGAATATTGTCAGCCGGTGCGCATTTGTGAAAGAAATCGCGGCAATCATAGACGACATCGTTGATGCTGCGCAACGCGATTACCGTCGAGGCGCCGGTGGAATCGTTGGCGAGCCGGAGTACGCCTTTGATCTCGCCGCTGGTCCCGGCTTTATGCACGCCAACCGTATAGGTGTAGCAGCCGGTGGCGAGAATGTTGCCTTCGAAAACGCCCCGCTGCGCCTTCTGATAGCCGCTCAACACCGATGTGGCGTTGCAAACGGTAGAGGCCTTGTAGGCCCAGAGTTTCTTAGTTTCCCGGTTGAGTACGCCGATCACGCAGCGGTAGTCACGCTGATCCGGCCGCTGGTCGCCGAGCGTGATGGAAGCGACGCCCTCACGCTTGTGGGCGCCTACGATGCGGCATCCCCGCAGGGCGAATACCAGCAGTCCTGGCTTGGGATCGAACGCGTTGAACTCGACCAGCGCTTCGATGTCCTCCGCTGTCAGATCGAATTCAGGGGGCGCCACAGGCTTGGGCAGGTGACGGTAATCTGGATGATCGTCATCGTTCGGGTTCCACTTGACGTCGGCAAGCGTGGGCCCCAGTGCTTCAAGGAAGATATCCTCGAGCAACTCCTCGTCATCGGACTCGATGTCGCTTTGCGTTTCGACGTCCGTGTGGTCCTCGGCGAGAGGACCCTCGACGCCTTCCAGGATCTCGTCCGCGGACGACATCAACGTCTCAAGCGTCTCGGTGAGGCTCTGCTCGCTGAGCCCGAGCTCAAAGAGAGCTGCCTCTTCCTTGCGGCGTGTGGATAGGCTCGAGTCTGGCCCCCAGATGCGCCGCATTGCGAGCAGTTGCTCCGGGATCGCCGCAAAATCCGCCGGCCGGCCCGACTTCATCAGGCGGCGGATCTCATTCATTTCGCGATAGCGGTCCTTGTTGGAAGTAAAGCCGCCGGAGCCGCGATTGAAAACCAGACTGAGCAGCGCCCCGCGGCTATGTGGGTGCAGCTTGTCAAGGTTGTCGAGCGCGCCATAAAGGCTTCCGACGAGCTTGGGCATCTTCGAGGTATCGAACTGCTCGATCGCTACGTCCCAAGTGATGACAATATCCTTGAGCGACCGGACCAACTGCTTGGCTTTGATGACCTTGGCGGGCCGCCTGGGTTCGGCGGTAAAAAAGCCGATGCACGGCTTCAGCCGCTCGAACTCGGCTCGCGGCAGGCGGGTGCTCCAGTCCGTCTGGAACTGTGCCAGCGTGTGATAGCCCAGGTCGTAGCCGCAGCCGATCGTGATGCCCGACGAGTATTCGGGCCAAATCGCGCGCCCCTTGATGACCTGCTCGTAATACGGACGACCGCCGGTCTCCCAGCGCACAACGAAATCATAGGCCTTGCGCGAGATGACGTCGCTCCACGGCCGGTCGAGGGGCGTCGCCTCGACCGCTGAGGGCTCCTCGCGAAAGCCCGTAATCTCGCTGCGCTCCTGGAAATCGAAGGCAGGCTCTACTACCGGATCTAACGGCCGGGCATTTGTCACCTCCGGCTGCCTGGAGCGCTACGGACGCCCCGAAAGAACGCCCAAACGATTGAGACGCCGCGCTAAATGTTGATCAGAAGAATGAGGCAGAGATAACGTACGAATATATGCCATCAAGTGCAATGACGTGACCTACTTTACAAACTACACTTGAATCGTCTGCGAAGCTATGAGAAATTTACGCTGCTGCTTGAACATAGCAAAAACACGGTTAGTTCAAAAAGGCATTGCATTTCAATAATTTGTCAGTCTTTTCAATAAGATCTATATACTGGCGCGATATTTGTCGAGAGTACATGCGCCGATTTGAGGGGACAAGCAATGTCTACCGACCGAGCCCAGCGCCTCAAGGATTACCTGCAACTCATCAGTTCCGGCGGCGTGGAGGGGATGCTGGCAACTGCAGAGGCCGCGCAACCGGCGCCGACGCTTGAAAGCACCGGCGGCACTGGAGTGCTGGAGGTAGTTGACAAGCATCTTGATAAGGCACGCGACGGGCTCCGCAAGCTGGCGCAGGGAAACGACGTCCCTCTCGACCAACTCGTCGATATCGAAGCGATAATCATCCCGGACAAGCGGCCCGTCTTCGATATTCGCAACAACTCTATAGTGCTGCCACAAGGATTGCTCAGCGGAGCGGAGCAATTGTGGACCAAGCTTGTGACCGATGCAGCACTCACGCAGCGGATCGAGAAGGTACTGCCGTCAATCGGTCGCGTCGAGTTGCCTGGCCAGACGGCAATCCCCTATGGGGGCACTGGGTTCGTTATCGGTGACGGGTTGCTGATGACCAACCGCCACGTAGCCGAGATCTTCGCCCGCGGTCTGGGTACCACGGCCCGCTTTATCCCCGGCCGTCGCGCCGGCATCGACTTCCGGCGAGATACCGATCCCGGAGCGGTCTTCGAGGTCGCTTCGGTCCTGATGATCCACCCGTTCTGGGACATGGCGGTGCTCAAGGTCGACGGACTACCCGCCGCGGCTGCCCCAGGGACGCTGGCATTGGATGATGCGCGCGACCTGAAAGGGACGGAGGTGGTGATTGTCGGCTACCCCGCGTTTGACGGCCGCAATCCCGGTGACGTGCAGGACGACCTGCTGCATCGCCGCTATCAGATCAAGCGCCTGCAACCCGGCAAGTTGCAGGGCACCTTCGAGACCATTAGTTTTGGCAAGATGGTGCCCGCCGGCACGCATGACTGCTCCACCCTGGGGGGGGAACTCCGGTTCGCCCGTGATAAATCTCGAGAACGGTCAGGTCGTGGGGCTGCACTTCGCCGGCCGGTATCTCGAGCGCAACTATCTCGTCCCCTCGTCGGCGCTGTCGCGTGACTCTCGCTTCGTCGATACCGGCGCCAAGTTCAGCGGTACCCCGCCGGGAGATCCGAATGAGTGGCGGAAGTGGTGGATCAGGGCGGACGAAGGCGAGTCCGTCGGAACTGCAACGATTGCCAAGGGCAGTGCCGCAGTGAGTCAAGGGAACCAGCAAGGCGTCAGCGCGGCCACCGGCTCCGCGGTAAACGTCGGCAATGGTTTGGCGGACATCGAAATTCCGATACGCATCAGCGTGTCGCTGGGTGCGGTCACAGCGCGGGCGCCGACGGTGGAGATAGGCACCGAGTCAGTGGCGGCCGAGGAGTCCCCGGCGCCAGGCGGGGCGGTCGTCCCGAAGGCGCCCGGCGACTACATAGGCCGCACTGGATATGATGAGCTCTTCCTTAGTAGGGGCACACAGCTTCCCCCCATTGCGGTGCCGATGCCCGTTGCATCCGACCCCAATGTCCTCGCGCCGACCAAGGTGGGCGATCACAAGCTCGACTATCAGAACTTCTCGCTGATGATGCATGCGAAGCGTCGGCTGGCGCTCGTGGTTGCCTCGAACATCACTGAAGAGCACAAGCTGCGCATGCCCGAGGTCGGGAGAGACTACTCGCGTAAGGGTCTTTTCAACGAACGCTGGTTCCCTGATACCAGGCTCGATGAGAAGTACCAGTTGCCCGACGTGTTCTTTTCCAAGGACTCGGGTGCATTCGACAAGGGGCATGTCGCGAGGCGAGACGACGTCGCCTGGGGCGCGACGTTCGAGCTCCTGCTCAAGGGCAATGTCGACTCCTTCCACGTCACCAATTGCTCGCCCCAGGTTGCGCGGTACAACCGCTCGGACGATGGCGTCGACAATTGGGGTGATCTTGAAAACCACGTGCTGGCCGAGGCGGCAACGGAGCGGCTGTGCGTGTTCGCTGGCCCGGTGCTAAGCGAGGACGACCGCGTGTTTGTCGGCGCCGGGCCGAACAAGACAATCATAAGGGCGCGCATTCCCATGCGCTTCTGGAAGGTCGTGGTCGCGCGGGTGCTCGACGGGAACGGGCTGGCTGCGTTCGGCTTCATGCTGGAGCAGGACCTGAGCGATGTGCCGCTGGAGTTCGCCGTGGCGGAGGAGTTCATCAAGAGCTTGCATTCGCTTGATGAGATTTCCCACCTTACTGGAGTGCGCTTCGATCCGGTGCTGCTTGCGGCCGATCAGTGCGACGAACTGCGAGGCATGGAAGTTGCCATGCGTGCGGGTGCAAAGCGCGCCGGTGACCGATTAATTTGATAGGGGAGCCGCATGGCTGCAGAGGGACACGAGGTGCGAAATGGCTATCGTTGACCAGTTTCCATTTCCTATTCACGAACTGCGGGCGCAGGAACTTGTCCGGGCAATGGCGGGATTCTATCGCTCGGAGCGCGAAGCAGTGCCGTTCGTTGCACCTTTCGGTGTCGATCCGCTGGAAATTACGCCCGGGAACAACGCCCTCAATCTCTGGTTCGAACTGCTCGGCAAGCTCGCGGCGCAAGGCACGATGCGCGCTGCGGTCAAGGCGACGCGCGATCAGTTCCCGAACAATCCGCGTGCGCCCTTTCTCGATTCGCTGCTGAGCGGTGAAGAGGCTCCGGTCAGCGCCGAGCCCGTGGACCAGGATGATCCCGGATTCGATGACGGTGTAACTGCTCCTGAGGCGCTCCTGTTTCACGACGACCTTACCATGCCCACCGGTAGGCTTCCCGGGCTAATCGCGACGCTCAGCAAGATGGTCGAGCTGGCGCCGGCGATCTGCTTACTGCGCGTCGAGAACATGTCCGGCTCGTTCTTCGGCACGGGCTTCCGCATCGGCGGCGATCGCGTGCTCAGCAATCACCATGTGCTTTTCCCAAAGGGCCAGAAGGCAATCGGGGTCCAAGCGGACTTCGGATTCGACATAGATGCCACAGGGGCGAGCCTCGCTGTCACTTCGCTTGCAGGCGCGGCCGATAGCATTGTCGGCGAGAAGGAGGACGACTGGGCCGTAGTTTCGATACAAGGCATGAATGCCGGCTGGCCGGTACTGACGCTGGACGACCCGCAGACGCCGAAGGTAGGCGATACAGCCTTCATCCTGCAACACCCTGGCGGGCAACAGCAACGGCTGGGTTTCGTACGCAATACGATAAGCGATGTGAACGACGGCACCATCAAGTACATCACCGACACCCAGCCTGGATCCTCCGGAGCCCCCGTCCTTGACCGGGTCGGCCGGCTGATCGGCCTCCACCACGCCGGCGGCCGAGCTGTCGAAGTGGCGGGCATGCCGCCAGTGTCGAAGAACGAAGGCATTCGCATCAGCCGTGTGCTCGAGCGTATGCAAGCCAACGGTCTGGGTTGATGCGTCGCCATGCTCTCCGAACAGCGCCAGGCAGTATTGGTAGGGTTGGTATCAGGGCTTCTGCAGCGACTGAATGCGATCAATTTCATCGACGGGCTGCGCGGAGCCGGGACCTGGGTGGCAATCGTCCCAGTGGCCGGCGCGACCTACATCAACGAGCTCCAGGCGGTGGTGCGAACCGCAAATGCGGAGAACTGGCTGCGACAGATGGTTGTGGCACTGATGGCCCGGTTCCCGGCCCGAGCGGAACTAGCGGCACTACTCGTTGAAATCGACCGCAATATTGTAGTGCCAACGAGCCAAAACGCAGTGGACGAGGTCCTGCTCGGATCGGGCCGACCGTTTGTCAACCGGAGCGATCTGAGGGCTCATTTGCTCGCGATGACAAGCGTCGATGGTGCCCCCATTCTGCTCATCGACGGGGCGGCCAAGACCGGCAAGTCGTACTCGTTCTATCTCATCAACCACGTGGCGCCGACCAGGGGTTTCGAAGCCCATAAGTTTAGTCTCGCCACATGCCTGAGGCCAAACGAACTGGCGGCCGAAATACTGGAACGGATCGGTGCAACCGCCGACTTGCCGCCGATCGGCAACGAGTCGGCTGAGCGCTGGGCCGGCAAGCTCGCCACCATTATCTACAACAAGCTGAAAGGCGGTCCCCCACGGGTACTGGTGTTCGACGACTTTCCGGTGACGCACCTGCCCGACGGCAGCCTGCTCGACGTACCGCTGCCGGATGGGACGGCAAGCTTCCTCATCCGCCTGGCGAAATACGCCGATGAGGAACTGCACGATGAGCTTCGCATCGTCTTCACGCGGTTCCGGGCACCACTGCCTGCGGAGCTCGAAGACGTCGCCTTGCGCGACGAGGCTCAGGGTTTCACCAAGGATCACATGGTGGGTGCCATCATGCAGGTGGTGGCTGCCCGAAAGTGGTCCGTCAGCCCTGCCATCATCCAGCAAAAGGTCGATGATTTCCATAGTACCTCGGCCCGCACGCTCAACGACTGCTTCAGGTTCGTGCGGGACTTACTGCGGGAGCTGGCCAAATGATCAGGCTTTCGGCTCAACGCCAGCAGGAGTTCGCAAACGCACTTGCGGAGGCCTTCGACCCCAAGTTCCTGGAGAGCTTGCTCGCCAGCCGTTTGGACTTGAAGGTACGGGAGATCGTGAGCCCGCAGCTGCCATATCAGGAGCAGGTCGGCGCAATCATCCGCCACGCTGCACAAATCGGCCGTCTGGAGGATCTGCTGCGCGTCACTTACGAGGCAAATCCCAGAAGCGGGACGCTCCAATCGCTGAACGAGGCTGTCGGGCTGCTGCCGGCCACCGACAATCTGGTCGAACTGGTTCGTGACAAACTCGGTCCCAATCAGGTGGGGCAATGGGCCATCGGCCTCGCGGAGGTTCGTCAGCAAGTCTGCGTCGTCAGTGGTGCCGGAGGCCGCACAGGGATATGCGGAACCGGATTCCTTGTCGGACCTGACCAGGTCATGACCCACATCGTTGTCGCTCCGCTGGGGCCTGACGGCAGGTTTAGTGCGCCAGGTGGTGCCCCAGTCGTATCGTTCGCCAGGCTGACCGGACCATCATCGGCGCCATACACGGTCCGGCCCGACCCGGTCTTCGTGTCGCGGAGCGGCCTGGTGGTGATGCAGCTGGATCGAGCGGCCGGACGCGAGATTCAGGTAGGTGGCGCGCTGACGCAGTCGCGCGGCCGCGGCTGGATTGTCCCTCATGGCCCGGCGGTGAGCGCTGCCGGCACCGCGGTGATTATCGTGCAGCATCATCAGGACCAGGACGTCCGGGTCGCGATTGATACGGAGGGCCTGGTATCGACTGCCGGAGGCATGCTGCGATATCGGACCGCAACCCTGTCCGGGGCGACCGGTGCCCCCTGCTTCGACATTGAATGGAGGCTGTTGGGTGTTCATCTGCAAAGCAGCGTTAACGAAGATGTCAACGAGGGCATTCCAATCGCCGCGTTCGTCGAGCAGCTGCATGAACAGCATTGTCGCTGGGATCTGACGTCCGGCATTACGCGCGATCCGGCCTTTGCGTCGCACGGCACCCATTCCGGCGAACTCGACGATCGCGTCGAGCAGTTCGAGTTCACGGCGGACACGGCGGATGATGTGTGGAGTGATGATGCCGATGCAGACTCGTGCGACGAGGACCGCTGGGCTTGGGCCGAGGCTGCGGCCGTCACCTCGACATATGATCCCGAGAAGCTGGCGCCGACCGAGCCGGCGTCCGATCATGCACGCGCCTGCGTCATCATCGAAAGCACGCCGGTTAGTCTGGCTGACGGGAGCCGCGTCTGGACGCTTCCGGACCGTATAAGGGTGCCGGCGCTGGAGCGGCTGTCAAAGCGGAAGGCGTTGCAACAGGCACGCGAAAACAACCCAGGAACAACTTCCGATCCCGTCAATGTGGCGCTGGGTGCGCTTATCGCGGGAGATCCTGTGAGCCTAGCCGACAGGCAGGATCCCGCTCGGTTACGCTCGATCCTGCAGGCGGCCAGCTGGCTGAGCCGAACCAAACTGCAGCTGCCATCGCTCGCCGGTCTGCATGCTGACCTCGAGCGGGCCAAGCTCCTTGCGCCCTTCCGGCACCTTACACGTGGCTTCTTTGCGGGCCGTGACGCAGAACTTGCGCGACTTATCGCCTATGTCGAAGGCCCGGACGCAACCGCTGAACCTGGCCCGCTCTTAGTTCACGGCCCCGGCGGCATGGGCAAATCCGCGCTGATCGCGCATTTCATCCTCGACTATTCGGGTCGCGATCCAACGCGTCTGGATATCGAACGGCCGTTCATCTATCTCGATTTCGACCGGCCCGAACTCGATGCGCGCGACCATCTATGCATCCTGCTCGCCATCGCGAGACAGATCTCCCCGCAACTCTCCTCGGTGCGTCAGCAACTGGATGGGCTGCTGGAGGTTTGGGAGGGCAGGCGAAGGCAGACTAGGCGAACCAAGCGTGGTCGCCGCACGCGACAGCCCACGCTCGCGTTGTACCCGTCCCAGGTGGATGATCTGTTGGACGAACTGGCAGCCATATTAACCAGTGCGCAAGCTTCGCCAACGGCCAGAATCCCGGTTATCTTCGATACTTTGGAAGAGGTTCAGTACGCAACGCCGGACGCGATGCCATTGCTCGTCGATCTGATCGGGCGCCTGCAAGGAATGGTTCCCTCGCTGCGCCCGATCCTGGCCGGTCGGGTCGAGATAGAAGATGTCCACCTCGATCAACTTCCGCTACAGCCATTGCCCAAAGCAGCCGCCGAGGCGCTGCTGGGCAACCACTTGCCGCCGACGCTTGCCAGTAAGAGCGAACTGATCGAGCGCATGATCAGGGTGGTGGGAGGCAATCCGCTGTCGCTGCGCCTGGCGGCGGACATGTTGCGGCGTGAAGCCGACGAGGGCAACGAGGAGTTGCGTGAGGAAGACCTGTGGCAGCGCATCGGCGACGCCATCGTTCAGGGGCAGCTCTACGAACGCATCGCCGAGCACTTGCATGATGACGCCGTCAAGCAGATCGCGATACCGGGTCTGGTCCTGCGCTACATTACCTCAGACCTAATCGAGGACGTGTTGGCCGGCCCGTGCCAGCTCGACGTCACGCAGGCCGGGGCAGCCGAAGAACTGTTCGAGAAATTGGCAAGCGAGACGGCCCTAGTGCGCCAAGGGCAGGACACGGATCGACTGGTCATTCGTCCTGACCTAAGGCGGACGGTTCTAGAGGGATTCAGGAAGGACCGCGGCAGTGCCGAGCGACGCAGGCAGATCCATGCCGCCGCCATAGCCTATTTTGCGCAACGGCCCGGACCCGAGAACCGGGCGGAGGAAATCTATCATCGTCTCTGGCTGGACGAGGAGCCGGACGAGATCGATGCTCGCTGGCTGACAGGCGTTGAACCCATGCTTCGCAATGCGGTGGAAGAGCTGGAGGGTAGAGCCCGCCTGTATTTAGCCAACCGCGTAGGCGTGAGCGCCGGCGAGGTGACGGCCAGTGCGACGCAGGTAGAATGGGAGCGCTATGCCGAGAAGCGGGCCGGCGATCTGCTGCAACTCGGCCTGGCGCAAGCCGCACTGGCCGTTCTTGGCGGCCGCTCCGAGCGTCTGCCGGCGAGCCGGCTGTTTTTGCTCGAAAGCATCGCCCATTCCGCTCTAGGAGAACATGCCGAGGCCGAAAGCCTGGCGAACACGGCAGTTTCTGCAGCGCGCGTCAGTATGAATTCGGAAGACATCGAAGCTGCGCTTGACCAACTCGTGCAGGCGAGGCGGCAGCTCGGCGATACCGACGGGGTTCTGCAGGCACTGGCGGAACTCGGCAATCTCGGAGAGGCGCTTGGCGATGATCTCATTCAGGTTGAGGCCAATACTGCCGCGCTCGAAAGCATCATGACCCCCGACAGTTCAAGCCAAGGCTTCAGCGACACCGCCGTTAGGGCGTTCAGTCGCCTTCCGGACGAACTAATTGTGCGGGCGCCAGAGCTTGCTCGGCGGCTGGCGGCACAGGTTGGCGGTGAGTACCCTTCGCTGCTTCAGCGTGTTGTGCGCCTCGTCGGCATCGGGCCGCTTGATGCAGCCACGGCGGTAGACCTGGGCCACGTTCTGCAAGGCTGGGCCTATGAAGACCCTGACATCCAGCCCTTTCTTCCCAAGGCGCCTGCATCCGTCGCCGATGTAGCAAATGCAACACAATACCTTGTCGGCAGACACGAAATAAATCGGGAGACAGCTCGCTCTCTGTCCAATTGGATGCGGCCTCTCGTGTCCGGTAAAACCACGCTTGCGGCACGCCAAGATTCGTTGCCGGTGTGATCTCGTAGTGATGTGAGCCAATCGACCAACGTCATCTTCATCCGGCATCGTTGAAACCGGCCGGCAATCCACCAAAGACAGTGGTGGAGACGATCGAGGTGTGTTCGTAGGCTGGAAACAGCGCGCGTAGCGCGGGTCGCCATTTCTCGAACGCTGACCGGAAACTGACCGTCTCCATTCGGCCCGGCCGAGACAATCTCCTGAGCGTTCTTCCTCAGGCCAATCGTGGCCAAATGAGAAACGATACACAACGACCTACCTCCGCCGATCGCCGCGCATGGAATGCGGGCAAGAAGGTTGGCACAAAACGTCTTTTGAAGCCGCGGCAGATATGGGCGATCCGATCCTTTCTTGACCGAGAGCGGCGCACGCGCGACCGAGGGCTGTTCGATCTTGCAATCGACAGCAAGTTTCGCGGCTGCGACCTCGTCAAGATCAAGATCGGCACTCTGGTCATCGGTCCGAAAACCCGGACGCGAGCGATGGTCGTGCAGCAGAAGACGGGCCGACGTATCGCGTTTGAACTGATGTCAGGTGCCCACGCGAGCCTGCTCGCGTGGCTTGAACAACGCGGCGGAACGGTTGATGCCTTTGCCTTCCCGAGTAGCATCAATCGTTCGGGCCACAGGGCACGCGGGAGTATGCCCGCCTGGTCGATGTATGGATCTCGGCGATTCGACTGCGCCGTAAGGAATATGGCATACACTCGCTTCGGCCAACAAAGGTTTCAATCATTTATAAAAACGACGGGGAATCTGCAAGCGGTGCAGATGTGGTTTTGCACTTAATTCCCAGAATCTGGTCGCAGCAATTTCAACCAGATAGTTCGGCACTTAATTTGAGAATGAGCACTTAATTTGAGAATTATGCTTGGATTTGGTCACTTAATGTGAGAATCAGACGATCAACGTAAGCGACGGTGTTCTTGTTATGAGTGACCCACTCCCCGACGAGGTCGACGAAGCGCTTTGGGATGAAGCGTGCCGACGCGCAGACGCGGTTCGGGAATTCCTGAAGAATCGGCCTGGCAAAATGACAGCCGGAGATGTGGCACTGCTTGCGACCGAGCTCGAAATCAGTCGAGCGACCGCGTACCGCCTTATCAAATTGTTTCGAGCCGGTGGCACGGTCATGTCGTTGGTGGAT
>Ga0228710_1005586_pt1 | contig 19470 bp, 5 predicted proteins | sample MedpolnodulmetaG_FD_177995 | JGI IMG/M metagenome (GOLD analysis project Ga0228710, IMG submission 177995) | Root nodule microbial communities from Medicago polymorpha collected in Santa Monica, California, United States - pink nodules | ecosystem: Host-associated > Plants > Roots > Nodule... | reverse complement strand
AAAGGACACTCGTCCTTCCAAATCAATAAAAAATGTAGATAAATAGGTCTTTTTATTTCCTTTATCACTTTAAACTTTTTTTCTTTCTCAATAACAAGAAAGTTTATAGCACAAAACATTAAATAAAATCAAGAGGTTCCCGTAGGATACTACGGACATAAAGGGTGCTAATACCTTCCCTTTGTGTAACTAACCCCCGAACCCTAAATCTTTCAATATGGGGTAGTTTGAACTTTTTCCCCCTTTTTTAAAAAAATTTAAATGTTCAGTCGTGAAATAAATTAGTGAGTCAAAAGCTAACCAAATAGCCTTGATCTTCAAAAATGGCGCGACAAACCGGTATCGCGTTATTCCGCTTTCGCATGTGAATATTTATCATTAAAAAAAAAACAAAATTTTCAGGCTTAAAAATAATTACTGTCACAATTTCTAATCATACAACTTAACAGAGCATCATTGGTACGACGTTCATCACATTCCAGACTCTATAAAAATCTACTCAGACATAATGATGATAATAAATAAACAATTGTTCATGTTATGCATAGTAATTGAAACAGGAAAACAAAAGAACACAGTGAATAATTAGAAGCAAAGTAAACCGAACCTGCAATTAGATGGACACTTTAATTAAGTATAATTCCACTGCTACAAACAATTGAACAAACGTGGAGCTGCCATTGAAAAGAACAGCAAGCGCATCAAGCAACACAAATGGACCGCAGCAACAGAGAAGTAAAATAACACGAAAGCAACAATTGAATACGACACCCAATCGTTCAGCACATGCAGCAAAATGGGAGTAAATCCAAACACAGGAGCCACACAGCTAAGGGAATAATTAAAATATGGCACTAGCTAATTGCAACAACAATTCACAATTGGAATTGGAGTAATACAGGTGCGGCAAGCAGGATATATATCAATAATAAGTGAGAAACTAAATTGGAATAAAGGGAATAATACGATACTGGAATTTGGAATTGAATGGAAATATGGTTCAAACTATAATGTAAATTACGGCAGCTTAATGTTAAACTGAAAGCTTAAATTACAATCGGTACTTAAAAGTGAAAAATAAACCGTTTCTAAATGACTTAATTTCTCTCTAAAAAGGCTTGGTCTCTATACTGATTGTTCCAGGTCTATTTATAGGCCAAAAACTCCAACTGAGGTGCCTCTGGTCGTGTCCCTTGTAGTGGAGCAATTGCAGAAAAATGGGAAAACTGCTACTGAACGTGGGGAGACTCTTTCAACTCAACACCATGACGGGCGTCACATGGGGTGACAGTCTGCCGGTCATGGGTTGTGACAGTCTGCCGGTCATGGGTCGTGACGGCCGTCATGCCTGGCGTTGACTTTCTAATCTAATTTGTTGATTTTCTGGTGACTGTGAGCTTTCTTCTTTTTTTCACCGATTTTTTATCATTTTGACGCGCATGGACCTTTAATTAACATATACCTGAAATAGACACACAATACCAGCATAACATTGCAAAAATCTATAAAACCGAGATCAAAACATGTATAAGTCGAGCTAAAATAGTAGTGTATTTTACGTGTTATAAATTGCCGGTGGCTGTTTCCTCTTTGTGGCATAAAGATGTGCCTTTGAAGGTTGTGCTCTTTGCGTGGTGGTTGTTCCGTGATAGGTTGCCTACTAAGGACAATCTTCATCGACGCGGTGTTTTAGATCAAGCTTCCACGTTGTGTGTGTCAGGCTGTGGATCGACGGAAACTTCAAATCATTTATTTTTTCATTGTAATATTTTTGGGTCAATTTGACATTTCATTAATAGGTGGATTGGCACATCAGCGACAACCTCTTTTTATGTGACAGATCATTTTAATCAATTCAGTTTCAGTGGTGGTATCTCAAAGGTGCGACGCTCAATTATTCAGGTTATATGGTTTGCTACGGTGTGGGAAATACGGAAGGAAAGAAATAACAGGCTCTTCAATGACAAAATATGTCCAGTTATTCAGGTGGTAGAAAAGATTAAGTCTCTTGCTTATACGTGGTTGAAGGCGAAAATTGTTTTACTTCCCTTTAACTACCATGACTGGTGGCTTAGTCCGTTTGCCATATTGGGCATAGGCTAGAGTTTTATTTCTGTTCCTGTATTTTTTCATTTTTGTACAGGTTTTCTTTGTAAATATTGTTTCGCCTTTGGTGTTGCTTCTTGGTACATCTTGTGCTAAAGAAGACACTTTATCTTGATAATATATTTCATTTTAACCTCTTCAAAAAAAAATTGATTCATACCTCATAAAAACGTGAGTAGGTAAATAAATTAATTTAAAGATTAAAATTGTGTACATCATACACCACATGTCTCAATTTCGTTTAAATAATTTGTAGCTTATAACACAAACTTTTATTGTGATAAGCACTTGTGTTTAAATTATTTTTATAAATAAAATATAAAAATTAAAATAAAATATAAAAGTTAAATTCTTTTCGTATAAACTATCTTGAAGAACTTGAGATCATAGCTTTTAAAAAATGTCATAAACTTTTTCATTAATTTTACAAAATTTATATTTGTTCTCAAATAGGTTAACTCAAATCGATCTTTATGCAAATAGTAAAAATTTGAACAAAAGTTTCATTCTGTTTCCATCTTTAGACGAAAGTGCACTTTCCTTCATTGTTGTGAAAAAGAACATGAGTTTCAATCATTGCAGCCACGCTCCAAATCCAATTATTTAATTTAAGCAAAACTTGTACGGGTAGAAGTTTCCGGTACTTGTTTGTCTTTATGGTATCTGACCTAGCTGGAGGGACAAATACACAAACCAAAACAAATTTAAAATTTCCACTAGAGAATAAGCTGTTTAGGCAAGTTAGGAAAGCAAATTACGTGGAGACAAAACTAAGTGATTCTAATTAAAGTAAGTTTAATTTGCTTTTGCTGCCCATAAAATACATGTTTTTTCCCCTTCAATCTCCAATTTCAACCCTTATACTTGTAGATTTAATTGGACGAAGAAGAAAAGTTTTAAAATTTGGGTAAATAAATAGGGGTTATTGTGTTCAATTGTCAACCTTTTAGGGCTCGTTTGAATTGATTTATTTTTTAGTTTATGAAAAATAATTTATGCAAATAAATAACTTTTATGTTAATTTATAAGTTTTCACTAGCAAAAATTGTATTTTTATAAGAGTTTTTTTTGCTTCATAAAGTACTTTAACAAACTTATAAGTAACTCAAAAAAACTTATTTATCTACAAGTTTATTTATTTGCATATGCTCAAAAATAAGCAAAACCAAACATGCCCTAAATATATCACGATAGTTTAAACATAGCACATATTTGATTTCAATTTTTTGGAGGGTTAAAAGTTATTACAAAGATTATAAAATTGATTGTAACATGTTTGAATGATTTAATTGATAATTGGCTTTGCTTGTAGGATTGATTTTACTTGACTATAATTTGTTGCTTTTGACTTCTACAACTGATTTTAGCCTTAAATTTATTGTTAAATCCATTTTTAGATAAATACATTCAAACATAAATCACTTTACATTCAAACACTTTTTATTCAAAATTAAATTTACATAATTCATTCATTCAAAATCAATTCTTATCATTACAACACTATCAATTTTACATAATACATTCATTCAAAATCAATTCTTATCATTGCAGTACACTTAGAATGAAGACCCATTTTGTATTTCATAATTTTTTCGCAACTCAATTTTGTTTATAACAAAAAAAATACTAAATTAATGCCTACTATTTTTATAAAAATGACATCAATCTCAAACTAATTATAAAGTTGGACTAATTTATCTTCCATATAAAGATATGAGAAGTTTATTGGTATTAGTTTTGATCAAAAATTAAATTGAAACGCGAGAAAATTATGAAAATCAAAATAAATCTATATCCTTAGACTTGTTAAGAGGTTGCCATATATATTTTCTCACAAGAGATATTTTTTCATATCCACATGCCAAGAATCCAACCGTACTCCACTCCAATGGTCAAGAAATGAGAAGAAAAGAAAACGATGGATTTAAGTAAAGTGCTCTTGTTTTGTCCTCTTAAATACTCAATTATATTGATTGAAGTTAGTCTACGATTTGGTCATTTACTTGAAAATTCTAAATAACATAATTATTGATTAGGACGACACTATGTGTGTCACATTCAACTTTGGATAGAATTGATTCTGACAGAATTGATTATGATAGAATTGATTTTGAGAGAATTGATTTAAGTTTGGATACAATAATGCTGAATTGATTAAACAAATTGAATGTTGTTCGGATAGTTTTTTTATCAAAATTGCTTTTGAATGTATAATTACTAAAGTGGACATAGCTAAATTCAAGTAAATGTGCATAGTTGAATGTATATGCAGATCAATACTAAATATAGATATATTGTTTAATTTAAATAAATAAATTTTCTATATATTAATTTATAATAATACTAGAGTTAGTTGGCAAAATATTAAACTAATTTTTTTTGCAAAATATTTGTTCATATATTTTATATTTTTGATAAAAATATATTTAAGTTAAATAATACTAGAGTTAGTTGGCAAAAATGATAAAATATAGCGTAAAAGAAAGGTAAAAGAAAAAATACAGTAAATCTGAAGAGGAATGCTAACAACACTCACTTTTTAACACTCTCTCTAACACTCACTCATTTATTGGATGAAATCAATGTATGTCTCACCTGTGGGGGTTCAATTTTCAAAGTGTAGACTCACGATGATTTATACCAATAAGAGAGTGGGTATTAGAGATGGTGTTCAAAAGAGAGTGTTGCTAGCATTACTCAAATCTGAATGGGGACACCGCAAAGGAAAATCCAAAATTTGGTAACTCGTGACCATAAACATTTTTTCGGGGGCTAATTTGATTCGTTAAGTTTTCTGATTAAATTTGGTTCATCAAATTATTTACAAAACAAAAATGAGAATTGATAAAGAACAATAAAAGAAAATAATAGGTTGTAATAATTAAAATATAAAATTTAATGTAGAATTGATTTTAGGAAAACCAAAAGTTAGGAATTGTAGCTTTAAGAAGAATTGTTTTTGGAGGATAAAAGTAATTGTAAAAAGTCAAACCAAACAACATTGAAAACTTAATTTCCACTTTTGAGGTTTGTAGAAGTGTTTCTTGTTGCTGAAAAGTCAAAACATTTTAAACTAGTTTGTTGAGAAAAATAATTTTAAACTAGAAACATTGGTCATAGGTTTGTGTTCCCTGAGGGGATTATGAAACCATATTTCTTGTTGAATAAACATTGAGAAAACTTAGCGAAATTGGAGAGAGGCTCCGCAGGAATGATTTGAACACAAATATTTGAATATTGTTCATTGTCCCTTTGAGAAAACATATAGCATAATCGAAGTACATTTGCATGGTCACATGTATAAATATAAATCATTTAAGCACATACACATAAAAGTGAAAAGCATAAAAGAAAAAGAAATTAAATAATATATCTTTTTAAAATAATTAAATGATTGATGTTTTAATGAGTGTGTCTGAATGATTTTGGTTTAGTGATCTGTCTATGTACTCCCTCTGTCCCATATTATAAGCAACAAAAAAAAATCACACTTATTAAAAAAACTAAAACATAGTAGTTTGTAACATAGTTTTTTGTGTTATCTTTGAAATAAGTTTTATAGAAAGATGTAAAAACAATTTTCATTGGTAGTTGATTATAGAGAAAATAAAAAAGAGAGCAAATTGAATGCACTTTGCATTTAATTTTTTTTTGGAAAAAATAATTTTTTGAAAAAACATAATTAAATATGATAAAAGTTGGTCTTTTTTCTTATAATTTGAGACAAAGAAAATAGGTTTTTTTTTGTTATAATTTGGGACGGAGGGAGTAAGTATTTCTCCATCACAATCTCCTTTAAAATATTGATTGATTTGTAAAAGTAAATTGCAAAAACATTTGATTACATAAATAAGGACATTCAAAAATTTCAATAAGTGTGATGAAAGTTAACTGTAAATGATAAAACAAGTGTGTCACTTCCCCATTCCTTACTACTTACTAGGTACATTGGTCCTTGTCCATAAAAGCAAATAGGTAAAAGGCATACATTTTTAAGTCATTGCCAAAGTTTGTACCCTTTTGTTGATTTCTATAGTTCTTTTTTTCTTCTTCTAAGATTTAAAATAGCAATTTATTAAATTGAAAGGCAAAAGAGATGCCTATAACAAGATTACAATAATAGATACATACTCGTACTCATGAATACCTTCAAATAACGTCACAACTAATAAAACGAGGTCACTCTAAGTTCGAAGTGACACAATGTAGTAAAATAGTTGATCAAATCAAGCTCCCTTAATCCATTTCTAATCACAAGTTATTTAATGTCATCCTACTATAAAATTTAACTGATGGCTCAAGTTTAATTTATAAACCTATCAAGAGTTTCTTCCCCCTTCACTCAATTTGCACCGTGAATCTCATGTCTAGTAAGGTAAGGATCACATTACATTTATCAATCTTCTCATACATAAAATTTGATAAGCACATGTAATAAGTTTCTTTGTTATGGAAGTACTAGCTTGAAAGAAACATTGTAATAGTAACGTGTGAGTCCAAGTAAGTATATGTGTCGTCTAAAATGGAATAGGTAAATAGATAGTCACATTTGTTATGAGAAATTCTAATATGGTCATATGACTAAATAAAAAGTGTTTGGTGATACACACATAAATAAATATTTTTTAATAATAAGAAAGAAATTGATAAAAAAATAATTGAATATTTTAAGAACTATATTTTTTTTGTGTGTTCAAACACTTTCGATTTGGTAGTGTGACTATCAAATAATTCCTCCATTTGTTATTCCCTCAAAAAAGTTGACATCTGTATCCAATTATATCCATTCCACCAAAACAACATTAAATAAACAGACACAGAACCAAACATACAAACAGAGAAAGTAACCAACCAACAAACCATAACTTTGTCACTAACTTTCACCAATACAATACAATGTCCCATCGTGGTGGCGCGTGGAACTCATCGCCACCGTTACTCAGCCCACCACTTCTCATCATCCTACTCCCTATCCTCGCCTTCACCCTCCTCTTCCTCACCGTCCCTCCTCTTCTCTCCGCCACCACCAACCTCCTCCAACATACCTCCTCCGTCAAAACCAGCTGGAACTCCCTCAACATTCTCCTCGTCGTTCTCGCCATCCTTTTCGGCGTCTTCGCCCGACGAAACGACGATGAAGAACCATCAACACCTCAGCAAACCACCAACAACAATGTCATTCCCGATCAAAACGACACGTTCAGAAGAGTTTTAACGTCGTCTGAACGAGGTGGAACTAGTGGCTATGAATCGCAACAATGGTTTGGATTCTCTGGTGAAGAGAGTAAGGTTTTTGATGAAACTTCGAACCGGTTGTTACAGTCACCGGTGATAACCGGTGTTACTCGGATGAGAAGGAGTAGTAGTTCTTATCCAGATCTACGTCAGATGGAAACCGGTGATAATGGTTACAAGTTTCGTTTCTTTGATGATTACGAAATCGAGAAACAGTTCCGTTCACCGGCGAGGGTATCATTTTCTGTTTCAGACCACCGCAAACGGTTGCCGGAAGAACGGAGTCTAGAAGAAAAAGAAGAGCAAGTTCACGTTAAGGAAATTCCGGTGGATACCTTTGAAGTTCGTTCTTCTTCTTCTTCTTCTTCTCCGGTGAAATCAACCATTCCGCCACCGCCAGCGCCAGCGCCTCCTCCACCGGTTTCAGCTCGGCGTCATTCAAACCAGATACATCGGAGAGTGGAGAGTAGCAGCGAGATAACGGAGGTTGAAGATCCTGAATTGACAAGGATCAATACTCCACCGGTGAATACGTCAGATACTCCGCCGCCGTCACCTCCTCGGCTGTCGGTGAAGACACGATCTGAGCGAAAGAAGAGTAATGTGAAGAGAGAGATAGCAATGGTTTGGGCTTCGGTACTCTCTAATCAGAGAAAACGAAAGAAGAAACAGAAACCGAAAAACGATCATGATCACCATTACGATAACGTTGAAGAATTAACAGACAATGCAACAGCGTCACCAGTGACGATGACGCCGCCGCCTCCTCCACCACCACCTCCGTCGGTTTTTCACAGTATATTCAGAAAAAGCCATGGCAAGAGTAAGAAAATCCATTCAGTGCCAGCGCCGCCTCCACCTCCACCGTCAAGGAGAACTTCTAAATCGAAGAAACATATCCCTCCGCCACCACCGACTCCTCCACCAGCACCATCACGCCGGAAAAGTCACACAAAGCCGCCATTGCCGAACAAATCAAGCAACTTCATCGAAACCTTCAATGCCGGCAGCCAGTCGCCATTGATTCCCGTTCCTCCTCCTTTACCGCCATTCAAGATGCCGGCAATGAAGTTTGCAGTTCGAGGAGATTTTGTTAAGATTCGAAGTAACCAGAGCTCCCGAAGCACATCACCAGAGCGGGAGCACATTGATGTGGAAGTAACGGAAACCATTGCCGTTGTGAATCATAACGGCGATGTGACTGGGCCCGTTTTCTGTCCCAGTCCTGACGTGAATGCAAAGGCTGCAACATTCATTGCTCGTCTTAGGGGTGAATGGAGGCTACAAAAACTCAACTCCATCAAGGAGAAAGGCAATGGCTCATTGCCTCATGCAAGAGATTAGTTACACTAAAGTAGGGTTTTAAGCAACGGTCCACGATCTCGGCTACGACATAATGATTTTTGATGTTTTTACTTGACTGCGGTTGAGACTGTATTGCACGCATTTGAATCGTGACATGACTGCAACCGTTATTAGAACCCTACACTACACTTTGTAAAAAGACCTATTGCGAAATTGGGCTCTAACTATGGTTTTTTGGTTCAATTATTAGAGCCTAGTGAACAGAAATTTTTGAGATTTGAGTTTTGGTTTGCTTGGTTTTGTTGATTGATATTGATGCATGGTATTTTGTTACTATGGTCCTAAAGATGATGCATTAGAATTTTAAGTATAACTGATTTGTATAGGAAGATAGCTGAGGTGAAGCTCTAATTCTGTTTTTGATGTGCTATTAGAGCTTTTACCAGATTTATTGAGAGTGTGAACTTATGGTTTGGCATAGCTTGTATGTTTCTATAATATGCAGCAATGAACCTCTGATTGTATTTGACTATTTGTTGAATAAAGATGTGATTTACTACTGAATATATGAAGTTAATTGGATTTGGTAACAATCAAGACTTGTTAGCGATGTGGTTTGCTATAGATATTTGTTATCTCGACACTTTAAGCATTTCGTCCTTACAAGTCTCGTGTTTGGGGATTGTTGAATGTTATAGAACATTTATTAGTTGTTACTTCGGTTTATTATTTTAAGTATTTCACTCTTAGGGACCTCATGTTTGGAGGATGTGGACTGTCATAGGCTATTTGTTATCTCGGCTTATTATTTTCAACACTTCGCTCTTGCAGGCATCATGCTTGGGAGTTGTGGATCGTCATAAATCATCACGTAGACTAACTTTCTAATCCCAAATATGGTCATTGCAAGTGGATGTTGCCCCAAGTTCGCATACTCAGCCCATTACCCCTTATTCGACACATGCAACTATCGCCAAAAGGGACAATGTTCTAAGTTTTTGGCCTACCCACGTACTGGGAAACAGGTGCAGGACGTAGGGCAGCTGCATGCTGAGAAAATGGTCGAAGGAGTTGTCGTCTTAAAAGATAAAAGCATAAGGGTTAGGAAAAAAACTAAGTTACTTGTTTCTCAGTTATAAGCCGGGACTTTTGTCACGACACATTGTCTGCAAAGTCCATTGTTATTATTGATATTTTGTTCAGAAATATTGTGTTTTGCGAAAATTTTCAAAGGTGACTTTACTTTATCATTAGTGATGTATACATGAAAATTAAATATCACAAAGAGGAAAGCAACGTTTCAATTTTCAATCATGTACTATAATTTTCAAGGCTAATAAAGGAGAACCACTTTCATTAGGAATCTTTGCTTTCTCTTCCCCAGTCAAATATGAAGTAGAACAATGTATGTCCTAATCCATGCAAGCTTAATTCAAACCCCACCTTTTCATCATTATAGTAATGATTTTTTTTGAAAGAAACTCTTTCTTTGAAAAGTTTATTATTTATTAGGTGATGGCAATGTTGTGCACGCACTAATAATATCAAGACTGAAAAGAATAACAAGTATAATAGAGTGATTCAAAGATGAAGCATTGCTCATTGGTAACTAGTTAACAGTTTTGCTTTGAAAATTCAATTCGAGAAGGAACAAAAAAATAGAGGTTGGACATGTACAAATCAACTTTATCAAGCATGGATAAAGTATGGATATGAACTATCATAGTTATTAAGACAATAGTTTTAGGCTTTAAAATGAAGCGTATACACACAAGGAATTGTTGATAGAGATGGTGATAAGATGTTTAATGTTTTTATTGCTAAAGTCAGTTTATATATGTTTAATTATTTTGTGGATCTCTAAACTATTTTATTTTTTTAAATTATTCTGTGGATATTTACATTATTAAAATTTTAAATACACTTATGAATTATTAAAAATACACTTATGAATTAAAATATATTATAATTTTGTCAATAATATATTTTTAGATTCCTAAACTAAGTTTTTTAATTAGATCCCTAAACTCTTAAATAATTTATAATTAAGTCCTCCTGAAATTTTAAATCATTTTTAATTAGGCCCTATTTTTAATTAATTTGTAATATACTCTCTAAATTAAGACACTTAATTATAAATTATTCACATATATTTTTTGTCGATAAACCTAGCTTAAAGTAAGAGCCTTAGTAGCCTAACCCTTAGAATGACTCTGAATGGGCACGAAACTAAGACACTATTTAGTGGATCCAAAAAGGAGTGATGGAAGTGGATGAGACCGGATTTAATTTTTTTTTATTGATTGAACTAAGATATGTGAACAGAAGCTTAAATTTGGGATGGCAGCCACCAGTTTTGCTTCCACTAATTTGGCTAAGCTAACAACATCAGCAAAGTTGTAGTGTTTAAGCAGAATAAGTTAAGTTTGAATGTCACAAGAGATAAAACACTTGAAAAATGCTTCATATGGTAGGCCAGTCACTTGATTAGATAAAGTGAAAATGAAAGCACCAATAAATGATGCTAATGGTAATCAAAAGAGTGCAAAGAATATGCAAATTTCAAGCACTAGGTAGCTCCAAAAGAAGAAAAGTATATTTGCAATTTTAGTAATTGTTTCTAATCTTTATTCTAGCCACACACCTATTTTATAAAGACTAGAATGACACCATATACGATAACAAAATTGATAATGACATAAATTTGAAATAGAGGAGTACATTGCAACCTAATTAAGTCTAGCTTTGCTAACCTAAAATAATCTAAACAGAAATATAATAAAATTGTATGGTCATTATTTTTCTCATCCTATGAATTTCTTGCTCGTCCTATTCGGATTCTAAAATCCAAAATGTTTCAACCTGTTTTAGGAGGTTTTTATAGGGTGTTTATGCCGCTCAGATTCTATAACCCGAACTGTAAAGGACGTGCGAAAAACCTCAGGAAAAAGAAGCAGTCAAATTATAGTGTTTAGCCTTACTAACCTAAATGAATATCCTGTTTCACTAACTAGACCTAATTATAATCATCTAAGCAAGTAGAATTCTTAATAGTTCTCGAGTTTCTGTCAAAATAAATAATCTGAGCATATTTATTTTAAGTAATGCAAACTGAACCACACATTATAATCTCTAGACAGTCTACAATTTTTAAGATATGTTTGTACGTGCCACAATTATATTCTTTATGGTAAGATAAATGGCAATGTAAGCTACAAAAAGCTTTGTAAGTCTTGTATAAAACGATGGTAAAAAAGAGATAGTATAATGAAAGTGAAGCTCAATGAAATTCAAGTGAAGACAAAACTATAGTGATGTATTATTATTTTCAAGACATTGTTATATATAGTAGCTATCAGTATAAATGAATGTGGAATGAAAGAAGAAAAACTGAGAATATACATTGGTGTATCCCATTCAAAACCATTACAAAACTACAACCTCAACTAGTAATACTAGGTGCACATTTAGAACGACGATGAGTTTGACAAAACTTCAGTGATACCGTAATTTTATTCAAGCTCCTAAGTGTAGCTTTTGTTGAAATCACGGTGACACATTGTGATTTCGCTTAACATACACGAGTATGATTAGTTCGGTCATACTATGGAAATTAATCCATGTTGGGACTCAGAGACATCTATCACAACAGATTTGTTGAACTTCCTATCATTTTAACTTTATCTTCATCTATGATTGATCATTTAGTATTGGAACAGTTTGCATCTCTGATTTCTTTTTCTCTTTGAGAATAACCTGCCTAGGCATAACCTCTAACAGAAAGCTTGCTCCATTCCACACTGATGCAGAAACCTTCAGTATTTGGAAAACCACGGACAATTCATAGGACAAGAATATCGGAACAGTCAGCGCCATCGTTGCCACCGTAAACATTCCTTGAAGAAGAATGAACATTAACAAGCGGTTTTGATCCCCGAGCAAGCCACTTAAGCGCCACCACATGTTATTTGCTTTCTGAGCTTTTTTAGACAGTTCCCTAAAAAATGTAAGATTAATAAAATGTTTAGCGTCAAAGAATGATCTACCACAATAAAACACCTATTGTGCAAAAAAGGTCTGAAGGAAGGATTTAAATAATAGTCACGTGTCCATGAGTTGTCCCCTCAGTGGTAAGAGCTTGACCTTATAAGCTCAAGGGACAACAGTTGTAAAGTGATCACAAGTGCCACTTTAAGCAATTATAAATAATAGTCAAGTACATTGTGGCCGTTGATATTGTAGGGAAAAGCAGTCAAATACAGCTAATGCGGTTCCAATCACGATTGTCGACCACCCTTTGAAACTCTATTGGTCTAAAGCAAACATAATTGGCTAAACCGAATGAGAAGAGATGATTACCTATAGGAAGTCATGACTTCAGGATCTCTTAAAAATCGTTGTCGGCGTAAGACATTGACAATGAGGTAGTATAGAATCTGCCACAAGGTGTAAACTACTAAGGGAACCAGAAACAGCCATGTACATAGATAGGATTTATCTTCAATATAAGGCCATGTAACTCTTGCGGCAGCTCCCTCTGGTCGCATAGCTTCTAAGGTCTCAGGATTCCACCATCGAATGGTAAAGAAAACCAATCCTGGAGAGAAAAAAATTCAGTAAGGTATGATGAATATTATAAATGGATGCATAAAGTAACGTAAAGGTGACAATGACATGCCTATCACAAATCCATTCCAATGGTAACATCTATCAAATATTTTCATGTTTAGGTAGAACCGTAGAAGTTCTAATTCTTCATCATATAATCAAATGCAAAAATCACTTTTATACTAATTGTACAGCATGAAACATGGGGAGTTAGTAAGATATTAAGACTCCTAAATGGTTTTACATCCGACAGATAAGTAGTAATGCAAGGGCGTAGAGATGAAGAAAAGAAACATCCAAAATCAGGCAAGCGTGTCAACAAACAATAGAATTTGGTTCAACAACTAGTAGGCCAAACCAGATACCAAATATATTGCAACCTGTTAATAACTAAACCAGATACTGAATAACACTGATAAAAAATTTCCATTTTGAGGCAAAACCAATGTGATCGAGAATTTGCTAGTAAAATCGAGAATTTACCAATGTTATCAGGGTTTACTCGAGCTCGTAATATTTTATCAAAAAGAGAGTTAACTCGTAATATTTTACATGTGAGTTAACTCGTTTTCGTGACCTATAACCGTAAACTCAAGAGTTTGACAACCATGACTACTACCATGGTTGAAATCAACACCAAAGAAATGAAAACTACCGGTGTATTGGTGGTGTTTTTTGTGGGGTGGCAAAATTGCAGCTCCATTGACCAGCATAAATAGAAGAAAATAACAGAGTATAATGTTATGCATAAATACACAAAAATCCGATAAAGGGCAAAGGGCAACCCGGTGCACTAAAGCTCCCGCATACGCAGGGTCCGGGAAGGGGTCCCACCATTTGGTGAATTGTATGCAACCTTACCCTGTTTTTACGCAAGAGGTTGTCTCCAGGACTTGAACCCGTGACCTTTCAGTCACATTGCAACAACTTTACCCGTTGCATGCATAAATACACAAAAATCCGATATCAGAGCAAAATATTTGTGTGTTTTGTTAGGATGTAAATAATCTTGGATGATGTTAATTGAAGGTCCATTACGTTGCTTTTGCATAAACACATGTTTAATAAGCATAAATTCCTGCATCTTTAGCCTTTTTGTTTTCTTATAAACTTTTAAGTGCGAATTGCGAGATTTACACAAATAGAGTAAGGCACACATCTACAAAATTTTCCAGCTTCAAAACTTGTGACCAAGAAAGCTTATTTTTATTATCACTGAACAATTTTAAAATTGATCACGTATACGAACTTTTACTACTAAACTTAAGATCTCCTTGTCTAGCATGAATCTCTTGAATAGTAAGGTTACTTTTGGTTACGTAGAAAAATGTTAGTAGATTAGTAGTTTTGTTAGTGTCCGGGGTTTGGACCCTGGATCTCCTTTTTAAAACTTCTTTGGTGTTGCTTAAGTCACCAACCAAGCTAACTACGTGAGATAACAAATATCTATATCTATGTGAACAAAAATTAATGGATTAAGCTAGGGCCAATGCTAGATACCACTCTAGAATCCTATTAATTTTCAATGGGAAAATCATGATAGTAGAACTTGAACACAGCAAGTAAAATACTTTCCATCAGAAATATTATATGTGGTTGTTTCACAGATATGTCCAATATTGAATCAAATGCATATTATACAAAGACCATAGTAGAAGCCAATGATTTTGAACAAGTTTATTATCTTGCTGAAAAAATGAATATTAAATATTGTAGGTATAACATACCTGGTAAAAGATGGATAAGAACACTAACGATTTTGTCAACCGAACTGAACACCAAACTGCAACGCCAAATAATCAAAGCCCATGCTAACGGGCCCTAAAACCGCACTTAAATCAATCACACATTCAACCAATGAACCATTCATATGCAAGGATGTCAAATTACTAACGATAAAATGCTCACCTCAGCAAATGAAAAGCAGACCAGAAAAAGCTTCTCATTCTTTGGATAAAAAATAAGGTAAACCAAAAAGATTGTATTGGCATAGTAGCAAAAATCCTGAAACACATGAACCGTCGTTTAATCAACTTATTCTCATTACTTATGTTTCTACAAGAATAACTGAACAAATTAATAATGTTATCCTTATGATAATGATAGCGATGAGGCACTCCTCCAATGACTTTAATCAGAAAGGGATTGAAACGCAATTTAAACACATAAGCCCTCTTCCAATGAGTTTTCAGCCACTTGTCTCAGACAAAATTCAACCTTAAAAAAATACACTTTTTGACAGTATAGTTTTTTCTTTGAAGAAGCCAAACTAGCCCACTGAAATTGGCACCGGGGAGAATTGAACCTGAGACCTTGAGAGGAGCACACTCAAAGGTCCCAAGGCAACATCACCAGGCCAACCCAAGTCGGTTCTTTTTGACAGTATAGTTAAAATCACATATGGTTTAGGGTTCTAGATTCACTATTAATATTATAACTGCATCATGCAGTTACATGTAGGAAATAATCTAGGCCATTTTGCGATTGGATTGCTCAGATCACATTCAAGTAATCAGCTTTAACTATAATCTCTGTCGTTGATCTAGATTAGACGCTTGTGATCGCTAACCATGCTATGCATTTACTGCAGGGAATCCGATTCCATGTGTTTGACAGTTCAAAATGGTTGTCTTTGATCCCTTCTCACAAAATGCCTATTCATGCTAGAAAATAACCAAAATTATGCTAGAATGCCAATGAAACAAATACGGTAATACCTAGCTAGCACCGGTCCTTCATATGGTGGACGTGTCCAAGTATTCGACACATGTCGGTATCTGATACCAACACCATAATGACACTAATGATTACATACAATCCCTATTATCTTCATAATGTCGGTATCTGAACACATGTCGTGTATGGTGTTCATGTTTGTGCTTCATAGACTAATATATTGATCCAAGAAACAAAAATATGATGCTTCCAGAAGCAATTAATAGTTTCATAGATGCAAAATAATAAAATTTCAAAATCAGATTCTGAGATATGTTAATTTACCAGGAGATAGTAATGCCATTTCTTGAACCTATAGTATATCCAACGAAGAGGAACAAAGACAAAGTAGAACAAACAGTACACTAAAGGAACATCTTGAGGTCCTGTAAAAGAGAATAACACAAAATTAAAACAAAAAACGAGACATTAAAAATTTTACTAAAAAAGAAAATTGTACTGAATCACTCAAATGATATTGATAGATTAATCAACTTACTTGCCCCTAAGAGGAAACAAAACCCACCAAAGCCAAGAACATTCAATAAATGAGTAACCTGAAAAAACAACAAAAACACATCAAAATTAAAACTTTTTTCACTATTCACATACCCAAATGGCCATACATGATGAAAAATATAAAATTTAATAAAACAAAATAAAACACTGCCAAAAAATATAAATAGAAAAGCATTAAAAACACCGACACTTCTGATTGAAGGCGAGCCCCTGACATAAAAAAACATACCTTGTTGATGAAACTTTCGTGTTCTTCAGCACGTTTAGCAATCTTAACAGCTTGTTTAGACAACACCTCCTTCATTTGAGACAAAAACAAAATAAACCCACATCGTAAAATTCAAAAAACATATATTTGTGTGTGAAAATCAAATGAAAAAAGAAGAAAGCAAAAGAAAAAACATGATTTGAATGTAACGTACCTTTGACCTATCCCTCAAACGTTTTCTAGCCGCTGCAGAAGGTTCGATGTAGGTGTATTCTACGTGTTCTTCGTTTTCAGACATACTCATTGAACAACGTTGGATGGATCCAGAACAATGTTATGTTTTGCAGAAACTGTTTTTTAAGGAAGGAAGGATCCAGAAAAAGTACAACTAATATGTTATTATTATGATTACGATACTTCAAAAAAAAAATAATGTTATTATGATTACGTGGAATAATTTTGATTTTATGGAACCTCTCAATTTTTTATTATATTTGAAAATTGAAAATTTAAATAAGAAATACATTTTCTAATAAAATAGTTTAATTGGTATACATTAGCTTTCCACCATGAAATTGGATTTTTGTATGTATGTATTTGTAATGAAACTATGAAAGAAGATTTGTTTGGAAACACACGTTTTTTCGACAAAAAAAGAAAGAAAAGGAAACACACGTTTTTGACCTTTGTAAACTTATAAGCTCCGACTAAAATAGACTTTTTTTTTTTTTGTCAGGTAGTCTATTGGCTAGAATTCATCTTATAAGGTGAATAAGTGGGGTGTCCGGGATTCGAACCCCGGCCCCTGCATATAATAATGCATTGTCCTACCAACTGAGCTATGCTCACGGGACAAATAGACTTTTTTTACAAGATTAAAAAAATACTTATTTGATAAATGATAATAATCATTTTTTTACAAGTATATAACATAGTTTTACTAACTTATTATAACGTATTATATGTTATAATTTATTTATTATTATACTTAAGTGAAAGAAACAATGAGCGAGAGAGCGTGGTCGTGTGAGAGAGAGAGGCGGGAACCCTTGGTACCACCGAGGGCCACCACACCGGCATTCTCTTTCGCTCATTGGGGGATAGGGATCCAAGCAGGGTGCCACCAAACAGGGGGATAGGGGAGATTGGACGGTTGTGAGACCAAGAAGGAGGAAAGCGCCGAAACAGGTGGATGATCGACGAGACAGGTTTCAAGGGAAGCGGCGGCAAGGAGGTTCAAGGAGGCAGAGGTTTAGGCAGTCTAGGGTTAGGGTTAGGTCAAATTCAGTGCTTCATCACAGATACCAAGATATGGTGCAATTTTATTCTGATGAGGACAGTTCTTGCGATCGACATAGCGTTTATGATTACCCCTATAACAGAGCACATAGGTCACGCGAAACAATGGTTATACGTGAGGGTTTTCAGCATGGTAGCGATGGGGTGCAGCAGGATTTCCAGTATCAGGTGGATGATTTTCCACGACTAGCAGCAAATGATGGGACTGGTTTTGAGCAGAAGAGGAAAGTATACAAGTCTGTTTCCAGACGCCGTACCCAGGTTCCTTTGGTTCAACATGATATAAGTGGTAAGGTGCTTCCTGAGTCTGTTTCTTTCTATTTTACAAATGTACCGCTTGATATTTCCTATATCTCGTTAAGGCAAGGTTTTGAGGTATGCGGTATCATGGAGGATGTGTATTTAGCTAGAAAACGTAACGTAAATGGCGGTGCGTTTGGTTTTGTTAGGTATAGTAAGGTAAAGGATGTAGAGAAGTTGTTGAAAGCTCTAAATAATGTTTGGTTTGGGGATTGGAGGGTGGTGGCCAAAGTGGCTAGTTTTGATAAATTTGGGAGGTCGCAGGTAGTGGGTGGGAAGCGAGAGGGAGTAAAAAATTCTGACGGGGTTAGAAATAGTATGGTGGTGAGAGATGAGGAGGTTGTAGGTGTGATGGGGAGAGAAGATGAGACTTTAGGAGATGGTTCAAAGAAGGTTACGAATGGGGTGGTACAATCAAAGCAACGGTATGTTCCTGTGTATCGATCTGATATCCAAGATGAGTTGTGGGCGTCCAAGGGGTTAGTGGTAACAGTGATGAATGGAGAGGCAATACCGGTTTTACAACACCGTATTTATGATGCAGGTTTTGAGTCTCTTGATCTTACTTCGTTGGGTGCTGATAAAGTTTTATTGAGATCATCCGGTGAAGGGGAAGTTAGTAATATTTTATCCGAAGTTGCTGAATTTTTTGGCAATTTCTTTTCTATGTCTCTTAGGTGGAACAAAGATATTTTGGTTCGTGAAAGAGGAGCATGGGTTAGAATTTATGGTGTGCCACTACATGCGTGGAATCTTAATTTTTTTCAAACTATGTGTATTGGACTGTGGTCGATTGTTGCGGGTGGATGATTTTATGTTGGATAAGGAACGTTTGGATTATGCACGTGTTCTAATTGCAACGACTTCTTTAGAGGTGATTACTGATTATGCAAAGATGGTTGTGGATGGGGTACTTTTTGAGTTCAAAATTATTGAGGAATGGGGGTTTGCTTTAGGTGAAGATGCATGCCTTTTTGATGAAGAAGGTGAGACCGAGAATGCACATTCTGATGTGGGAGAGCCACATGATGCTTTTGATGGTCGCAGATGATAAGTGCCAAGAAGTAGTAATTCTGATGGAGATTTATGGCACTTTTTGTAACTTGTTATGCAAGTTATCAAGGAAAAAAGCCAAGAGTTAATTGAATTTTATCCATTCACGCTTTATGTATCTT
>Ga0228710_1005585_pt1 | contig 19471 bp, 10 predicted proteins | sample MedpolnodulmetaG_FD_177995 | JGI IMG/M metagenome (GOLD analysis project Ga0228710, IMG submission 177995) | Root nodule microbial communities from Medicago polymorpha collected in Santa Monica, California, United States - pink nodules | ecosystem: Host-associated > Plants > Roots > Nodule... | reverse complement strand
TATGTTATTTAATTTTATGCAATCAAATCAAATCTAAACAAAATAATTTATACATCCTAAATATTTACTTTATTGCTAAATTGAGATTAACACAGTCCTCGTGGATACGAACTTATTTTATTACTTCCATGTATTTTTAGTACACTTTCTAAAAGTCTATCAGTCCAAGATACCCAATCCTATTTAACACAGATTGTGGGAATCATCTGACCAAACAGAATGTTGACCGTGGAACCAGTGGTGCATAAATTGTATATCACAATGAAAGAAACCCAAATCTTGAATCCAAAAACAACTAAATCCAATATTTTTAAACCAAAAACTGCAAGAGTATCGTGAAGAGCCCATGGTGGTTCCAAATATTAGAGTCCTGAAAACAAGCTCAAGGGAACGAGGTTCGTGAAGGCTCTAAACCACAAATAAAGTTTACTAGAGGACTACAACAAGGGAAAAACACTCCGATCAGAAATTTTTGGATGAAACAGTAGTGAGAAGTCGATCGGAACTCCTTGGTGAACGACCACGAGAGGTATTTAAGGGTGGTGTTGCGATGATAAGCATGTGCACCACCATTTCTATCAACTACATCTCTTTTATTTAGAATGAGGAAAGGATGAAGGGTTGAGCTTTGGTGGTGCGGTTGAGTATGAAGAGAGGATACATGTTCTTAATCAAAGTATTCATAGGAAACTTGTGTTAATCCAACAAAAAAACATAGAGGAGTTTCGAAGAGTTCTAATCACCGTTAAACATCTAATTAAACAAACGAGGCATATTTGTCAAAACTTGCAAACATCCTTAAATTTATAGTCTTTAATAATAAGTTTTGTAAATTTTGTAGTAGAAAACAACAATCTCTGTAGAGACGATACACTTACTAATTTATTACTTGAAACTGTTTGGTGCACTTACCAAATTTGTCATCAGGTAACATTGTTTCTCCTTGTATCTGCAAAAGAAAAACATGTTTTTTATATTATTTTTTAAACTACTTCTTGATAGAAAGGGGGGGTCACATGTTCGAACAACATTATAATTTAACCTTCCACTAAGGTTAAAAAATTATCCGACCTTTTTCCTAAGGGTAAAAACATTTTTATTCCATCACAAAAGGTTAAAAAATTAAAATTATTTTTTATAAATGGATTTTTTTGATATAACCTCCTTACTAAGTATATTAAAGGGACACACAAGATAATTCAATATAGTTAAGGGACATTTTACCAAGTGTTCTAAAATCTATTAAATCTATGCAAAGTAAGTTTGAGCTTTAAACATTATAATGTGGTCATATCTTTTTCTATTTGATACATGCAAAAGAAAGGGAAATATATGGCTAAACATGTGACATTTGTTTATGTTATGATCTGCTTTATGTCCCTATTTCTTGTTGCAAAGGGGGGGTAAGAATTGTTTCATTATGTCGAAATTGTATTTTTTCCTTCGTATGTGATCTTCTATTCCCTTTAATTTGTAACATTCTTTTTTCCTTTTTTCTCATTACAGCATACTATGAATGTCATAAAGATTCTGCTTGTGAAACAACAGTTAACTGTGTGCTTCCTAGGATTCCTCGGTGTATTAAATACAAATGTCTATGTGGTCTTTCAAATGGTCCTGGTAATCGTTAGAGTACAAGACCAAAGAGAATAGAAAAAGGCTCTACAGAGAGGAATGACTTCTTGCACTAGGAAAAGATATAATAAATATAATATATGATAAAATATTCTATGATATATAATTTAATTATTGTGTTGGCACCCATTACTTGAATTGTTTTTTTTCTTCTCTAATTTCAAAGACCATGGAGTTATGGCTTGGTACTATAAGACAATGATAATCAAATGAAATAAATAATAAGATATTACTATTTAGATTATCATTTCTATCTTAATTTTATTAAACACACTAACTCATATTAGGATATTACTAACCATAACTCAAATATTACTCTTACAGTTATATTAGACGATTGTAGGATACAGTGCAATATTGAGGAAAGTTAATAAATTCAATAAATTTGACTAGAATATAATATTATCGAAATATATTTAATACAATTAATAATCCAAATTCTATACATAAACTACTACATATACACACATACTCCTTAACCTACAAATATGATCCAACTATGATAAACAACTTATTCTTGACCTCAAAGTATTGAAAGCGCGAAAAAACACAAGAAATGAGGATTCTCGATTGTATTTTGGTACTATATTGTTTAAACCTTCACGTCTTTTACTTGATTACCTTTTTAAAAAGAGAGTGTTTGATAGTAACAAATTCAAAGAGCGGGAACACACTCACATGGTTAAATAAAAACATATTTTTTTTATATTGGTTCACAACTCATGTGATTTCTACCTCTAGTTGAAAGTAACAAGATATCAGTTACAACCCAAAATAAGTACTTGAGCATGCACTTCAAAAGCCCATATTTGCTAATAGAAATATTGGCCTACTTCAACAATGGATATATCATAGAACCGTTTTAATGTGTTGATGTAACATAATAAAATATTCATATTACCATGCCCTCTAAAATAAAAAATATAACTTGAAATGGAATTATTTTGATTCAACCATTTCCTAATTTAACTTTCATTTCATTTTCTATTTTTAATACCTACTAATCACAAAAAGTTATTTTTTCACAATTTTGTAATGCAATAATAACCGATTCCACCCTTCAAAACAAATAACTGATTCCATAAATCTATGACCACCGAACCAAATCTAACAATTTATTTATCTTATTATTAATAAAAACAAATTGTCTATAGCTAGAACAACTCTCACAAATAAACTAATTTGTGAAGAATTAATTGGATTGAAGCTATATCATCATCATTAGCTGAAATTGAGATATCTCTGCTAGATCTTGGTCACATTTTGCATCAATTAAACAAATTGTTGAAATCCCAAAGGGATACATTCTCGAAGAGTGGTATATTCTTATTACTGATCAACAATTATTACAATATCGGGTAACCCTGTCATATATTTTATGTCGCCCATATATGTTTCCGAATTAGATAATTGTATTTTCAACATAGCGACATCTCTTTTTGGAGCATAGTTTAGTTTCCCCTTCTTTAGCACCATTTTCAAGTCCCTCAACTTACGAAGTCTCGTTTTTGTAGTATACCAATTCGTTAGCTTACCTCCGAGCCATTTTTTATTAACATAATGACATCGTGCTCTTATTGTAGCCCGTGTTACTGAATAAGCTGCTTTTTTTTGTACCAACAATTAAGAATTGTTTTCCTCTGCTTGCTGCATCAAAAAATGTTTATGATATAAAAAAACAAGCAGTTTGAGTAAGATTTGTAATATGAATACCTTTACGCTTTGCAATATAAAAAGTGTCATTCGAGGTTTTCATTTCCTAGTATCATGATGAAAATGAACTCAAGCTTCCATCAACTCTTCAAAGGTTATGTTCCAATATCTTTTTGTCATTTATCCCCGCACTTTAAAAAAAAAAGTGAAAAAAATACAAGACTAGATATCCTAAAATAGCAATAAATAATTGTTAGGATAGAGACTTCTTTTGCATAGACTGTAACAGCCCGTTTTTCGCTAGAATTATTTTATCATTTATTTATATGTGTTTGTATGTGCTTATATGTGATTAATTGCCTCTGTGTGTATTTTGGGTTAGGATTAGTGGATTTCGGTGTTAGAAGGGTATTATAGTCATTTTAGACTCGTGGGTATTTTGGTCATTTTGTGAGCAAGGGTAAATTAGTAAATTCTTGGTGAGGGTTATTTTAGTGTTTCAAGAGAGAACTATTATTTTACTAAGTTACTATTCGGTGGAGATAATTAGTTTTGAACTGGTAATTATTCGGTAACTTTTAACCGTAAGTGGATAGAAACTTTGGGAGTTAATTTATAAGAGTTTTGAGCCCATTAGACTTTTAAGGGTTAAGCCCATTAGTGTGGACACTATTTAAGTCTAGTCTTTGTAGAAAAATAGGGTTCACATTCATTTTATAAGAATTTGTAAGACGTAGAGAGAGAAAGTCCAAGAGGAGAAGAAAAAGGGTTAGAAGAGGGAAGCTTGAAGAACCAAGAGGAGATAGAGATTCTAGGAGCTAAATTGAAGCTCTTGCTAGGATTATTGCTTATTGAGGTAAGGTGGCTAGTTTTCATTCATAATCTTTTGTATAATCTCTTTTTTCTTGTTAAACCCATAAGTGCTTATTTGTGAAAAGTGATTAATTGTGAATTTAATTGGTGAAATTCGTGCTTGTATTTTGATGTAATGTTTGGGTATGTGAATTTGTTGATAATCAAGTTGTTGATGATGAAATTACATGCTCAATATATGTTTATATATATACTTTGTTGATTTTGCTCAAATTGGTATAAATTAGTTTTGTTGTTGTTGATTGTGATGAATTCATGTTTAAATGAAGTTGTTGTTGAACTAGATATGTTGTTGTTGCTGATTTGTACCATGGGTATTCCATTTTGTGAAGTTGTTGTTTGAATTGGTGAAGTTTGTGTTAAGTTGTTCATGTGAAGGACCAAAATGAACTTTTGATGCATGAGGTTGTTGACTGAGTTTTCGACATGGTTGAATGAATTGGACCTAGTAGATTTTCTGTTTTCATGTTGTGGTTGTGTTAGTCGAGTCGTTTGGGAGAAAACGGGTTTTCATGTGAGAAGTTGGTGTTTAAGCGTTTTTGCAAATGAGCGAATGCGTGAGGTTTTGGAAAATAATTTTTGGGATGGTTGAAACTTGAATTTTTCTGTAGATTATGAAAGAGCCAAGAGTTAGGAGCGCGTAGGCGAAAACGGCATCAAAATCCGATTAACGGTTTGAATTTTATGCGCGAAATGGTGAAAACGGAAAAACGAAGAAAAAGCTGTGCTGTCAAACGAGAACGGCCGTGTGTGTGCATGGCACGGGCCGTGTGTACACTCTGCCTTTTTTTTGGCACGGCCGTGCATGCTGTCAGGACTTCGGTTTTTGCCTTTTTGTGCTTTTTCACCCATTTCTGTTTTGAATTGGCCTTTGGTGTAAGCATGAAAGTTTTAGGTAATTTTGTTAGCTTTCCAATGGATTTAGTTTGACTTGAAAATGTTTTGTGGATTTTGAGTTATGATGAAAACACTCCAAGTGGGTCTTCGAGAAATTTTAAGGAAACTTAGCATAACTAATTCCAAGTAAACCCAGAACTTATGGTTTGTTTCCAAACTTCAAAACTTGAGTATTAAGACTCCTATTGGGATGTTTAAGAGTAATTAACCTATGCCTTGTTGAATCAAATTTAGTTTTCTTTTGATAATGATTTGGTTTTGCAAAATGATATAAACTTGTCATAACCTTGCGATTTTGATGATTTTTGTCGTAGTTGGTCTATGAAACGCACATGTATACTCAACTACACTCATGTGTGATTTAGGTATATACATATTTGAGGCATTAGGGTTTGTTTACTTGGTTTTGGTTCAATTATCTCTATTGTTTTAAAGTTGTGAAATGATAGACGAACTTGTCGAATGTAATCTTATGGTCAAATACTTGGTAAATCTCTTGTGTATAGTTTGATATAATTATACGAAGATGTGTGAACGAATCGTTGAATGTGATGATATCATGGTATGATGTATTTTCTCATTTACTTGGAATGTGAGAAATCGTATGTTGTTATTGAATTATATGATGAAGTCGATGTTGGCTTATACATATATGTTGATTGATTGTGATATTGATGGTGAATACATATATGTTAATTGATTGTGATATTGTCGGTGACTGCATATATGTCAAGTGTTGGTGACTTTGAAGGTGATTGCATATATGCTAAACGATTGGTGATGATGTGGTGAATTGTTTGTGTGAACATATGCATTGTGTCGAGTCATATGTTCATGCATACATGACTGATGGTGACAGATTTTTATATCCAAAATGTAAGACGGGTGTGAAATCTTACATACGATGTTTTTGTTGCATCGAAGGTGACCTTGAGGTGATTTGGTACCGCATGCATCTAGAAGAGTCTAGAACATTGCATGTATTTGAATAGTTGACGAGTTGTGTCATAATTGAATATTGACTTGGTGAATTTGTGCATTGGAGAAATTTGGTGAATGTTGTGATTATATAAATTGGTGAATTATACATTGGTGACATTGTGAACTTGTCGTGTTGTTGAATGATTTTGGAAGTTGAATTATCTGTTGTTCTATTAATTGAAGTTTAGTTTAATGTATATATATTCTTCACTGTTTATGTTGATTATGATTGATGTGAAGCTAGCCCCCAGTGGTTTTGACCGCCTACTTGTTTGTATGAATGGGTTGACAGAGTGCAGGAGTAGTTTGCTTGTTCGGTGAGTGCTTGGATAGCGGAAGCTATCTCCGTTATTGTTTCATTTGGAGTCTTAGATTAGGCTCTGATTAGGGTGTCGGTCTTTTGGATTATGTTGGATTTATTTGTTGTTGAGATTTTACCCATTTGTCGGTATTTGGAGATTTTCATGTACTTCCATATTTTGGTTATGACATGTATACTTGGAGATGTATGATTTATATCCGCTGCGTAGTTGTCTGAATTTTTATGCATGTTATATTTTGGGGAACTTTTGGAGACGTGACGTCTATTTCTTGAATAAATGATTTATTCGCGTGTTTTATCGCTTTAATAGAAATAGGGCGTTACATAGACAACTGACCATTAATATATCAGGTCATTCATTTTTTATATTTATTAATATAATTTATTATAATTTATTACCAAATGAAGTATTAAATCATATATGTCTAATACATCACATAAATTATTATAAAGAAAAAAACAAATAATTCTCTGTGATGGAACATTCTCCTATAGCCGGCCCTAGGTTTTTAGTTAGAGAAACTTCAACTTCTCTCTAAGCTTTTTCTCTCCTTCATTCATTGAAGAGCAGTGGTTTTAGGTCATTTTTTGACCTAGAATCACCCATCTACATCTTTTTCTGCTTGCTTTCAATCTACATAAGTGATTTTCACATCTATCAAGTTTTTTCTTTTGTGGTTTTTGTGATTTCGTCGTTCAAGTGCGGCGTTTTGTTATTCGTCGTCTTGTGTGCCGTTTGATTTCACGTTTTGTCGTGGTGTTCGTTTAGTTCCTATTGAAATATCGACTTCAGTCGATTACAAATCCAGTCAATGATTTGGACGTCAACGTTGCAGATCCGGGAGCATGGAAATTTCGGTGACTTAGATTTTTTCATATTATTTGAAGGCATTTTGTCGTTGTATGTTATTAACTTAGGTGTTGTGAGTTTGTTCGCAAATTCACCCTTTATGTTTTTAGCGATGTTTGTGACTGATGTACTATATCAATTTGAATGAATAAATGTTGTTTTGTTTTTGTCAAAAAAAATTCTCTGTGATGGAACAAAAGATTTTCAATTTCTACTTCGAATAACTGTTTTTCAAGGTAATTTTGTTATGTTACCTTGACCGTATACAATTCATTATTCTTTTGAATTCAATACAAATGGGGTATCATTCCCCCTAAAAACAACATTTTATTTAAGACCTTTCAACAAATCAATACGACCCTGAAGAACGGTTTGCTAAAACTCTAGAATTTTCTTGAAAATTCCCTTTGGATACGAAACTTTGAGTATTCATAGATGTTTTTGTTATTCCCAATTAAATGTATTTCTAATATTTGCTCCACTTTTGGAATACCTTGTGTTATATCACAGATCTCGCTTTTCCGGATATGAATGTAACTAAAATATCTCCTTGATAAAGGATTTCTCCATAATGCCCATGAATTGTTGCTCATCGAGTAGCCAAATATGGCTTAACTGATCTTATTCTTACAAAATCTATTTGAATTTAATTTTGACCCGATCTTAGTTTTAGATATGGTTCATTTTTCATTTTGGCTATATATATATTTTCACAAATAAATTTTCCAAGACTAATTATTGTAAACGTTTTTTCACAATAATAATGATTGAGAAAACACCAATTCAATTGGAATGGATTCAAAACCAGGGCCGGTTTTGAGGGGGTGCAAACAGCTCTATCAAATTGGGCCTCTAAAATTTGAGGGCCCAAAATTTTTATTTTTTATATCTACTGTATGTAAAATATTTCTATATATAAATAAATTGGTAAATACTTCACGTCCGCAGAAGTATCTCAATGGTTTCAGCTTGTGTTTGCCCTCCCATGGTTTTGGGGTCTACACTCACAAGTGGCGTTTTTCTTCTTTAATTAATATTTTTTTTCCTTTTTTCTTCATTAATTAATTTTTTTAGTATGGATTTGAGGCCCATATATCCTCAACACTCTCTCTTTTTTCTTCAATTCACCCCAACTCTCCTCAACATATTGAAATCATATATTTACAAATAAAAACACATATAACTTTTTTCTTCTTCTTATTTTTTCAGGGCACTTCTTGTGATTTTTGGCTCATACTTGTTGTATAAAATAACAAAGCTCTAACAACCAACATTATAATTATTCTCTAAAAACATTATAAACTTTGCTTTGCCTCCGTACAAACTAAGGAAAATAATAACCTAGAAAGTTAATAAAGATATTCGTTTGAAGTTGTATTTTTATATATTTATATGAATATTGATCTTTTATGTGTTACTTACAATGATGAATATTTTTTATGTTTATGGATCTTATTTTCAATTTAAAATAGGTGATTGTTCTTATTTAAAAATTGTGTTTTTATTTTATTAGGGGCTTATTTTTACTTAAGAGTCTGACCTCCATTTTCATAGGAACGGCCCTGTTCAAAACGACATTACTTAATAACGTTCATTTTAGACGAATATTTAGACCGATACACCCTCTTTCTACAACATCATTATGTGCAAAGTCACCAGTTCATCATCATGGATTGTCAACTTAGGGGGCATCTGTTCCAGATTGACCTAAAACTCAGTCCTTCATCAACTTGTGACCCATTTATAAGTGAATCCAGTCCACCTCACATAAGGAGGCCACAATTCGTAACGTCTCAACAACTTGAAATGTATCCCAAAAGCTAATAGATTCAGACATTGAAGGGTGTCGTCCGTAGCAGCCCCAATAGTACTCTCCAACAGCTCCTCTTGAGCGCTTTTAAGTACATTTCTTCACAAAAATACAAAGTATACCTTCTTTCTACTTGAAAACCTCACTGTTTACTATCATACTGACTTGAACATCAAAGTGCTTGTAAGTGCCACCTCTAACATTCAAACTCAACGGAACACTACTTCAGTTCAACCAACTTTCTTGATCATCCATTCCAAAGAATACTAAACAATGAGATCATCATGATGTAGTTCCAAATAGTAATAAAAATGTTCTTTTTCTTCTTTTTCTTCTTTTTGAGCAAGTAGTTCATGCGAGCAATTTATTTCCATTCTTCTAATAGTCCATGGTTTTGTTAAGTCAATGCTCAACACGCGTGAACAACAGCTAATTAGTGGCAATGCAAAAATGACCAATAAAATGAAAGTCAAGTCAACCACAATTGCATTAAATGTAGAGGTCAATCAAATAAATACTATAGGGATCCAATGAACTAATGCTTGTGTATATGTAGATTTTGGACATGTGTAGAAGCCGCAATGGGCATCGTGACCCGCCGGGAAAGATGATCCTCTACACGTGCAACAAACCATGTTAGGACTACTAATACCTAAGTAGTACTAGTAGTATTTTTCTTCAAGAATTCTGCTCTTTACCCAACAAAAAATGCTCATTCTCAACTGAAATGACTATAATGTATTTGCGTGAGTTAACTCACGCTAGTGTAAATCTCTGCGTGAGTTAACGTTAATTCACGTTAGTGTAAATCTCTGTGAAAATCTCTGCGTGAGTTAACTCACGCAGCGTGAGTTAAGTCACGCTGATTTAATACTAGCGTGAGTTAACTCATGCAGGGGTATTTTTAGAATTTCAGTTGGGAATGAGCAAAAATTATTGGATAAAGAGCAGAATTCTTTCTTCAACTCGCCATGGTACGTATAGATTAATTATATTCTGGAAATTTGAAAAATATGTATTGTCAATTTTTGGAGTGCATGTTCAATCCTCTTCTGATTTGAAAACAAAATCATATTCAAGGGATATGGTTGCTATAGTATGACATATTTGGACGTTTTTAATGATGAAAATTTAAATCTAAATGTTGCTCAGGACTTAAAGATATTGCAGCATGTTTTGAAGGATAAAGATGCTAGAGAAGTTTTTTTTTTTTTTTTGACAAAAAAGATGCTAGAGAAGTTAAACATAAAATATATATCGGTTAGAGAATGCGGCATAAACATGGTGAATAAAGTTCAGTTACATAATATCCGTTCGAGGGGTAAAAACTAAAAAGTCTCCTTAATTTGAGAAACATATCATTGAATTTTTAACTTTTCTTCCTAGATTAGGTTAATGTCCTCCAAGTTTTTTTTTGTTAATCATTTTAGCTTGGGAAAAAAGTGTTGTAAAAAGAAATCGAGTTAAGAAAGTATTTAAAATATGTGGTTGGTCTCAATGATTTAAACACTTTTAAACAAGTGGTAAAAACTAAAAAAAAGTCTAAACTCGGACTCTTAATAGTTTGTTTGGTTCACATTGACGGGAGGTGAGACATTCTAATACAATGGAGGGGAGAGAAGGGGGTGAATTTTATTTGCATATATAGGTTTGGTTTAAAAGATAGAAAATGAGAAATTTTAATTTCATATATGATTGATTCACAAGGGTGAATCGATGAATTTTAAAATTAATTTACTTTGTTACCCGTATAATATACAAGTTTCATGATGTTCATAGACCCATAAGGTTGAAAAAAGATTGAGGACATATTCTTAATATATTTCTCTATTAGTTCACTGCTACTAATTTGAGACTATTTTTTCATGCACTAATTCTATCTTAGAACTCATGGTATCATTTCCAGAAACAATAAAAAGAATAAGTGCAATTTTTCTTACATAATTTTTCCTAAAAAAAAGTAAGTGTAGTTTTCCTTGAAACAATAAAAAGGAAGAATATGTGGTGCAGTTTTTTTATCGTTGATTGTATTCATATTTGGTTTAAAAAATCAGTGGCTATAGACTATATAAAATGATAAAAGAGTGGGCAGTATTGTTTGTTCCAACACATATATTCTATATGCAGCCCCCTCTGTCCTCCTAAAAATGTGCTTGATTGTTCAATTGACAATTAAACGCAAATTAAGCAACGTACAATGCTTCATTCTATTTTTTTCTCTCCATAAAACTAAATAAAATTTAACTATGAACCACAGAAAGTAACTAGGGTTGTTAGTTTGATCAATTTTGTTAGTTTGATTTCTCAAAAGAGTTGAGGATTTAAAGTTCCAGCTAAAATACTAACATTTGTCATTAAAAAAAGTAAAAAAACTCATGTTCAAAGCAATCAACTTTTTAAATTGATTTCAATTACTCGATTAATTAGTCTCAAACTTTTATACTCAATTTTAAGTTTAACACAATAAAAAATTATAGTAATATTTGACGAACCCACATTTCCACATAAAGGAAAGAGTGTTGATACATGAACACCCTCATGTGGCAAACCACTACTCTACACATCTTATGTGGCATGGGCAATTTTGTCAATTAACAAAAAACGAGGGGTAATTTTGTCCAACTATACTCTGCAACTTTCTCACCCCCACTCTTTTCTCTCTCTTCCTTCACCCTCTCTCCCAACTTTTCTCCCTTCACCGGCCACCGTCACCGGTACCAGCACCACAACACCCATCTCGTCATCTCTCTCTGCTTTCATCTCTTCCTCATCCATCATTGTTGGCCGCCATCCTCCCACTCAAATCTCACCACCGCCGTCGCCCTTAAATCTCACGTCGTCATCAGCAAATCTGGCCACCATCGACCACCTTCGTCCACCAACGTCTATCAACCAACATTGTCGTCGTCAGGAGATTGTGTGAAAATGAGTTCCAGAGGTGAAAGATGAGAGAGATAACATAGATGAGAGAGAGAGAGAGAGATAGAGAGAGAGAGAGAGAGAGAGAGAATATTAGTTTAGTTTATATCTAAAAATTGAATTCATTGAAACATGACAGATGTAGTAGTAGCAGAAAGAAATGGATGGGGAGGAGAAGGGCTCTGAGGCCGGTGAAAGGAGGGGCGGTGGTGGTGGCATGCCAAACAGAGAAGAAAGAGGGACGGGTGAGGTTCGATAGAGAGAGAGAGACTTGATTGTTCTATTTTTTATTATTTTGGTGGAATAAGACAAAAAATAATTGCCACATAGGCCGTGGTAGAAAGTGTGTATGAATAAAGGGATGTCTATGGATCTTTAGCCTAAAGGAAAATACAGTATCGATCGCAACTATTTATTTACTTTTTGCAGAAAAAAAAATGTAGTATTACAACATAAAGATTTAACCTTGCATGATATGCACCATTTTTGTCATCAACTTTAATTATTTATTTTGTCTAAAACAAAATTTTAATTATCTATGAACTTGGAAGCCTTAGTAAAAATGAACTTGGAAGCTTTCTTAAACTATCATCAAAACAAGTTAATAACTTTTGTTAATTATTGCAATAATTAATAGAGAACTTGGAGCACAGAATCATGCCTATATGCTTGTACATTACTCAACTATGCTCAAACCGAGAATTTAGTTGAATTGCACTCTCTCATTCAACCTTGCAATTGCAAGCAACAAGCTTTCTTCCCCTAAGATCATGGAGCATTTCACGATAAACTTTAGTTTAAATTCCACACAAATTTCTTTAATTACCACACACACTTCAATTATCAAGTATCTGGCTAGAGCAATATAATTCACCATCTCTTAACTTGAGTTTGAGAGAGAATCAATATGGCCAACACAATCCTAAAGCTCACAATAATTCTCTCTTTACTCATCTCTTTATCCTTGTTTGTTTCATCCAATGATGATGATAAAAATCATCATGACATGGAAGATGAAGATGAAGAGGAACAAGAGTACTATGTTCTTGACACACATCATGGATCAAGAAGTAGATTCTTGGCAAGCATAATAAAGAAAGGAAGACAATGTAATCGTGAGACTAATAATATATGCAATGGAGTTCGAGCAAACAAGGGAAAAGATTTGCTATTTTGTTGCAAGAAACATTGTCGTAATGTTTTGAGCGACAAGAACAATTGTAATGTGTGTGGCAACAAATGCAAGCAAGGAGAAAGATGTTGCAATGGAGTTTGTACCAATGTTTTGTCAAATGTTCGTCATTGTGGAAAGTGTAAGAAGGAGTGTTCAAATGGTGATCCTTGTGGAAATGGGTTTTGTGGGTATGCATAAAATGAAGTTAATTAATTAATTATTACAAGGTATAGGAGTCCTTCTCCAAAAAAATTATAAGGTATAGGAGTCAATAAACTATATATTTTTTTAAAGAATAAACTACATATTATATATTTCAGTTTTGAGATATAAATGTATGAGAATGGTATTGATACATTGTTTTAGCATAAGTTACTTATTGGGAAAAATAAACAAATATTAACATGTTGAATAAAATGTATTAATAGCATACACTATTGGTTTGTCAAAAACTCAAAATGTAATTTGTTTTTTAGTGTTATCAATACCATATTATGAAGATCACTAACCATATGGAAAGCCAAGTATGTAGCTCGCCATCTGTGTCCAGTGATATTATTTGGGAAAGTTTATGGAAACAGTTTATGAAATGTTTATAAGTTGTTTTTTTAACTTATTTTCATAAGTTTAGTAAAAACAAAAAAAAAAACTTTATTCCATAAGTTATATATATGAGCACTTTTATGTTAAGGGTTTATGCAATAATAGCTTAATTAAGTTATTTGTTCAAACACAACTTCAGTTAGAAAAATGGCATTGCAAACTATAACCAAATTTGTTTTTAGCTAGGAATTATCATGATGAATCTAAGATAATTTTCATATATGGCCTCACTTGTTTTTTTCTCTAAAATTGATCTTGATCTTCTCAAAGTTTATACTGCAAGCAATGGTATATTCCAATTGCACTACTATGGACAGTGGAATCTTCGTCCATTCTTATTTCTTACTCTAATCTTTTCAAAAATTTGTACTTCAACGGGGCAGGCTTACTTCACTTTTATGTTTATTTCAATTTAATTCAATTCTCAAGTTGACAAAAGATTTTATTAAAATCTAAATAAATTGACAAATTAATTAACCCCACTAAAATAAATGTTGACAAATAACTGATGCTACATGCTGTCCAATTTTCTATAACGTGTGGACCTTGAAAGTTTGCCAAATCTTTTAATTGGCAAGTTGTCCATCATGAAATTAAATTGTCTTTCTAGTTCAATCTTACCACATGAAAATTTAATTTATCAACTCATCACATGAAAAATTGATTTATTTGACAATATCAAACCGTCAGCTTATAATAGACCTTTTAACATATAAAGTATACACACTTTTAAACAAACCATAAAACTATTTTAATTTATGGTTTATTCTACTTATGATTTTGCAAGGATGAAAAATAAAAACCATACTTACATGAACATGCATGGCATGATCTAAGATTTTCAATAATCATAGTCAACTAACAAGAGACAGCATATATAGCATCAAAGGTTAAACTTTGCAGATTGTAATACATAAAAAAACTTTAAGCTGAATTAGTCAAGTAAAAAAGATGCTATACATTAGAGAATCAAGAACAAGTGGTATAATATAAAGAGAAAACTATTCATGCAACATGCAATATTTTATCATAAAATCTAGTGTTTAAATCATCCTAAATGCATGACACCTTTTAGTGGAAGCTCACATTAATTCTTGTTCCTTAGGATTAGCAATCATAAAGTTCACATTTTTGTCACACCTAGAAAACAATGGCCAAAACCCTATTCAAGCTCACAACTATTCTTTTTTCCTTTATCACTTTATCTCTTCACTACCAAATAGCCTTCTCAACCAATACATTTGAATTGGATTCTCCATTTCCTCATTACAAATCAAGAAGCAGATTTTTGGCAACTACAATAAAGAAAGGTGCAAAATGCAACCCTATTGGTAAAAATATTTGTAATGGGATTTTAGCAAACAAGGGGACAGAATTGCTACAATGTTGCAAGAAAAAATGTGTTGATGTTATTGGTGATATGAACCATTGTGGTCAATGTGGGAAGAAATGCAAGCAAGGAGAACGCTGTTGTGGTGGAGTTTGTACTAACATATTGTATAATGTTAATAATTGTGGCAAGTGTAATAAAAAGTGTAAACGTGGGATTCCTTGTAGGATTGGGTTTTGTGGGTATGCATGAAATTTTATGAAACTTTACTAGAATGTTAGAATTTGCTCAACATTTTGGATTATGGTTGGATTCTTTGAATAAATTGTTGCTTTATAATTACCTGAATTTCAATGTATTATTTGACATTCAAATTTCTTAATTTCGAATGTGTCTGTGTACTTCGTTCTTATTTATTGGTTGAGTTTTGTTTCTCATAAAATATGCATGCATTTTTTTGGCTGGATGAAATTGAAGACTTCTAAATTTCAATATTTCACATTTGTCAGTTTCGGTTAGGTTATATTGTGATTTGAACCATTCATAATATTATGGTAGACTTACATCCACGATACTAGTTGATGTTGTGTGCCTTACCTCGATAAGAATTGAAGTCGAGTTGAAATTAGCTCAGGTCAACTTACCTCGATAGGAATTGGTTTGGTATGAAATTTGATTCAAGTTTGATATGAACACTTATTTTAGCTTGAACTCGACTCGATCTAAATTTGTTCTCAGTTCAACTCGTTAACTCATAACCAAAAAATATTTTATCTTTAAAATTAGAAATTTAGTTTAATTTTTTAGATGAAATGAGGGGGTGGGGAAGGAGGGGGGTTGGGTAGCTTAACTGGTTTGAGTTAAGGGATAAGGAGTTTGTGGTTCTGGGTTCAATCTCCGACAAACAAGAAAAACTAATACTAACAACTAATTAGTAACCTTTGTCATTAAACAAATTATTAAAAGATTAGAAAGATTAACCTATAATGGTTCGTTAAAGAGTATAAATGTAAATTAGGTCTAAGAAAAACTTCCTATCTTTTAACATAACATTAACCTATAATGGTTGGTTAAAGAATTAAAAGATTAGAAAGAAATTATCAAATGACAAGACATTCAATACAATTATTATGAGTGAAATTGGGAACAATAAACAAAGGCATGAATGACTGATTTCTCCTCTCACCATGTTTGTGGCATGCTTGTTATCTACGGCATTCTTCTCAAGCAAGATCGCCAAATTGTTGTATTCTGTCCTTGTCAGAGATACATTTCCTTCATCTTCAATTTTACCCTTCCAGCTTTAAAGTTTGGTGGATAACCATGCTTTCTATAGCATGGTTCAATGGTGTGGCCAATCTTGCCACAATATGTACACACCTATTTCCATGACCTCTTCCTCCATATCTCACATCTCGCCTTCCTGTTCTGAATAATCTCACATTTCTCATCATCAAACTCACACATGCATATGGACAAGTGCATTGTGGCATAGGCTTGTATTGATCGAATTATTCCCAACGCGCATGAATTTTAGTGAAATTCTCGGATATCTTTAGCGACCCTTGTTTCTAATTTGCAATATCTTGATACAAAGCAGCAACCCTGACTATGTCTCCTTGTAGGTACCGTTCAATAATTTCGTTAAATACATCAACAACGTTCTGAATAAACACTATGCTTCCAGCAATCTATTGGGTTGATTAACCATGAGTGAACTAAGTTGTTACATCGTTCCCATGCAATGAAATTCATATCATCTTCTTTAGGTACCGGAATTTGTTATTCGTAACTAGGATGTGATGCATTCAGCTCACCCAGTCATGGTAATTGCTGTCTCCGGCAAAGAGATGAGTAACACGCACGGTGGCAGGGTTTTCTGGCAGATGAATATAATAAGGATCCAGTACTGCATCTGGATTTGAATTGTTGCCATTTTTAATTCCTGAGTTGTTTCCACGCGCCATTGAAAAACGCAGATCTTGAATCGAAAGAGAAGGGAGGAAGAAAAAAAACTAGTGAATTGATTCAATAGAGTGGTCTGAACCAAGCTCTATGACACCATGAGTGATATTTGGAACAATGAACAGCCATGAATGAATGAATCTCTGATTCTCATTAGGGAAGAAAAAGAGAAAGTAGAGGTTAGCTAGAGTAACCAATTGCCGGTTCATCATAACTGCAATTGCAACAGAATTAGGGAAGAAAATAAATGGTAAAGAAATGGGAAAGAGGTAATCTGAAATGGGTTTCTAGACTTCCTCTTGTGTAGCTTGCTCAGAGAGATCCTTCCATTTCTAAATTCACTGAATTAACAAAAACACTGAATTTTTACATAGCAAAGTCCATGACTATTCAAAAATCAAAATTTGCCATTTTCCAAGTAGAAGCAGCAAGAAAAGTTTATGTTGAATATGCTACCTCCCATAGGATCTGTTGCACACGTTATGTAATGTTGACATTCTGGGATCGATGGCAACACTCAAGCTCGTCTACTTGGAAAATGGGTTGTCACCAGATTTATAAAGGATCACAACCATCCTCTAATTTCTACAGCTAATGGTTTCGGTAGAGGACGATAAAAATAAGAAAAATAATGAACTTACTACGAGTTGGAGCACCACGATGAACTATGTGCTGCACATAGAGAAAAACTACTCAGCTTCATAAACATTGTTGAGGAGCAAACAGAGGAAATGTCCAAAAGAATTCAAATAATTATTGACAATATAAGGAGAGTTGATAATAGTACTCCATTGACAATAAGAATGCAAAAATGTTCACAGAACAGAAAGCCTCGGGACTGTACTTGAGTGTTTAAATGAATGAATTTAGTATATAATTTCACTAATTATAGTACTCCATTGTTGGAATTTGTTCTTTGCTCTTCTCTTCCTGGTTTAAAATAATAAAAGAGGATAAATGTTTTGTATATACACTTTTTCTCTGCAGCAATGAAAAACTTCTACAAATATCGAATGAGTTCCACTGCAAATTTTCCTTTCTTTGTGGTGTTTACTTCTCCTATCTGTACCAAAATGAAATAAATTAAACATTACTCAAAACAAAAAGGAAGTGGTTTATATCCAAAGCCGTTCAGATGAACTTGGCCTTCTTTTAAGCTTTTACAAGTTACCTTTAATCTTCCCAATCCGCTAACTGATACAAGATCTCCACTCTTGATTGTGGTTCCTTTTGTAGTAATTGGGATCCAGTTTATACGTACATCGCCATTGCTATGAGCACAATATGTTTAGCACAATCATCATATAACAATGTAGCCCAAAATATTTCATGCAAAAGAGTTTGTATAGTATGAATCATGCTCAAACAAGTATGTCATATGCCAAAATAACCAAAGGGTAACAATTCTATGCTCGAGAATACATTTCTAGATATTGAAAATTTTGAAATAAGTGCAAGAAAATCAAGGAGTAGGCTAAGAAGCTTCTGAAAATAAAGCTAATCATAGCCAGAGACATTAAATTTATGCTCTATTTGGATAGACAACTGAATTAAGCGCTTAAAGCATAAACTCTTATCACACAAGTGCTTATATAAAAACTATTTCTATAACATAAGATAAAATAAAGTCAAACTGTTTTCATATAAGTTGTAAAACTTATGAGCTGGTTTCATAAGCTATCCTGGAGAGCTTATGAATATAAGCTGAAAACAGCTTATGGATATGTCATAAACTGTTTTCATAAGCTCTTCAAACAGTCTCACAAGTGTTTATGTCAGTAGATAAGCTCAAATAAGCCAATTCAAATAGCCTCATCCATATATTGACTTATGTTATGTACAACGTTTTATGACCAAGCATCATTTCACTATGCAGGAACAGATTTTGGAATAGGATTCAGAAAACAAGTTCTCAAGGACCAGTGTACTACAACCGTAAGCAAATCAAGAATTCAATAATATTCCACAGACATGATATATACACAAATTGGGGATTGCGAACCTGATCATGTCAACTAGCTTCGAACGTGAAATCTTAAATCCTGCACTAGCCACTGCATCAACTCTTAGTGACGCTTCTATAGTTTTGAATGATTTTGTTCTGCACAATAAAAAAAAATTGGTGAAGTCTGAATCACACAGTTAAGTGCTACTTTTATGTTAACTTCAAACCAGGACCAAGATGTTACCTTGGCGGTTCATAATCAAGAGAAATTAATGGTATCTTGGTGCAAGTTACTGGAACATTACGAACCTGAATGAATAAGAAGAATGCAATCAGAAGATAATTAGTCTTAAGATTTGAATTGAGTGTAACTCAACCTTGCAAAATCGGCTTGTAAAGTGAGGGATTTCTCCCATTTATAAACACAATTTCAAGCCATATCTCATATAATGTGGAACTTCTCAACAATTAGCAACACTAATACAACAACCTACACGAAAGCCGCACAAAAAAA
>Ga0228710_1005584_pt1 | contig 19475 bp, 12 predicted proteins | sample MedpolnodulmetaG_FD_177995 | JGI IMG/M metagenome (GOLD analysis project Ga0228710, IMG submission 177995) | Root nodule microbial communities from Medicago polymorpha collected in Santa Monica, California, United States - pink nodules | ecosystem: Host-associated > Plants > Roots > Nodule... | reverse complement strand
TTGAAAGCTCCTCTGTCAAAACAAAGAACTTTCAAAATCAATATCAGTGTTATTGAAGATAAATGTCTGCTATCAGAAGTTAAGAGTGAAAACTGGTTATGGCATCAGAGATATGGGCATATCAATTCCAGGGACTCGAATATGCTTAGTGAGAAGAAAATGCTGCAAGGTTTACCAAAGATAAAGTTGCCTAATGAAGTATGTGATATGTGTTGCACTGGAAAGCAGGCCAGAAAATCATACAATGCAATAGTACCATTCAATGCAACTAGAAAATTTGAGGTAATTCATTCTGATGTATGTGGACCCTTTGAAGTGAAATCAGTGGGAAGAAATAGATATTTTGTGACATTCATAAATGAATTTACTAGAAAGTTATGGATTTACTTGTTGGCTAAGAAAGATTTAGTATTTGGTGTGTTTAAGAAGTTTAGACTGCTAGTTCAAAATGAAACTGGTGAAATGATTAGTAGGCTAAGAACTGATGGAGGAGGTGAGTATACTTCCAATGAGTTCAATGATTTTTGCTCATCAAATGACATAAATCATGAAGTTACTGCACCACACACACCTCAACATAATGGAATCCCAGAGAGGAAGAATAGAACATTGGCAAATATGATAAGAAGTATGTTGAAGCAAAAGCAGATGCCTCATTATTTGTGGAAAGAAGCAGCTGCTATTGCAGCATATCTCATCAATAGAAGTCCCACAAAGAAGCTGCAAGACAAAACACTAGAAGAAGCGTGGTGTGGAGTAAAACCAAGTGTTCAACATCTGAAATTTTTTGGCTCATTGTGTTTCAAACATGTACCTGGTCAACTGAGAAGAAAACTGGATGATAAATCTCAGGTAATGATTATGGTAGGATATCACTCAATTGGTGCCTATAAACTATATGATCCAAATAATAAGAAAATAATGTTCACCAAAGATGTGAAGTTTGATGAAACAAACTGTTGGAACTGAAAAGACAAGGCATCAAATGAGTTTAACAGTCACCTCTATCTATCTGATTCAGAGATAGGAGAAGTTGAGACTGAAGAACAAGAAGAAATTGTTGAGGATACAAATGAAGGAGGTGCATGAGTTTCTAATAGGCCAACAAGGAATACTCAACCACCAAGCAAGTTGAGAGATTACGAGAGGTTTCCTGATCAAGCAGTCACAAATGAAGGTGATATTGTGCAATCAGCTATGCTTGCTGAAGCTAAACTAGTATCTTTTGAAGAAGCTCTTGAACAAAATCACTGGAAGAAAGCAATGATTGAAGAAATAGACTCCGTAGAAAAGAATGATACTTGGAGATTAGTTCAACTACCTATTGATAAGAAATACATTGATGTAAAGTGGGTTTTCAAGACAAAACTGAAGCCAAATGGTCAGGTTTCAAAATACAAGGCCAGGCTAGTTGCAAGAGGATTCCTACAGAAGTATGGTCAAGATTACTATGAAGTATATGCTCTAGTGGCAGGGATGGAAACAATCAGATTGATTGTTGCTATAGCAGTCAAGAACAGCTGGTCAATGTACCAGTTAGAATTGAAATCAGCATTTCTCAATGGTGAGCTTGAAGAAGAAGTATATGTGAATCAACCACCAGGATTTGAGATAAAGGGAAAGGAGGGTTATGTATATAAGCTTGACAAAGCTCTGTACGGTTTAAAGTAAGCTCCAGGAACTTGGAAGAAGAAAATAGATAGTTTTCTTGTTCAGCAAGGTTTTCTGAAATGTGTAACTGAACATGGAATTTACTACAGAAACACCACTAATAAGCTCATTGTATGCTTATATGTGGATGACATGATAGTTACTGGAAATAATGAAGAAGAAATGAAGGTTTTTAAGAAGAATGTGATGAAGAAGTTTGAGATGTCTGATCTAGGCATATCTCACATATTTTATGGGAATTGAGTTTGAAATGAATTCACAAGGAGTTCTGATTCATCAAAGGAAATATGCACAAGATGTTTTGAAGAGGTTCAATATGTTGAATTGCAAACCAATTTCAACTCCAGTTGACACAGGAGTAAAGTTATCTTTGGTAAATGATGAGAAAGAAGTGAATCCAACTCTATTCAAGCAAATTGTGGGTTCATTGAGGTATTTGTGCCATACAAGACCTGATATTGCATATGGTGTAGGCTTGATCAGCAGGTACATGGTGAAACTTACCACCTCACATCTAGTTGCAGCAAAGAGGATTCTGAGATATGTGAAGGGTACTAGTAGTTATGGTATCTATTACTCTAAGAATCAGAGTGATGAACTAGTAGGTTACTCAGACTCTGATTGGAGTGGAGATAAAGATGACAGAAAAAGCATCGTTGCTTATGTGTTCATGATTGGAAATGCAGCTTTTTCACGGAGTTCTAAGAAGGAATCAGTGGTTGCACTATCTTCTTGTGAAGCATAGTACATTGCAGCTTCCATGACAACATGTCAAGCTCTAGGGATCAACATGCTACTGATGGAATTGCAATTGGTGAAGGATGAGAAGATGGAGCTCAGAATTGATAGCAAATATGTCATAGACTTGGCAAAACATCCAGTAGCACATGGCAAGAGTAAGCATATTGAAACCAAATTCCATTTTCTAAGAGACCAGGTGAACAATGGAAAGTTGGAGGTAAAGCACTGCAAAACAGATGAGCAGACAGCAGACCTGCTCACAAAGCCATTGAAGCAAAACAGCTTTGATTACTTGAAGAAGAAGTTAGGAATGGCTGAAGCATCTAACTAAATGAATTAAGTAGGTGTACTGGTTTAGTAATTCAGTTTAGTTGGAATTAGTCTTATCTTTGTTTAGTAGTTTGTTTAGAAACTTGCACTTGAAGTAACTAACTAAAGTTACTTGCATGTGAAGTAATAAGTTTGTTAGGAGTTTGTTTCAATTTTGTTACATCACTTGATGTATATATGCTTCATCACTCTTGTAAATATGTAGTTCAATTCATTCAATAAAATTACACAAGTCTCTTATTCATATCTCTCTCTCTCTCAAAAAAAACCATAGAAACCCTAGAATCCCAATTTCATCTTCTTCAATTGAACACAGTTTTAAATGTTGGTTTCATTCAATCTTTATACGTTGTTCCATCAAAAACTATAATGTCAAAGTTATATTTAGAAGAAGAAAAATAGTGTCAAACAAAAAGTACCAGCAAGATGATAAATAATTTTTAAAACAAGATGATATCTATATTTACTTGCTTTTAAAATAAAATTTAAAAACAAGTGTTGTAGTAGGCATGTGGGGACAAGTTTGTAGTGACTGCATGAGACGGACAAAAACAAGAAAAGCCATGGAATTTACAATGAGCAACATAGAACTAGAAGTGTTGGTTTGGTTCGATAATATCCTATAGGAATAGAGAGGACGAAATGCATTAAAGACAAAGCACATCACATGGGGTATTCCATCACAAATATAGGCAATTGTATTTGTTATATGGTGGATATCTTCTACAAAGACAGACTAGGCCAGCTCCTTGAAGTAGAACCATTGACCCACCAAATTATTGTCACAGAAAGTGACCCCAAAATGACGCTTATTACTACTACATATATAATATAATGATGTTCCTGGCAATTGCATGTGCATCAGGGTCACAAAACTAATGTTAATTGCTATTTTCATTTTGTAATTTGAGCAGTGTAATTTAAACAATTATTTTGGGATAACTTAGAAAACAACCTCGTTAATTTTTATGTCTTTGATTGTCTATAAGTTATAAAAAAAATGGTTGTTGGAATAAGATTTCTCTAACTTTGTACTTCTAATTTTTATCCTAAAAAATCAATTGTTTTTGCATATTTTTTTTCCCTAAAAAAAAATAGAAGTATGCTTTTTTAAGCAACTACGTAAATATGTAGCAGTATATTTTTTGTTAAATTAATCTCTTTAGTCTCTGGGCTTGTTTGGATTGGCAATTGCTGATATAGTGTCGCATCCCTACGCAAATTCGATGTGAATTTACAAAAGCTACACTTACAAATTGTAGGATTTGTTGAGGGACTTAACATAGAAATTTTGTTTGAAAAGACGTGCATTTAATTATGTACAAGTTTAAATTTTGTTTGATGGCGTTAAACTGTCTTTGAATGTAGGACCTTCGTCGACAGTCTTTTTTTTCAACAGAGGAAACGAGTTAAGACACTTCAACACTTAAATTAGTAAGCGTCATGGATCCCTGTGGTATTTTAGAGTATAAGGTATGCGTATATGGATCAATGCCACAAGTTGATATTTATAGAGTAAGTCTAGAGATTTAGCTCTTGAATGGTTACCTGAACAATTGTCTTTCAATGACGCATGTAAGTAGACTAGAAAAGGTTGCTATTAGATCCCTTTGAAGTCTTGATCCGGTGATATTTAGGGTGTGTATGCGCTATGGGCTGAAATCCAATATATATTGAAGTTACTCCGAAAAGATATAATTAAAAGAAAAACAGTAGGAATAAATTTAGTCCAACAGTTTAAAAATTAAAGTTAAATTTATGAACACTTAGATGTCTCAAATATAATTCAGGAATAATTTCTTTTTACCATCAATAGAGAAACATATAAAAAACAAAATAACAAAAGAACTCCATGGATTACATACCTAACTATTTATTTCACTTCCCTTAAAAAAAACTATTTATTTCACTTGAAAAAATTCGAAACAACATCAACCAAACATCATTCCACTAATTGAACAATTGGTTATTTTGACAATTCTTGTGTAAATTGAATAGCACCACTTGAACCAAACACGTCGGAATCGCGTTTGAGAGGTAGAACGCGCTTTAGTCCATTCACACCGCGTAACCAAACAGGGACATAATAAGTAGAATGTCCTGGTTCTTTGAAGGCCTCTTGCTGAGTATCATGCTGATGTTTTTTTGAACAAGGAGTATCATGCTAATGTTGAATACCATCAATTTAATTTTCAACCATCACAATCATTTCAATTTAGTTCTTAGACCATGTAAATATAATAGTTAGTTTATAATTCATTGGGCCATTTCTATTAAAATTTTACGAGACTAAATTGATGAATTTCATATAATCTATTGTCTGCTTATTATATTTACATTGTTTATTGACTTAATTGATGATTTATTATGTAAATATTGTTGATCAACTGTCAATGATAAAAATAAAAAGCACAAGAATTGTGCAAAAAAAAAAGGCACGGGAATACCTAACATCTTTTTTTAAGTAAGAAATACCAATTAAACACGTATATAAAGTCACGTAATCACTAAATATGTGGTCGCTATTCAATTTACAAAGTCAAAATAACCAATTGTTTGATTATGAAATTGTCAAAATACAATTAATGGAACTTGCTCTAATAACCAATTGTTCAATTAGTGGAATGATGTTAGTAATTGTAGCTGTTCATTGTAACTTGTTCTAATAAACACACTGCAGCAGGGGATATTGATATTGCCCCAAAGTACTCACGCCGGGTATAACACATGCGCGAGTTAACTCATGCGGCGTGACTTAAGTCATGCATATGTAAAACAAACATAATTTTAAGTCACCTTAATTTTACGCTTATGTTGGTTAACTAACGTAGGGGTATTTTGGTTGGGTGAAATCAAAACTTACTGGGAGAAGAGCAGAATTCATATGGCATTGATGTTGATGAATACAACCCTAGCCCTATCTACGAACCCAAATACTTAGAATCTTCGGCAAATGGGTTCTGTAAAAAAAAGGGGGTGTTAATTCGGATGACAATACATGCTATCGTAAAAGTCAAAGAAATTGTGTTGTTAGATTTTACCCAAATTCTAAGATTTTGGTGATGTAGATTTTGTGGGCAGCGCCACTTTTTCATAAATGAGGCATTCACAGAATAGAACAAAGTTTGAGTTTTTCTTTTTATTTTCTAATGTCAGTTTAACACTGTTACGGTAAAGGGAGGTTGGTGTTATTTGTGAAAATAAAGGGGTGTTAAGTGACATATTAACATACCTTAAGGGAGGTGAGTGTAATTTACCCATTATTTAATGGTAGTAAGAAATTTGTTCAAGGAGGGTTTTCCATAACATTCACAAGGTAATTTATTCATCTACGGTTTCTCCATTTTATTGGAATTTCGTCATTCGTTAGATTGGAATTTCTATAGACTGGTTAATACGCTGCACTTTATTATCACATATTTTCACATCTAATGTGTCATTCTAATTAATTTATTACATCTTCAATCATATGAATCTATCTTTTCCTTTTTGATACATAAACTATTTTGAAGTGATCGTAGCAAAATGAAATATTATGAATTATCATATTAATGTATATACACTTTGGATTTTGAAATCAAAATTTTATATTGTTGAAGCTGACGTCGAGACTCACTGTGATCAACTCTTTTCGACAAGGTGGGAGGAACATAAACTAAGAGTCAGTCTAGAGATAGATCCAAAAATTTCAATAAATAGGATCAAAATTGTTTATCATAAATATTTATACAAAAATGTATAAATTTATAACCAATAAAAATATATAAAAAGTCGAGCTAAATTGATCAATTTCTCCTTATTAAATGCAAAAATTAAATCTCTTAAATTTAAACTTGCTATGCAAGTATGCATTTCACTACTCACCTCTATAAATATGTTATTAAACTCTTGAAACTGTATGTCAATCATTTCATAAAACACCTCAACTTGAAAGTGAAAAAGAGAAGTTAAAAAACTTGATTTGTTTTAACCGTCTGATTCTCACTTTTCCTTAGCCATTATATACTTCAATTTTCTTTTTATCTTTAGAGCATTATATATTTGTTTTAAACAAAAGCTAATGACTCTTTGTTTCTTACTCTTGGTTTTTACACATTGTAATATAACAACTTATACATACTGGGTTCAACATAAAATATCAAGTGGAGGCAAAATATAAAAATTTCCTATTATTGGTTGAAATGTGAAGCTAAGAGTAGGGTTAGCTGATCCCAAACCACACTATTTGGATCCGTGTCTTGGTTAGTTATGGATATTAAACTTTAAAGTATCTCAAGTCATCGATATTAAACTTTAAAGTATCTCATTTATTAAGTTTATCATGAGATAATTTATAAATGAGATGCTTTAAAGTATCTCATTTATTAAGTTTATTCTATATTCCTAAAAAAAAAAAAAGTTTATTCTATAGAATCCATGTTGCTTCCAACAAACTTCAAAGTGATGGCTACATCATGTTTATATTAACATGATATTTTACTGTAAAAAAGTCATGTTTACTAAACTATAATGAATTGCTTCATTCGAAGACATCTTAATTATTTTGCTCACTCAACTACATAGTTTAACCATGCTCTAGTCCACCATAGTTTGTAACTAGTTTACTTAAAATTCAAATAAAAACATTTTAGTAAATTTTTAGTTTATGGACCAATTAATCATCTAAAAAAGAAGTTTATAGACCGATTAATTGATAGAGAAAATTTGAGGGTTTATTCTTTTTAGAAACAACGGTGGTGTAAACAGCAATCCAAAACGACGACGGGTAGGACCGTTTAGCAGTTGAGGGAGGGAGGGTTATTTTGGTAAAAGCAAAGGAAAGAGAAAGATATCTGTTCTCTGTTGTGTTTTCTGTAAAACCCAAAACCCTACTTCTGGTTCTGACTGTGAAATTATCTGCTTCTTCTTCCTTCTTCAACTCACTTCATCACACTGCCATACACCATTTCTCGAACCGTGATTCTCTCGAACAAGCTTCAATCATGGTAAATTTCTCATTTCTCTCTGCACGTTTTCAATTTCTCTGATTCTCACAACCGCCACATCACTCAACTATCATCAATCATAACCGAATTCGAAAGAATCTCAGTCTTCAATCACCTTATCAATTCAATTTTCATCTCTCAGTTCCATTTCCGATTCATTTCAAAACTCTACTTAATTTCGTGTTTTCCAATTCTTACTATATTTCTGTGTTGCAGACGAGTCGCGCATAACACTAAAGCTGATGAGAGGAAAGGGATTGATTGTGCCACCGTGTTATTCTCGCGGCGGAAAAATACTTCAGACAGAGAAAGTTGATGCTACTTCATCTTCGAGCTATGAAATGATACTTAACGGAAATGGTAAGAAAAATCGAAAACGTAAAAGTCTTCAGGAATTGTATACAACAGGTGACATTGTGAACACCGTGTTGCTGAATGATGATGCTCCTACTCTGGGAAGTGAATTTGATTCTCTTCCTTCAGGTGCGTCTTTCTCTTATAACGTTGATTGCTAATACTACCGAATATTTCATCATTTTTGTTCTTATTTCTACTTCTGGATTAGATTCAAAATTATGTTATTGTTGGTAATCTTTTATATGAATAAACGGTACTTGTGTTTGGTGGTGACGGCTGAGTGCAGATCGGAAGTGGATACTGTGATTTTTTATTTTATTAAATTTGTATACATTATTACAACATATGTAATGCATGTATATTTTGCTAAACTTACAAGTTTTTGTTTTATTTAAATTTGAAAAACCAATATCAATGAAATAGCTTACTTCTGTTCTGTAATTGCCGAACCAGTTTTGTCAATCTACTGCTATAGTGGCACTATAGCACTATAATGCAGCGGAATTTCAACAAATCACTATTTTTCTGCTATACGCTATAAAATATTGTCAAATAGCGGCTATAGCAGCACTATAGCATAGTAGGCTTTGAATAAAATGCTATTTTTTGCGATCCTGGATTGACAACACTGTTTTAAACTACTGTATTTAGTTCGTAGTATTGAATTATTAATTTATTTGTATTTTAGACTAGATTATACTTGACCTTACTTGAGACATACGAAACCTATGCAAACAACTCATCCAGTCTCAACTTGACTCGCCTCCACTATAAACTCTTTGTTATTATTAATCTTTTTTCCCAAACAATGTATAGCCTATGGAAAGTTGGTTAAAACAAAATATTTGTATTAAAAATCTAAATCTTGGGAGAATTGTCTTAATTTCCACGTGGATTGTTTTACAAAATCTTATTATGTGTTGTTTTACTTATTGACAGTTCAAATAAAATGTAGGAAACAATCTGTGTAAGAACGATTTGGTGTAGATAGACTGTATCTCTTTCTTGTCCAATTTGATGAACTAACCACCTCCTATTTTGCGATCAAGTTCATCCCCGTTTTTTGAATGGAGCGAAGATGGAGTGGGGTAGAATTATTTTATTAATCATTATTCCTGCATCGCACGTATGCATAATGCTTATAGAAAAAATATATAGTTAAGCTATGTATTTATCATTATGTTTTAAATTACAAACGTCATCTAACATTTTGAAAATTGTGTGGTAAAAGTGGGATTTTCATTTCATTTCTTCTCCATCCATTCTGATCTTTGTACTGTACCCAACAAATGTACATTGATTTTTATTTTTTTCTGTTCTTAGTTTACCTTTAATTTTCTTTTGCAGCTCTCTGTTTTCTTTTTTGTAACTTGCCTTACTTTGTAAATTTTGTTTTTGGTTAGGACCCAAAAATTACAGTTCTGCTTGTCAACAGGACCAAGAGCCTGTCAAAAGGAGAAAGGTAACTTTTGTATCCCGAGAATATTTTTTTGTGTTTCCTTTTATACTCCATTACATTTGTATTTTGTCTTTTTTTTCCAGGCTTCCAAGAGTGCAATTCAAAGTCACTCTAATTGTAACATGAAAGCACCTGTGGAGAGACATGGTATGGGCAAAGGTCTGGCAACAAATCCTAATTCTAAGATGAAGGCACCTGTGAAGAGACATGGTATGGGCAAAGGTCTGGCAACAAATCCTAATTGTAATATGAAAGCACCTGTGAAGAGACATGGTATGGGGAAAGGGCTGGCAGCAAATCCTAATTGTAATATGAAAGCACCTGTGAAGAGACATGGTATGGGCAAAGGTCTAATGACAATTTGGAGGGCAACAAATCATGATGCTAGAGACCTTCCAATCAGTTTTGGTTCTGTTGACAAGGAAGTTCATCTAACCTCTAATACTAAAACACCGATATCGGTCAACAGGTCACAGAAAGCAGTAACCATGAATGTAAGTTATCTAAACCCGTGATACTGTGTTTACTTTGTTTCCTCCTATAATACATTTATGTGTGTAAATTTTGTTTAATAAAAATGGATCCTGATGTTTTCCCCTGAACAGGGAAAGCCAAGAAATAAAATGCCGAATAAGAAAGCTACATTACAGGGGAAAAGGAAACATTTCGTGAAAAAAATAGTGGTAATTAAAAAGTCAAATATGCATTTTTGTGGTCACATTGGATGGTTTAGCATGTTCACAACTTGCTCTTATACGGCAGGGTGAATCAAACCAGTATGCAACTCAGATCCAGCCTCCCATAGAAAAATGTGAACTTGATTTAGATAGCTCAATATCTGAGGCAGGAGTTGATCAAATTTCAATGTTAATTGATGATGAAGAGTTAGAGCTGAGAGAGTTACAAGAAGGTACCAATCTGCTTATCTGTTCAGATCAACTTGCTGCCAATGGAATGCTTGGTGGCTCACTTTGTCCAGGTAATTTTGGAGAAAACAAGTATTGCCTATTATTATTATTATATATATTGTTGTTGTTGTTATTGTTATTTATTATGTGTTATGTTCTAATGATTGTTGGAATGTTCTGAGTATTACTAGCTACTGATTGCTTGTGGCTTTGATAGATGTGCTAGTCAAGTTCCCCCCAGGTGCTGTCAAGATGAAAAAACCTATACATTTGCAACCTTGGGACTCCTCCCCGGAACTGGTGAAGAAATTATTTAAGGTGCATATTATCAATCAGTCTGACTTGAAAGATCTGTTTTTTTGGATGCATGTATCTTTGTTGAATTAGAACATAGAATGGTTATAATTAGTTTATAGTATAATAAAGGAAATTCTTCTTGATTCTAGCTTATTGTTGGACAAACTCTAGCCAGTTTTTGTTTTGACAATTCAACTTGCATCTCATGGTTGGATTTTAATAGTACCCTCAACCAATGTAGTCAGGAACGAGTTTCTATGTAGGTTCGATTGGCCGGTGAATGGACGTAAAGTCGGGGAACGTGACACGGTTCGTAAGAACCCACTCAAGGGCAAAATTGTAATTTCCCATACACGCACACACAATCATATAAATATATAATACAAAAAAAAAAATAACATAGAAATCATAAGTACATTAAACTTCATTAATAAGTCATAATCATCAAAGTACTCAAAATAAGTCATAAGTACTCAAAATACAGAAAAATGAAAACAGAGCATGAAAACAGAGTATTAGGTGAGGGTAGAGAGAGAGAACGACGGAAAACGCGTTTAGGTGAGGGTAGAGAGAGAACGACGGCGAGAAATTCGCTGGAAAAGAGAAGTGGCTGCCGTTTTGTGCTAGCTGTTGGTGAGGAACAGCCTTTCGCGTTTAGGGTTTGGGTGAGGAAGAAACAGAAAAATGAATTTTCTGGGTTTTATCTTTTCTATAAAACCGGGTTATCTTTTGACCTGACCCGGTTCGTTTAGCCCAAACCACTTAAGCCAAGCCCAGCTCGTTTTTATCTTACGTTCCTGCATCAGGAACTCGTTCCTGACAGCAAACATGGAAAAAACGAACCCAATCAAGAACGAGGCACGTTTGGGTGTGGGGAGCACGTAGGAGCGGACGATCCTACGTGCTGGGACTCGTTCCTGTCTACCCTGCCCTCAACGATTTATTTGTTATGACAGAACTTTCTGAAGAATATAAAAGAGTCAATTTAAGCTTTATTTTACTGAAGAATATTTGATTTGTTAGAGTTCCACATTGTAGAGGCTTAGGTTGTAGTACGAAGAGTAGATCAGATGGAGGTTTGTCCGATCAAAAGAGGTAGATGAAGACCTAGAAAAATTATAAGAGAAACTATTAGGAAAGATTTAGAGGTTAATGAGTTGGATCCAAATATGGTTTATGATAGAACATTATGACGTAATTTGATCCATGTAGCCGACCCCACTTAGTGGGATAAGGCTTGATTGTTGTTGTTGTAAAGAGTCCCACATTGGTTGAGGTATAACCTGACAATGTGTTTATAAGTGGGGGCATTACTCACCTTACCAGCCGATTTTGTGGGTGTTAGACCTAACCACAAATTCTAAGACGGTATCAGAGCCTATCCAAGATCCGTTGGGCTACCTGCTATCAGATTTCCTCTATCAGGCCACTCGGACGCTCTAGATGTTCTGTCTTGGGCATGTGAGGGGTGTGTGTCAAAGAATCTACATTGGATGAGATACGACCTGACAATGTGATATAAGAGTATCTCCAACAATGATATCTAAGCAGTTTTCATAGGCTATGATACCGTTCCATATATGTTTTCTCCATTGGAGCAAGTCTACATGGCAAATTGGATTTCAAAGAATAACGAAGCGCACCTTATATCAGCTACCAGTCAATGTCATTTATGTTATTAGTTTTATGCCTTGAATAATTTTAAAAAAATACTAATCAATATAAATAAATTAATATTATACTTTTGAGATAAACTTGAGTGTAAAACAAAATATAAAAACGTGGGTTGCTTATTTTCTTTTACCATTGGAGCAAAATGTGTATAAGTTGTATAAGTATGATGTGGCATTGTGGGGATTGCTTAACAACAGTATCTGAAACTCAAAATGAGTTCCTTCAAAATAATCATTGGAGATGTTCTAAGTGGGGGCAGTCCTCACCCTACAAGCCACTTTTGTGGGGCTGTTTTAGGCCCAACCACAAGTTCTAAGAAGACTAAATTTGACTTGCATCCCTTTATATTCTTCTAAAACATTTTTCAATGGAAAAAGACTTAAATGACATAGCCTACTCTACTTTGGCAGGTGTTCCATTTCATTTATACATATGCTGTAGTTGTTGATGTTTGCCCCTTTACCCTTGATGAGTTTGTTCAGGCTTTTCATGATAAGGTAATACACCATCTTTGACTCAGGTTTACATTTTGGAAGCATAGTTTTTATTTAGTTCTTACTAGAGTTACATCTAATTATAACTAACATCCAAAATTCCTTTCAGGACTCGATGTTACTTGGACAAATTCACGTAGCCCTTCTCACACTGCTTCTATCTGACATTGAAGTGGAGCTTTCTAATGGGTTCTGTCCTCATTTAAATAAGTCATGCAACTTTCTTGCGTTACTTCACTCCGTGAGTAACCTCTTATTAGCAGATATTTAGTTTTTCGTGTTTTTGTCTATTATATTTATACAAAATGATTAACAATCTAATATATTTGAAAGGTTGAAAATCAAGAATACTCTCTTGACGCTTGGAGAAGATCTCTAAATCCTCTTACTTGGATTGAAATACTCCGTCAAGTGCTGGTAGCTGCTGGATTCGGTTCCAAGCAAGGTGCCTTTCAAAGAGAGGGCCTTGGCAAGGTACTTCAAACAAGCCCGTTTTATATATTACTAGAGTTGAATATGTTTATATATTTTTGTGCGGATAGCTGTATTTATGTAAGATCGAACACACTAGAGGTTATTATTTTTAACTTTTTTGTAAAAGCTTCCCGGTGTCATGCTCTAAGATGGAACACAACTGTTATCTTATGTGTCATGTACTTCAGCAGATTTCTTTGTAAAATATTATTTTGAATCTTATATTTCATGTTACAGAAAGCTATAAGAAACGTATGCTTAGTCATAAAAAAATCAGAACATTTCGCCAGAAGGGGGATATTTTTCCCTCTGCAAGAATCAGAACATTTGTCCCTCTGCTATCGATATTTTTCCATTTCAAAGAAGGGGGATATGTGTATTTAGTTTAGAAGAAGGTTTCCATTCGCCAGAAGTATTTTCTTCTGTGATTTAATATCCACTCCATAGTAGTACCTTCAATAAACTGTCATGGTGTTGTCAAGTTCAATAGATTCTGGTCTTGAACTACAAACCTGTTGAAAAAAAGTTGTTTAGCATTTACCCATTTTTCTATATTGCAATATAGGGTGCGTTTGTTTTAGCTTTAAAAAAAATAGATTTTGTGTTAGAAAAATCTAGAGATTTTTTTTTAGAGATTTTGAAAAAATTCTGAAGCTATTTGTGTTTGTTTTCTATCCCAAAAAATCACTTTTTTAAAAAAAAAAAGATTTTTAACTGGTTCATATCCTACCTCCTTATGTCTGAAAAAAAATAGATTTTGAGAAAAGCTAATCCTAATAGCCTTTCATTTTAGAGTTAGAAAAGATTTTTTTGATAACATGATTTTTCAACAAACACTTAAAAAATGATAAAAGTGATTTTTTTTACTAAAAAAATAACAAATGGGGCCATAACCAGCTCAATTATTGAAAACACGGTTATGAAACATTTAGTGCTGCTTGAACATTCTCAGTGTTCAAGCGCCTTTGAACATTCTCGATGATCAAAACACGGTTATGAAACATTTAGTGCCGCTTGTTTAATAAAACTGTTAATAATATTTGCGTTTTGGTGGTCTACTGTAATGTGAGCTAGTTTGAGTAGGAAATAAAAAAAGCCATCACATATCTATACATTAACTGACTAAATAAACTTACAGCCATGTATTCTGCTGTGGTTTATTGGTCGAATGAGAATGAGCAGTCATCACTTTCTAGTTTGTGGAATTTAATATCAAATGTCTAAAGATGCTTGGAGTTCAGTGAGCATTGTTTGTTATATTTGTTTTCTTTTGTTTCCACTTTCAAATTCAATTGGCTTTGGATTTTGAGGCATACTTGTGTTTTTTATTTTTTATTTTTAATTAGGAATTGGATATTCTTGTAAACTATGGCCTATGCCCTGGCACCTTGAAGTGCGAGTTGTTTAAAATCTTGTCCGAACGAGGTAACAATGGATGCAAAGTTTCTGAGCTGGCAAAGTCAATGCAGGTACTAACTACTTTGTTTGGACAATAATGTTTGTCTTTATATTGATGAATTTAAAATTTATTTTGATTCTATGTAGATTGCAGAATTAAACCTTTCCAGCACAACTGAGGAACTAGAGTCTTTAATATATTCCACACTTTCAAGTGATATTACTTTATTTGAAAAAATTTCCTCCTCTGCATATCGACTGCGTATGAGCACTGTTGCAAAGGACGATGATGATTCTCAGTCAGATACAGAGGACTCCGGTAGTGTTGATGACGAGCTTAACGACTCTGATACATGTAGCAGCGGAGATGATTTTGGAAGCGGTTTGATACACTCTAATATAAGAAAATTGCGACGTCATAACAGTCGTAAAGCTAAACATAATAAGCTGAAAGTTTACACTGAAATTGATGAGAGCCATGCAGGAGAAGTGTGGTTGTTAGGACTTATGGACAGTGAATACTCCGATTTGAAAATTGAAGAAAAATTGAATGCATTGGCAGCGTTAACTGGTCTTCTTTCATCTGGATCCAGCATCAGGATGAAGGTAAGCCACTAACAATTCAGCAATGCCATGTCATGGCCTTGGATTATCTCCCCTTCCAATCCTCTGTCTTCCCCTCCCAACTCCTAAACATTACATAACTGAATACACAATTTTTAAACTTCTCTTACCCTATTAAGCTCTGAATGACTTGTTTTACAGGATCCAGTAAAAGTTACTGCTGATTGTAGCTCTAGCATCCAATTACGTGGTTCTGGAGCAAAAATTAAGAGATCAGTAAACCCAATTGAACAAATGCAATGTATTAAAGAGGTGCACTTGAATTCTCACGCCTGTCCAGTAGATTCCTCATTGTTAGTCTCAAAGTTCCATATTCAGGAGGCTTCCTTGGAGAAAAGAAAAGTTTCAGCTTATTCACACCCTATACAATCAGTGTTTTTGGGATCTGATCGTCGGTACAATAGATATTGGCTCTTCTTGGGCCCTTGTAATATAGATGATCCTGGCCACAGGAGGGTTTACTTTGAATCCTCTGAAGATGGTCACTGGGAGGTGATTGATACAGAAGAGGTGATTTTCTTAGATTTCCTTATCACTGTGCAGATTTAAATTATTTTCTGGTATATTAGATATTTCTATTACTTAAATGGGAAAAACGGAACAATAAACAATTAAGCACAGATATTTTTATAGGTCTAGTGTGACTGTTGTATAGCTTGTTCTTTTAGTACTGATAGCTCGTTGAATATGGTTAACCTGCGTGCAGGCGTTGTGTGCTTTGTTGTCAGTTCTGGATGATAGAGGGAAGCGCGAGGCTCTTCTTATTGAATCTTTGGAGAGACGACAAACATCTCTATGCAGATCTATGTCCAGGATTAAGGTTAGCAATATTGGAATGGGGTGTATGTCACATTCTGACCAGTCTGAGCTGGATAGGGTTACAGAAGACAGCTGTTCTCCAGTATCTGATGTAGACAACCTGAATCTGACTGAGATTACAGACTATTTGCCGTCACCTGGGGCCGTGGTAATTGAAGCTGGGAAGAAGGAAGATGAACAACTGCATAAATGGATCCGTGTTCAAGAATATGATTCTTGGATTTGGAATTCCTTTTATTTAGATCTCAATGTTGTAAAATATGGCAGAAGGTCATATCTTGATTCTCTCGCCAGATGTAGGAGTTGCCATGATCTATACTGGAGAGATGAAAGACACTGTAAAATTTGCCATACGACATTTGAGCTTGATTTTGACCTTGAAGAAAAATATGCAATCCACATAGCCATGTGCAGGGAGAAAGAAGACAGGAATACATTTCCAAATCATAAAGTCTTGCCATCACAGATTCAATCATTGAAAGCTGCAATTTATGCAATTGAGGTGTGTTGCTATTCATCTGCATCCATTTTCATCATTTACTCATGCTAACATTGATGTCTTATTTTGTACTCCCTCCGTCTCATAATAACTGAGCCTTTTGTTAAAAAATATTGTCCCAAGAATATTGACCCATTTCACTTTTCAATACAACATTAATTACTTTTTTCCAATTATAACTCTAATTAATACTATTTTCACTACTCCCAATTCAATATATTCTACTTTACATTTATAATAAAGAAGAATGCACCAATAATTGACAAAGACACTAAAAACCATTTTTCTCTTTCATTTATGCACTTTTCTTAATTTGTGTGAAATGGTCAACTGGCTCGGTTAAACTGGGATGGAGGGAGTAATATGCAAGATCAATTTAATTTAGGGTCTATCGGAGGGGGATTTGGAGGGGAGGGGAGGGCTTTGTGGGGTGGGAAATATAGGGAAAATTGGAGAAATCTTTCACATTTTTCGAAAGAGTATTTTTTAGAGAATGATAAATTAATGCTTGTGATTAATATATTTTAAATTTTAAGAATATTATTAGAACATAAATTGAATTTGAAGAATTCATATAAATCCTCCAAAACCTTCCTCGAAGCCCTCCCCTGGTCCTAACTTGCTCCTTCCTTTTTTCGAAAGCCCTCCCTCCCCCTCCAAACAAAGCCTTGGGGTACAAATACGAGGTCTGCTAGTGTTTTATCCATGAAGAAAGAATAGTATACTTAAATGGATAGTTGTTTTGTCTGGAATATTGACATTTGATACTTAATTCTTCTTGCTGCCTGGTTTTATCTGGATAAGGTAGTCAGTCCTATTTTGGGAAATATGACAGATAGTTTGTTACTTTATAGTTATATTCCTTCTGATTCAAGATAAGCATGATTCTAGTTGGTGCCTAAAATGTTACCCTGTATCCCTTTCTTTTGATTTGCTTTTTCAATTTTTTTAGATTGTATATTGAGAAGTGTTGCGGTTTACATTTGTTTTTAAGCATACACCTACACTGTGCAGTCTGTTATGCCCGAAGATGCCCTGGTTGGTGCTTGGAGGAAGTCTGCTCATAATCTATGGATCAAAAGGCTTAGACGCACCTCGACTTTAGTGGAGCTTTTGCAGGTTTATTGTTTAACTATATGTGTGATCGAATTCCCTATAGCACCTGATTTTTTATTTTTCTTTTAACTTCATCTACTTTGTGTTGAATTTTTTTATTTTTATAGGTTCTTGCTGATTTTGTTGGTGCCATCAATGACAGCTGGTTATTTCAGTGCAAATTTCCAGACGGTGTAGTTGAAGAAACCATTGCATCTTTTGCATCAATGCCCCATACTTCATCTGCCCTTGCTCTGTGGTTGGTGAAGTTAGATGCCATAATTGCTCCTTATCTGGACAGAGTCCAAACTCAGAAGTCACAGGGAATCGGTAAGAGCTAAAGACTTTCTACATTATATGAAATCACAAGTCACGTGGCACGGGATATAATTATTCATGCTGTTATAGTTGGGTTTTGGACTTCTTGCTGCAGTTTTCACTCAGTTTAGATTTTCAGCCACCTACTTGAAAATTAAGGATGAATGCCCTATAATCTTCTAGTTATTTGTTTTATGATTCTCTGCCCACTATCCTTCTTCCTTTTTTGCTTTCTGTAACGAATGATGTCTGTTCTGTTCAAGACAAGTCAAACTATAAAAGCTGAAACCTCCTCACAGCTACAAATGTGACATCACATATTCACCAAAACTTTAAGGTCCGTTTGGTTGGAGGTAGGTGGAGGGGAGAAAAATTCCTCCTAGACCACTTTTTGCTTTCTCTCCAAATTGGCGGGATTTTGATGGGAGAGAAGATGAGTTATGAGCTATTATAATTTCAATTACACTGATTTTGCTTCCCCTCCTAGACCCTTAGTTTTATGTTAAAATCCAAATCATCCTTATGAGAATTTTAGATTAGTTTTTTTCTGTTATTTTTACCTGTGAGTCTCCCTATTTTTTTGCCTCATCACTATCCTTTTCCTATTTTTCTCTCTTTATTGTTGTTATACTTTGCCGATCTCACTTAGTGGGATAAAGTTTGGTTGTTGTTGACTGTTGTTATACTTTGACATCATTCTTTATTTTGGTTAGACTTTCTTGTTAGGTACATTGCGTCGTCCTTTATTTCCTATTATAGCTTATTGTATTTTTTTTTTTATCAAATAGCTTCTTGTGTTCTTCTCTTACTACGTCATTGTTTTTTTTGTTTTGAATTTTTTTCTCTTTACGTTGTTGTATTTTGTTTGTGTGTGTTGTATCTTATATTCCTTTCAAAAAAAATAAAATGTTGTATCTTATATATTTAAATTATTTTCATACTATCAATAAATTATTTTATATATTTATATAAATGATGGATCATCAAAATTGGAAAATTGCTGTCAGTAGATGGTTTGATTTGTGTTTTAAGCATAAACCATAAACATCATGAGACTTGTTGTAAGATTATCAGGATAAAAAGGTTAATTAGTTTTAACATTCCTCTCCTCCCCTTGTTTGTGTGTGTGTTGTATCTTATATTCCTTTCAAAAAAAATAAAATGTTGTATCTTATATATTTAAATTATTTTCATACTATCAATAAATTATTTTATATATTTATATAAATGATGGATCATCATGAGACTTGTTGTAAGATTATCAGGATAAAAAGGTTAATTAGTTTTAACATTCCTCTCCTCCCCTTGTGAACCAAACATATATGTAAAATC
>Ga0228710_1005583_pt1 | contig 19477 bp, 19 predicted proteins | sample MedpolnodulmetaG_FD_177995 | JGI IMG/M metagenome (GOLD analysis project Ga0228710, IMG submission 177995) | Root nodule microbial communities from Medicago polymorpha collected in Santa Monica, California, United States - pink nodules | ecosystem: Host-associated > Plants > Roots > Nodule... | reverse complement strand
AAATCTACTTTCTAATCTAATTCACCGTTTTTATAATGAATTAACAAATACCAAACTCATAAAGCGACAACGGAGGGTTAGTATTTGTTAATTCATCATCTCAAATATCAATTCATAAAGCGACATCCGAGCTTTGATATTGGAACAAGTGAATTTAGACAAGGGTTGCGAAACATGAGAATAGTCTAGCAAACCTTGAGACTTATAAAGTTTCGTTCTTCAAGGATTCTAATAGCAATCAACCATGAGAATAGGTGTGGTTGCTAGAGGAACACACTCACTGCACTTCGAAAGAAGCTTTGATACGCTTAAGAGAAACTTGTCTTTGGAAAGTAGGTCGAATGTAAAGTTTAGGTTTAGGGTTTGTTTGTGAAGGGTTTGTTATTATGATGAACCAATAATCCCAAGGCACCTCTTTATTATTATTGTTATTTTCTTTCAAAACAAAAACCAAACCTTTTAACTTTTAAAACTTTCATTCTAATCATTGTTAAAAGTTAATTAAATTCATAACTCTCTGTCAGAACGATACTCTATTTTTACTACTTCGGTAGAACCGTACACTTGCGGTTTTACTCATCACTTAAACCTTGCAAAACCTAACTCGACCCAATCTATTCCTACACTTAGTTTCAACTTAAATACTCAAGGTACTGAATTCTTGAGAACCAAGACCCACCAATAAAAAATGGTTAATCTCACTATCATGAACATATGGTGTGAGAAGAAGGTGGTAGGGTGCAAGGAGTAATATGAATGAGTATGTCCAGGTACATTGAATCGGACCTCCAAATTGATTTATTGGTTGAATGCATAATGTATACTTTCCCCATTCACCACTCAAGCTTCACCGATGAGATCCTTGTCATTCAAAGCATGATTTAAGATGATTTTTTGTTTTTTGTTGACAGAAATGATTTAAGATGATATATTGTCCATCGAAACAACCTCCTTACAGGAATAATAGGTTACACCGGCTTTGGAAATTTTTAAGATAATTTTTTTTTTTAAGATAATGTTAGGTGTCATAGTCTAAAAAAAAAATATGCTCATTTCGTATTTTATTATAAGTTATTTAGATATTTTCACACATTAAAAAATGATGTTGATTTTATATTTGAAAGATAATTTAAATGGATTTTATAAAATTATCCCTTATTAAGGACATGAAAATAAAATATTAAAAGAATAGAAAGAAGATATATTAATAAAATGGTGAGGAATATGATCAGAAAAAAATCATTAATGATGTATTGATATTGTATGTATAATAAAACACAAACATTTTTTTCAAAGTGACTTGAAGGATATTTTTGCAAAGGAAAAAAGGTTTCTGATGTTAGTTTTTTTTAAGTTAATGATAATCAGTGAATATGATTTTTATGTTAAAATGATCTTTACTCAAGTATCCATATAGCTGGTGTTTAAGGGTGTTCGACTGTCCGTCCTACAATTTTGAGGTAAAAAGTCACCCGATTAAAAGATAAAATAAAAAATAATTTGATTTGATTTTGATGGTTCATTTTTATGTTAGTTTTTTTTTTATCGTGAGTCATTACTTGAACTATGAATCTCTAACTTCTTAACCTTTAGCTCAATTTCAAAATAATTGAGTTGAACTTGAATACCCTAAAATTTCATTGATAACATAATTATAATTGCAAATAATACAAGACATACAAATATTTCAAAAGTGACCGTTAATATGTGTGATGCAGAGAGTATGAACCAACATAAGTTAAATAGACAAATATCTCAAAAGTGACAATTAATATATGCGACAAAGAATGTATGAACCAATATAACTGCCTTCGTGTGCGTACTTGAACCACATCGATTTTTATTTTACCATCTTGAACCACATTGATGACGATTATAAAAAATGGAATTAGACGAGCCACCACCGCACTGCTGCTATTATTGTTCATCCTTATGTAGATCACTAGATCCAGCTCTCGGGACATGCACGATTTTTATCCTCAATTGTTAATGGAAACAACTTGTGGCAACATTTCGCATAAGTAAACTAGACATCTCACTTTTCACCGAAAGGAGGAGTAAACTCACTCACACGCGATAACTAAAACACGAGTTAAGATCCTCTCCATTTATTATTCTCTCCATTTCATCCATTTGAAGAGATATACATACAAAAAAAATTCGAAAAACTAAAAAGTAATTAACGATGGTGGGACTCATTTAATAGTAGGACCCACTATATATTTTATGTGTCTATCTCTCTTTAAATTGCATCCTCCATTTATTATACCAAATGGAGAGGATCTTTATCCCTAAAACACTCTCCACTAAAGTTTTATTAAATATATAGTCATCATTCATTATCATATTATATTTTTATATTAATTTACCATTAAAAGATATGAATCTATCATTAAATAAAGGTAAAACTAAATATCTGTGTGCCCTATATCACGAAATAAAAATTTTGAGAATCCATAACGTTTTAAAAAGGAGAAACTCTTACTTGGTCACATGATCAACACCTCACATTTAGGCACACACTCGTGAAACTAAAAAAATAAAAATAAAAATGAAAATGATTAAAATTATATTGATTGATGTGACTATTTTATTTATTTTTTAATATTTTTTATTTGTGTGCGCACCTAAATTTTGTGCTTAAATGTTGTGCCGCCGTATTAAAGTATTCCATCATATGGCGGTTGTGGCTTGGCAATTGACATGTACTATAGCTTTTAAAGGGTCAAACAACTAACATTTCGTTGACCAAGATCTACTTTATCATTGTTTTGGATGCAACACTATTTTATTCCTCTCCTACGATTTTAAATAGTGCAACATAATTCAAATTTTAAAAAAAATACGTAAATTGGGTTTATGTATACATCATCTGACTACTATTACATCATTCGGTTCTTATTATTGAAAACAATTGACTTTTTAAGTTTATTGTGTAAATTATGTATCTAGTCTATATTTATAACGAGATGTATTAATTATTAAATAAATCTAAAAAAATCAATTATTTTTAATAATAAAGACCAAACGAAGTAAAGTATAGTTTAGAACGGAGAGAAAACATTACTTATCATGATTAATGAAAGTACTATTACAAATTATAAAATTTGTATGAGATTCTGTTTTTAATTTAATTATTGTATATTTGTGATGAAAACGACAAAAAGACTTATGTAAGATTGAAGATTTGAATGTTTTTTTATTAACTCATCCTTAGAAAATGTGCACGGAATATTTTAACTTATGGGTGTTGCGTGTTGCTAATGAGAAGAGGAGTGTTATTTGAACAACTATTTGGTTGACAATTTATGGGACAATCATAATGTACAAAGAAAAAATATGTATTTGCACGAAAACCAAAACAATAGAAAGATAAAATAAAATAAAAAATAATGTGAGTATGAAAGAGAAAGTTGTCACAAAATGGATGTTCAAATATCATTTCAGGAGAAACTCTTGCCTGTTTATAGACCCAACACCTAAGATTTGGGCATGGCAACTCATTTTACTTTAATTTAAAAAAAAAAAACAAAAAAACAAAAAGAAAACAGAAAACAGAAATCGTCTTCGTTCATTCTTCTCGCCGTCCGCCATAGACAATATCGGCAACCGCTGCTACTTCACCGACTTTTGAAATTACTTCTCCACCGATGAACACGACTATGATTGCTTCAGCAGAATATAACAACTAGAGCTGAAAATTGGGGTTTGTCACCTGTGATTGGAGTTTATGTGTTGTCAGATTCTTATTGGATGTGCCCAAATGTTAAGTGTTGGTGTTGTAAGTGACGTGTGAGAGTTGTTGTCCAGCATGGCGTTTGTTAATGTTAGAAAAAGAGTCTGACAAATTAAAATTAAAATTTGATACGATGTTTAAGCAATAGACATGGCTGCTTCTGCTTCTGCTTTTGGTTTTGGTGGTATTAGATTCTCATTCTCCAAGACTATACCTTTGTCCAAATACATTCCTCCTCATCACAACAACAACACCCTTTTCTCTTTCTTCCCTTCTTCTTCTTTTACAAATTTCTCCAGGAAACCTCTAATGTCTCATCATCATCAGCATCTCACTATGACAACACCTGTCGTCACCATTAATGGTGATGAGAAAAACATCAATAAACCTCCTTCTCTATTCGTTGTTGATTATCACAATATTGATCAACAACTTCTCGATAACATCGCTTATGATGCTCTTGTTTGGGCCTCTCTTCACGGCCTCCTTATGGGCGATAAATCTTACCAGGTACTTTTCTCCTTCTTAATTTCATTTCATTTCATTATTATTACTATAAACCCATTTAACAAACTAATTTTTTATTCATTTTTACTAAGCCATGTCTCCATCAAACTAACTCCAATGCTTCTGTTTATTTTATATATTTTTTGGAATCCCTGTCTACAATGACTTTGTAAGAATTAAAGTAATTTTGAAATCAAATATGCACTTATTAGCCATGTTTGGATCCGTAGTGAGTTTTGCAAGTATTGAACTCTGTGATTCTGTCAAATTCACTTTTAATCTAAATATGCATTAAGAAGGAATTTTATAATTTTTTTTTTCAATTACAGAAATCAGGAATGGTTCCTGGTGTAGGATTGATGCATGCCCCGTTTGCATTATTCCCGACGTCATTTCCAGAAAGTAAATGGAAGCAAGCATGTGATTTGGCACCTATATTCAATGAACTTGTTGACCGTGTTAGCTTAGATGCTAAATTTCTTCAAGAATCTCTCTCAAGGTCCGTTCTAATTCACTGTTGCTCTGTTATTTTTATTCACTATCACAAGTGGGTCACCCTTTTCGTGTGTTTGGTTTGGTACAACACAGTTTTTAATTATCATCATTTTTTTGTCTCTTTCTTATCTCAATGCAGAACTAAGCAAGTGGACGAATTTACCTCTAGACTTTTAGATATTCATTCTAAGATGCTACAGCTCAACAAAAAAGAGGTTGGTACATGATGGCAACATATTCTCTTTTTCACTATAACGCTACATATCTTTTTACTATTATCTTTATCTTTTTTTGATAAAGTGGATCAAAGGAATTTACTGATATATTACTTTTACTGTTGGAATAATTTTAACTTAATAGGAAATAAGATTGGGATTACATCGTTCAGATTATATGCTTGATGAACAAACCAAATCCCTTTTGCAAATAGAGCTCAACACTATTTCATCTTCATTTGCTGGTTTTAGTAGTCTTGTCACTCAACTTCATAGGTAAACTTTTGCTTTAACTCTAATTATAATCTCTTCATAATTTTCAATGTATTTATTTCATTGCAGCTGTGGATTTATTATAATCTCTGATTTTCTCATACTTCATCTGTTTGACCTCTGAGCTCTGAATTTTGCCAACCCAATTTATTTATATCAGTTTGTGATTATTTATCAGGTACATACTTACTTGCCATGGAAAATTGCTTGGTCTGGATTCAGAAAAGGTTCCTGCCAATAATGCTGTCAGCCAGAATGCCGAGGCCTTGGCTAAAGCTTGGAGTGAGTATAATAACCCCAGGTTAGATCCGAGAAACAAATATCCTTTTTCAGTTCACTTTATTCTACTGCTAATTTTTGTTCCTTATATTTCTGAATGATTCCATACAGGGCTGTGATTATGATTGTGGTTCAGGCTGAAGAGCGAAACATGTATGACCAGCATTTTCTTTCTGCTGTTCTAAGAGACAAATATCCTTATCACCATAGCTATAAACTTACAATAGTAATTTTACTGCATGTTATAAAAAAAATGTATATATATTTTTCCCCCGTCTGATTTGTGCTACCAAAAAGGATATCAAAGGGTATAAAATGTAGTTTATCATATAAGGAAATGATTAGTTTTATATTTTAAACATATTCTGGTTATAGAGCTGTTGTCCTTAGCTTTGAACACGCATGGTATTACAATTGTTCGCAAAACAATGGCAGAAGTTGACCAAGAAGGAGAAATTCTACCAGATGGAACACTTTCTGTGTATGTAGGCTTTAGCCATCAGAAACTGACTTTCTAATAAGTTTGTGGCCTACTCAACTTGTTTTCTGACTGTAGAGAAATTCAATTTTTTTACTGTAGTAATGGACAAGCAGTTGCAGTCATTTACTTCAGGGCTGGCTATACACCAGTTGATTATCCTTCAGAATCAGTAAGTGACGAGTTTATATTTTCTTGCTTGTCCATAAGAATTGCGCTTTTACATCGTAGAGACATTTTGTTACTTAAACAGTTAAACTCGTTATTTGAAAGATTAGGAAAGGTTAACCAACTGACCCTTGTATGATGTTTGTGACAAAAAGAAGAGCTGACTGCTGTCTATTAATATTTGATTGAATGTTAGCCACCTTATTTTTGTGCTGTTGGTTTGCTTGACGGCTTTGTAGTTGTCTTTTTGCACCCGACAAGTATTGAATGCTTTATAAAGATAAATAACTTCCAGTTTGGACCCCAAAATAGTTGAGTTCCATAAGTAATATTATTTGTTGATTGGTCGGTACAGCTTGGGTTTTGCATGATTTTACTATGTTAAAACTTTTGTAGCAACCCCGTTTTTTTTTTTTTACTGTTAGCTTACTTTTTCAAACTAACATGAACTGACAATGAGTTCTCATTGCTCATGCTTTGGGCATAACTTGCTCAATATGTAGGAATGGAGAGCTAGACTACTGATGGAACAATCTTCTGCTGTCAAATGCCCTTCAATATCGTATCATTTGGTTGGCACCAAGAAGATTCAACAGGAACTTGCAAAGCCAGGTGTTCTTGAGAGGTATCTTCTAATTAGTTTTCTTCATCTCTTCCTTGCCTCTTTCAGTTATTGTTTTGAAAGTAGTTTGATCAATTCAATACTACGATTAAATGAAAAGTGTATAAATGGGAGTGAATGATGTGTGTTGTGAGATTGGCTTCTTCAGGATCTTCTGTTGTCAAATCCATGCCTTACTTATTTGATTAATCATGGATATGGTTGTGCCAGCTATTTATGATTTGATTGATTGGTGATTTTCTTAAAAAAAAAAAATTGCTTGGTGTTCGGTATCTTTTTCATATCTTGTTAGAAGCTAATTTAGTTCAGTCCGACCCTATGCTTTTCTGCTTGGCCAGCAGTGGCAAGAATGCATCATTAATGGTTTGGAACTTGGGATTCCTACAAGTTTACGTAGAAACGGAAGGTTTGGAACAGTGAGGGCTTTGATAAAAACGTTAGGTGGATTGAAAGAAGACAGTTTATGTTGTTTATAGAACAATCGTAAGAATGAATTCAACGAGGTTTTGATGTTAGAGGAAACTGGCTGCAACTAATCATTTAATGGGATGATGATAGATATTAGATTTGTAATTTCAAAACTTTTCCTAGAGAGGATTGAGTTGAACTGCTTTGTCTGTTTTTCTTTTTTCTTCTGTGTGTTCGAGTGTTTAAATGTTTTATTCGAGGGGATATCTTATCCAGTTATCCCCTATTCTTGTACCTTAAATTTTTCTTCCAAAATTACTTGTTCTGTCTTGAAAAAAAAGCAAAATAACAAAAAGAAAAAAGTCATTTTGGATGATCGGTGTAAATGAATATGTTCCCTTGGAACTACGCTCGTACTTCCTATTATGGTTATAGGAATTACAATTTATCAAATGTAGTGTACTGAACATGATCTGAAGCTATAGTAGACATTTCCCTTGCACTTTCATCTCAGAAAACAAAAATAAATTGATTTGTATTTTTAGCTGACCATGTTTGTTTTTCTGGTCAATATCTTTTCCTAAATCCTTGAATCAAAATGTAAGCAGGTTCCTTGAAAACAAAGACGATATCGCGAAAATGCGTGAATGCTTTGCAGGACTGTGGAGTTTGGATGACTCGGATATTGTTAGAAAAGCAATTGAACGACCCGAATTATTTGTGATGAAACCCCAGAGAGAAGGAGGAGGTACTACAACCCCTAAAACGTGATCTAACTTTCTGCTCTCTCCGACTTTGTTGAAAATTATATTAAATGAGCTGTAATTATCTTTCAGGAAACAATATTTATGGTGATGCAGTGCGGGACACCCTCATAAAATTGCAGAAAACAGGTTCTCAAGAAGATGCAGCTTACATACTTATGCAGAGGATATTTCCAAATATTTCTGCTGCAGTTTTGATGCGTAATGGTGGTTGGCACAAGGATCACGCCATCTCAGAACTTGGGATATTTGGTACTTATTTAAGGTACATTACTTGACTATATATCTTTATAGCCGGTGCATAAATTTTCATAATGCCTTTTTACGAAGAATTTTCATAATGCTTGACATCCGTGGGGACTTGAATTTGCAGGAATAAGGATAGAGTTGTCATGAATAATCAAAGTGGCTATTTGATGCGTACGAAAATATCATCATCTGATGAAGGTGGGGTTGCTGCTGGTTTTGCAGTAATAGATAGTGTATACCTCACTTGACGTAGAGCACCTCTAACTTATCTGGGTATATTATCAACACATTGTGTTTACACATTACCATTTGAGCCTCCTGTTTATATTTGTCTGCCTCCGCAAAAAATTGAAAGGGAGGCCACATTGCTTATTTTACGTTATCCCATGGTGTGTTGTATAGTTGCACAAAAATAACCTGTTAAAGCTTTTTGCTCAAAAAAACTTGTTAATGCTTCCGGAACAGTACTAAAGAAGCCCATAAAGATCGATGATCTGGGCAAACCTGTTTGTTCTTATTGAAGTGCAGTTTCTAACCTGCTTTATAGCATTGATTTGAGTTGGCAATTTTTAGAAGAGGAGGAAACGGTTTGTTTGGGTATTTCATTATGGTGGACACTCCCCTCCTTGAACAAAGAGCATTTCAGACAAGTGACTCCAAGGAACATGAACCTAATCAGTTTCATTCATGATTTGAGAAATGTTAGCAATATAGCACCCTTCCACATTCTTATTATCGGATGAAATCTTCTGACCTTACTCAATAACCTTGAGTCGACCACTCTATTAGTGAGGCCGGCATAGAATTTCATCACATAACAGACATTGTAAAAAGAATGTAGAGGATTATATAGATTTTTATGATCACCGTGACTTTTAAGGTGGCCAGTATAAGCATCCATCATCATAATTGAAATTAATGTTATGAGCTTTCATAATCCAAGACTTACATTTGCTATACTGGTCAGTAGTAAACACTAAACATCCAGACGAGAGTTTTGCATACAAGGAGTAATGGCAAATGGCAATGTTGATTTAACTGTGCCTGCGTTTTCAATGATAAGTCTATTCCTTGTAAATAAAAGAGGTAAAACCCTTTAGTTTAAGATCCTGCCGCTAAGTGGAATTCAACAAAACACTAATTTCGTTTTAAGGCATAGCCTCCATGGTTAAATAATCACAATTAATAAAAAGCTATGCTACAAATTACAATGAAGTGTTAGCATAAAGTAGTGATAGTTTATTAGTTGGTAGCTATCTTCTTAAGCATGTTCATCTCCTGTCCTTCCACCCATAATCACGGGCGCGTTCTTCCCATAATGCTGTCAACCTGCGCTCTTCAACAAGCTCTGCCTCTGCTCTCTCCCTTGCTTCTTCACAAGTTTCCATCCCTATGCTGCACTTTTCTACTTCTTTTTTATAATGAGAGAAAGTATTCCTGGCATTTATTACTAATCTTTTGGTCTGTTCCAAAGTCTCATTGGCTACAATTTTCTGCAACTTTAACTCCTCAGACAACATTGTCAGTGGATCCTTGTTCATTTCCTCCTTCATCGTTGGATCATGTTTCCCACAATCTGTACATATAGTAAAAGAATGATCTTTTTTGTGATGGTAGGTCCAAAAAAGAACATGGTGGTGAAATAAACAATGCACTAAAAATGAGAACAGAATGAGGAAATAAGATTTCAACTCTCAGTAAAACTATTCAAGTTTATTATAAATTTTACTTAAAGTGAATATTACTCATACATGTATCATGTACAATTAGTAAAATTTACTAGTCAGATAAACAAAGCTATGTAGACAGAAATGCAAAACATTTAAATGGTAACATTTCGAAACTCTTACTTAAGTAGAAGCTTACTAAAATTAGAAACCAATCCCCGTATCGTGTTAAGCCAAACAAGGCAAAGCATTCCATGTATGTTTTGTATCACAGTGGCTTACTGCGATTCTGGAAAACTATGAACTCAGTTATCATATATTGTAGCCAAAAACAAACAAGTCTCTCTCTCTCTCTCTCTCTGTCTCTCTCTCTCTCTCTCTGTCTCTCTCTCTCTCTCTCTCTGTCTCTCTCTCTCTCTCTCTCTCTGTCTCTCTCTCTCTCTCTCTTTCTCTCTCTCTCTCTGTCTGTCTATCTATCTCTATTTTTTTTATTTTTTTTTAAGATCAAAGGTAGATGCAACTTGCAAGATTTCAAGACCACGAATTAATATATATAAATCTAATACATATGAATTGAATAACCAAAACATTCTGGCTAGATAGACTAAAGAATTATTTGTTCTGATTCTCAAAAAGGCTACCAGTGAATTTTTCTAATTACTATCGTATTATTTTTCAAACACAAAGGGATACTTTTTTTACATGTACATCTAATCAAACTAGTTTTTTCTTTATCACATCTAACCAAGTTTGTTAATTTGAACAGTAAGTGAAAAGGGAAACTTACCCAAAGAACCAAGGGGATATTCCAGTGAGGCAGAGGAACAGTAACAATGATGACATTGAGGACAAGGAGATTCCTTGAAGCGCCAGCGTGATGGTGGTCCAATTGTGAATACAAGGTAACACACACTCATCCAAACCAAAACCCACTTCAAAACACCATAAGAACATTGTCTTTGCTCATTTTGATAATGAACCCTCATTGCAAACCAAGCCAAACCAAACCAAATTTGTCACTCAATTCAACTATCTTTTGTTTTGAGGATTTGGGTCTTGTTGGATGCTCTCAAACCTTAAAAGGATCAAGTCGATAGTACAACACAATGAAAGGCTTTTTTTATATTTTCTTTTAATGTGAGTGGAAGAAAAAGTCTACTTTGTCTTTCAAGAAAAAATGAAAGAGAGAGACCCAGATCCCGGTAAAGTATAAAGATGATGTTTTTATGGGATTTGGGAATGGGAATTTGTTGCAGAAGAGTGAGCAAGGAATAGCATTAAAGTGGGGTATGGGGAAGAAATAAAGTGCATTTTTTTAGTTCTAGCTCAAGAAGGTTGATTTATTGAGAATTTAGTTAAGAATGGTAAATCTTTAAAAAATTTGATACCAATGGTTTACCAATAAGACGGTACTTACTACTTGATAATAGGTTGTTTTCCATTTACATCGGATTTTTAGTTAAATTGCGTGGTCTTGGATGTTGCCGTTTTGTGCTCTTGAGGTTCAAGATACTTCCACATGTCAATTGTGCACGTGTGGTTAGTTGCTGCTGAGGTTTTTAAGGTTTCACTAGTGTAGTGATGTGGAGTGATATATGAAATGAAATTACAAAATAAAAATAAAAAAAATCAAATATTTTCGCAGTCTAAATTCAGCGAGTACTCAAGTTTTTCTTTTTTGTTCGTAAAAAAAGGTTTTTCTTTGTTTTTAAAACAAGAATTAAAAATTGGTCAAAAGAAAAAAATTAAAATACATTTGAGTTAGTTTGGTAGCTTTCACTTGGAATGAGTTCCTCTCTTGGGTCTCAGATTCGATTATCTCTTATACCAAGTTGGGTCGACTGATTTAACTTCTTAGAAAAAACAAAAATTAAAAAATTTATAGAGACAACCATCTAGAACAAGCAGTAAAATTGAAATATTCTATTTAAAACGAAAATTGAAAATTAATCAACAACAACAAAATTTTATGGGTAAAAAGAAACAAAGAAAATTGACAGGGAAGCGAAAGAAAGAAATTGAATCAGGATCATTCTTCTTTCACGTTGGATGTTATGTCTTTGATACCATGTTGAGAACCATGGTTGAATATTTGGAATTAATAAAACGGTTAATAGGTCTTTATCCCCTGTAATATAGGTCATTTTCAGATTTCCCCCTGTAAAGTTTTTTTTTTTATTTAACCCCTGTAAAAAAAAATTGTTTTGATTTACCCCCTCCCCTAATAGGCCAAACAAAAACCAATTTTATTTTTTTTTCAAGAAATTTTCATTTTTGTTTGGCCTATTAGGGGGGTAAATCAAAACAAATTTTTTTTACAGGGCGGTAAATCAAAAAAAAAAAATTTACAGGGGGAAAACCAGAAATGACCTATATTACAGGGGTAAAGACCTATTAACCTTTAATAAAATGAAGAATGTGACAAAAATTAGGGTAGAATGCACCTTTGTATAGTGAGTGATCCAAGGTAACTAACCTAACAAACTTCCACCTAATCATAACTAACTTCTAACTGCCTTAAACCAACATATCTAACATGAAGGTTTCATCTACTCTTTCCATTATGTACAGAATACCCCATTATCACTACAATTCATAATTAATACCAGGATTTGGCTCTAACAAGACATTCTGTCTAATGAAATCACTACTTGTTGAAAAACAAGCGGGAGGATTCACACTGCCTTGAGCAGAAGTAGAACCATGAGCTAGCCAACAGTAAGATCTTCTATTTTCTCCAAAGTTTGATGGAAGATGAATATTTTCGAGATGTAGTCCTTCACATGGATAGGTATCACTGCAGGCAAATTTAATGGTTTCTTCGGATGCAGAAGTTCCTATAATATTAATGAAGGATATGTTCGCCACTTGAACAGCTGAAGTCTGCGTCACAATGCAGGAGATTACATTCTTACAGAAAAAAATCTTCAGTTGAATTAAAATTATTATGAAAGTTCATTAATTTGAATCCTAGTAGGAGATTGACAAGAATGTATGTCACTGACATGATTATAATCGATGAAAATTATGAAATCAGCTATTATCATAAAGACAATTCATATATTGGCTATCTCAGATAAATAAACTACAACCATTAATAATATGTCACTGCATGCACATGTAGACTTACAAAACAACCCGGCAAAAATATCTTAAAATTAAATACCTGATTCTTGCATGGAAGTCGTGAATCACAGTAGTATTGATCAATTATTATTGGATTAGACACATTTTCCATCAAGATATCCTGAAATGTGATATTGGAGGCAAGACCATGCCCACCCTAAAGAAAATTTGACATGACTCAATCAAATTGTACATCATCGGGTGAAATTTAATGAGAACGAAAATTCTAAGGTTACCAACTTTACCTGCCATGTTTTGATTCTCAGCCCATTCTTCGTGTTCTTAAGATAAGCTCCATAAACATTTACATTTTCAATCCTCTCCCATGCCTTTGATTTTCCCAAGCTACCAATTCTGAAAAATAGGTTCCAGTATCTGTTAAGAATTATACTACTTAGTGTACTAATGAACTAAAAGTAAGTATTAGTTTCACCTTATGCCATGGCCTGGACCACAGGAAAAATTTCTGATCCAGATCAGTGAAGAATTTCTTACTATGGAGATGCAGTCATCACCTGAAATGGGACATAAGCAGTGAAATGTTTTTCTTCTGACACATTACTTGACATAAAGTTTATTCTGGATTTCTATAAGACAGTAATGAAAGTAAATAACATGTTAAATTGCCACTTAGACCATTATATCTTTGAAGTTCAGTAAAGTTAATGTTGCATTAGGTTAAAGTTAACTCACCTGTTTTTACGTCACTATGACTAATCTCAACACCCTTTGTTGCACTAATGTGGATTCCATCAGTATTAGGACTGGAGGAAGGTGCTGATACGTTGAGACGGGATACAACAACCCGCATACAGCTAGTGAATGCGATGTGCATTTTTTGGCTATTTACCACCGTAAGGTTTCTAACTTTGAGACTTTTGCATCTATGAAAAGTCAGGGCCTGCAATGCAAATGTAGTTCATTATTTCATCTAATAGATTCATAACTAGTGTATCATCAGATCAGAGAAATGAACTGTTTTGCTCCATATTTTGAAGCGCCACTAACCGTTGGAGCAGGATGACATGGCTGCAAAAGGAAATTTTAAAGTCATCATATGATCACTTAGTTTAACTGATGAATAAACTTCAACTAATATGAAATTAAGTTTGTGAGATAGCAATACCTTTGTGGTGTTAATCTTGCAAGATCTGGACCACCATTCTTGTCCCATTCCGTCTACTCTCCCTCCACCACCTACAGAAAGGTGATTCACCCCGTGGATGTAAATCTACTTGCGCTTATTTAAGCCATTCCATACCTCAGGATCTTGCGGTGCAACTATTGTTCCTGAGATCTAAATAAATTATAAATAGTCAGAAGTAAATAAATATTTTCCAAAAGATACACTTCATTTAGGAATTGAAAGATGCACATGACAGAAACTTGTTTAAAATCAGAGATTTTACACGCTCTTGGTGCTTACCTTCATAGTGATCTTTGATCGACACGGTCCACCAATGTCAATTGGATGGACAAGAAAAGTTTTCCCATATGGAAAAACAACAACTATAAATCCAGACAGAGAACACGCAATTTTCCAAACCTCTAGGAAGGCCTGACAAGATTTAAAAAAAAAAAGAAAAAAGTTAATACATTGTTTATCAATTCATCATGGTTGTCCATGTGCAAGGATGACACACAGATCGAGAATGGTCAAATTTATGGTCTAAGGCGCGCCAGATTAAGGTTCTCGTCTGAAAAGGTGTGGGTTCAAATCCCATGCTAAACCTTTCTTGTTTGGGGCTCCGGGCTTGTATCAGAAAAACAAGTTGGAGTTTCACTAAACTCCACTTCCGGAAAAAACCAAAAGCTCGCCGAAAATGCAGCTGAAGTTAATCATTGTCTGCCAATCCATAAATGGTGAGAATTGAGAAAGTCCGTCTAGTTACAGTTCCTTAATGAAGAGTTCTGATGAAGACAATGACGGAGTCTTTGGTAATGATACAGCTAAAGAACTAACTTTTTTATCATCTAAAGGTGCAAAATTTGTTGATCAAGTGTTTAATGGTCCAAATAAACATTGTTTAGATGATTTCCGAATGGATAAACATATATGATACAAGTTATGTGGTATTTTAGAAACCACCAAGGTTTACGTGACAAAATCGAATCAAAATTTAGAAGCAATTAGCAATGTTTATGTTCATTATTGGACATAATCTAAGGATAAGGACTGTTCAAGAACTATTTCATCAGTCTGGTGAAACTATGAGTCATCACACTAACAATGTTTTGAATGCAATAATGTTTACTTCCAGGGATTATTTTCAGCCTCCTAGCTTTGATGTTCCTTCAGAAATCTCGGAAGATCCTAGATTGTATTCGTATTTTAAGGCTTGTGTAGGAGCAATGGATGGTATATATGTACTTGTGACAGTTGGTGTAGATGAACAAGGACCTTTGCATTTGCACAATCAGGACAGGCTACTTTCACAAAATGTTCTGGCAGCATCCTCATTTGACCTCAAGTTTTGTTATATTTTAGCTTGCTGGGAAGAATCTGCTACAGACTTAACAGTTTTTAATTCAGCAATCACTAGGAGGTATAGGCTGCACCGCTGCAGGTCCCTGAAGGTAAATACTACCGGGTAGAAAACAAGCATCCGAGTGTGCCAGGTTTCACTGGTCCAAATCCCCGTACTCCCTACCACTCCAAGGATTTTCTCAGTGGTTACCACCCACATGATGCATTTGAACTATTTAATCAACATTGGTCGAACATTTGGGGCTTTAAGGGCGCAATTTCTTATATTGATGGATGTAAAGTTAATGGTGGCAGTTTGTGCATTACACAATTACATTCACATGAATAAACCGTATGATTGGATTTTTAAGATGTGTGAAAAGGATGCATCATTTACCATGGAGAAATCACTACCACATTAGAGGTGGAAATACATCCAAAATCGAATGTTGGGACCCAAAAACGAGTATCAGGGTCTTAGTTTTAAATGCTGAAGAAATTGCACTTGCTTCACAGTTCAACCAGCAAATGAGGTTGCAAAGACAAGAATCCTTAAACGATTACATGCATATGATTAACCATGATGCTAGTTAAGTTAACCGTACATAGTTTAGGTACATATATATTTACAAAATTACAACAGAAACAAAATTGTGTAAAAAATACTTAACAGTATAGTGTGCTGGAGAGTATATTTACATCATATTAGGCATTTTTTATTATTTTTTTGTTGTGTATGTAAGTTAAGGTAGGATTATTGTCTTTCACCAAAAAAGGTAGGACTATTGTTAATGTTCATAGCTATATGGTTTTTTTTATCTTCTATGGTCCACGTGTGATAAACGTGGATCAAACTCCAGCATGTATGTATTTTTGTAAAGAAAGATATGTACACAGAAACTCTTGGCTTATTGCGAAACTTAGGATCATTGTCCTCGTAAGTTCAGGGGTGGCCCTGAGCACGGGCCGGAGAGACGGCAGTCCAAGACACTATAATTTTAGGGGCACCAAATTTATTTACTTTGCTACCTATATGTATGTATATATTCCCATAAAAAAATGAAAAATGTTAGTTGCTGAAAAAATTATAGGAACAATGCAAAGTCAACTAATAAATGACGTGACTAAATGAAATATAAAATAAAATCAATCAACTATATATACCAAAAAATATTAATTACATTCATAATTTTAGCAACTAAACAGATGAGTCATAAATGAAAAGCAAGTGAATAATAAAGAGTCAAATTTTTTGCTTTTGTATATTAACACTCAAAAGTTACAATATTTTACTTAGTTTATGAGTCTCTTTTCTTTTTTATTCTCATTCTCTATGCCTAATCTCTCCATCTCAATTTGTAAACAAAATACATCTTCTCATCTCAATTTTGCAACTATTAACACAAAAACAACCAATTGCCAAAAGCATAAATGTCGTATACCATTGATCATAAGATGGGAGTAGGTGTCAATTGCAATTGTCAAACAATTTATTTATTATTTAAGAGTCATATGAATTTTTACTTTTGAGGAATCAACATTGAATTATGAATTTTTTTGAATGATTAAATTATGAAATGTTGTGATGATATAAACATTGAATTATGATCCACGTGTGCTGTTTTGATGAACATGTTGTCTTTATTTAATTAAACTTGTCGAGTGAAGTTTAGACGCTGTAACATGAATTCCTAGCTTAGAGTTTTTTTTTTTGAAGAAGCTAAACTAACTCACCTTTATTGGCATCGGAGAGAATCGGACCTGAGACCTCAAGGAAGAGCACACTCCCAGGTCCCAAGTCAATACCATCAGGCCAACCCAAGTGGGTTCCCTAGCTTAGAGTTAATTGGTTCATATTCCAAAGATTCATATTTGTGTTCTTCTGGCACAATGTAAAATGAAATGCTTAACAGTCTTTCCGTTCGTTTTTGTGGATTTTTGTTATAGGGGCACCACTCTCTTGATTTGCTCAAACCATTCAAATTTAAAGACCGACTCTGCCTATAAATTTAGTCCAGTTGGTAGGGACAATACATAATATATGTAAGGTCTGAGGTTCGAACCCCGACAAAAAAATCCTTAGGATTATTCACCACAAAAAAAAAAAACACCGCCAAAAAACCTTAGGATCATTGTTGTTCGTGTTTGTCAATAATTAATTGAATGAATGATGAATGTGATGATTATGTATTGTCTTCCTGTGCTAATATCTTTAGTGTATATTCATGATTGCACTAACTGTTGTATGATTATATGCCTAACAAGTGCTTCTAATTCCTCCTTAAAATAAAAAAAAGTGCTTCTAATTCCATTTCACGTTCGAAAAATGAAAAGACATAATGATTAGCTAAATGGAGAGTGAATTTACACACGCACGTAAAGGAGAGCATTTATGTATAGATAAATTATTAACCACTTAAATTAAAAATTAACTAAATATTTTAAAGGTTTGTGTTAACTTTTTTTTGTTAAATAGCTGGTTAGAAATTATCATTTTTGAAGTGATTAAGTGGAGTGTCTAGATTCAAATCCGAGAAGGTGGTGTTATCTTGTATTATGATGATACATATTAAGCAAATAAAAAAAGAAATTTTACATTAAAAAATAATATTTACTTTTAAAAGGTTAAAAATACAACTTTTAAAAAAGAATATATTCTAGAATTCTTTAATAGGTGCATAAAATCCATATTTAAAATATGATCAAAATGTCAATGTGTGACTATTTTATATACGGTATTTATGAGTTTTTTTTATATAAAAAGGATTTCAATTACTGAATCAAATGGGGCAAGCATATCTCTTACATCATTTAACAAATAATTTTATTCTCTCTTTCACTTGTATTTTTTTTTAATGCGTGCAATGATCAAATGAGTAATTCATGTTATTCATTATGGGATGGAGGGAGTATTAATGAAAGAAAAATAATATTAGTTGATGTAAATTGGCGTATTCAAGTTGGGTGTTTGAAATGGAGAAGAGCATTAAGTGTTTTATGTGATACAGAAATACCACTAAAGTTGAAGGGAATTTACTAGAGAATGTTGCATTGGATGTGTGGTAAAATATTGTTGGAAAATATGGTAGCACCTATAGTAGAAAAGATGGTGGAAAATAGGCTTAGGTGGTTTGAAAATCTAGAGAGAAGACTTAGATTAACGAGAGTAGATTAGATAGATGACAACCATATCACTAGAGGTAGATGAAGACTAGAAAAATTATAAGACAAATTATTAGGAAAATTGGTTTACAATAGAATATTAACCAGGAATTTGTTGTTGATCCAACTTAGTGGAATAAGACTTCGTTATTGTGGTTTCAATTCTGAGCAAAATTCTGATAGTTATATAATTGAAATCAACTTTTTTTTTTTTGAAGGAAAATCAACTTTTTTTTGTCAAGTAGTCTAATGATTAGAAATTCACCTCTTAAGATAAATAAATGGAAACCTGAGGTTTTGGATTAGAAAGTCACTTGGGTAGTCATTAAATCTAATGATTTAATGACTTTTTTATAAATAAGTCTCACTTATTTATTTTATAAATAAGTCTCACCCTATAGGTTCCCGTAACATTGGCAATAATATTAAATCACATATTTAATATTATAAACAGTGAGCGGTATCTAGCAACACATCCCTACTACCCAAGTGACGAGAATGTCATGTGATCTGACGAAACCTTTCTGTGATAATGTTCATGTGTATAATTACCCCTTTGCCCTCGTGTCTATATTGAACACAAGGCATAGTATGTCACCCCTGTCTAGTTCAATATTGGGCCCGTAGACATTTCTCTTGTTATGTAGGAGGGGCAAATTCCATCTAGGTCACTCATGTCCCTCAACATGATTCGTGGAGTACTCATCAACCAACTTTATAGTCATCCTGTTATGGACAACGTTTGAATGATGACAAAGCACTCGACTCCAACATCTAGGGTACATAGTGGTTTCAGGTCAAAGGGTGGAATACACCACTATCACTATGAGAATATCTTATGACATTTTTCATAACTTTTAC
>Ga0228710_1005582_pt1 | contig 19477 bp, 8 predicted proteins | sample MedpolnodulmetaG_FD_177995 | JGI IMG/M metagenome (GOLD analysis project Ga0228710, IMG submission 177995) | Root nodule microbial communities from Medicago polymorpha collected in Santa Monica, California, United States - pink nodules | ecosystem: Host-associated > Plants > Roots > Nodule... | reverse complement strand
ACTCTAGTTAACAGCGCTTTTTTCCTTGTCCCAAAAAAAAAAAAATAGGGCCTTTTGTTAAAAAACAAAAGAAAAGGAAAGATTCATGGTATAAATTAAATAAGAAAAAAAAAACTAAAAATATTTCACCAACGTAATTCAATCATGGGAAAGAGGACTTACATTATTAAAGATAGAGAAATGCTAGCAACACACATTCTAACACACACTTTTCAACACACTCTTTTTGATTGATTAAAATTCACATGGGACCCATCAAATTTATATGGGACCCACATGATTTGGTGGGATCCATGTGAAATTTAACCAATCAAAGAGAGTGTGTTGGAAAGTGTGTGTTAGAATGTGTGTTGCTAGCATTCCTCTTAAATATATTAACAAAAGGGTTATGTTATAAGCCATCCATGAAGGTGTCTTTTAACAACTCACACCTCAAGGTGTGATTTTCATTTTTTAGTTATAACTTTGTTAAAAGACACCTTCATAAAAATTAGTTGGTGTCTTTTTGCAAATGCTCATAGAATAACTTGTTAAAAGACACATTCATAAAATGTGTCTTCTAGCAAAACACACACTTAACAAAAATGTACTACATACTTTTTTGCCCTAAAATAAGAATTTGGATAGTCTTTTTTCCATGAGCTTAACTCAATTGATATAATATATACAGAGGTTGAGTTCAAACCTCAGACACCCCACTTATCGACATTAAACTCACACACCACTCTTATTTACATTTAAAATATATGAGTTTCAACTATTAGACTACTTGATTAAAAAATAAGAATTTGGATCGTCTTATATTTGAAACGGCTGTATTTTTTTACGTGGAGTTATCTTGCTTGCCATTGTTTTGTGCAGGAAATGGAATTTGGGTGGCGAATTGTTTTGGGTACATTTATCGGTTTTTGTGGAGCAGCGTTTGGAAGCGTTGGTGGTATTGGTGGTGGCGGCATATTCGTTTCTATGATTAGTCTTATTATTGGGTTTGATCCTAAATCATCTACGGCTATCTCAAAATGTAAGATAGCACGTGTTAAATTTAGGCCCCGTTTGTTTCAGATTTTTTTTTAAAAAATCACTTTTTTTTTATCTATAAGTGTTTGTTGACGATTTTTAGAAAAATTATTTTGACCCTAAAATGAAAAGCTGATAGGATTAGCTTTTTTCGAAATCTATTTTTTTCAAAAACAATGAGGTAACACATGTATAAGTTAACAGTCTTTTTTTTTAAAAAAGGATTTTTATTGGTAGTAGGCAAACAAAAATAACTTTAGATTTTTTTTTTAAAATCACTAAAAAAAATCTCTAAATTCTTTTAACACAAAATCTATTTTTTTAAAGCTGAAACAAACGCACCCTTATTCTCTTGTATTCATGCTAGTTTTTATTTTACGGCTGTGTAACATTTGTTTTTTTTTTTAAAAGAATTATAGGTTGTGTAACATAATTAGGAAGAAATTGGTAAGTGACTACATAATTAATTAAAAAAAATTGAAAATTTCTATTTAAATGATAACAAAATTCTCATGTATTAAAGGTGGAGTAACTATTTTGAAGTTTATTAATTGAAGTAAGTTAAGAGATACATCGGATTTTAGATAAATAAAAAAAGAATACTTACTCAAACAAATTATAAATAACTCTAAACGCACCTTGAAATATAAATTACCAGTAGATATTTAAGATAAAATATTTGATTAGATAAAATATTTGCAACTTCTTGGTCTATCACTACGTTAATTTATTTTTTGGGGTTTTCTGTTTGCTTCAGGTATGGTCATGGGTGTGTCTCTGGCAACTGTTTTCTTCAACCTTAAACTGAGGCATCCTACCTTGGATATGCCAATTATTGACTATGATTTGGCACTTCTCATTCAACCTATGCTCATGCTCGGAATCAGCATTGGAGTGCTCTGCAACGTTATATTTCCTAATTGGCTTGTCACTATATTGCTTATTGTTCTTTTCTTCGGTAACCATTAATTCAACTGCTTTTTCCAGGTATTCTTGTTTTCTTTCATTCTTTGTTGTTGCTCCTCTAAGTGTATTTCTTTTTATCTTTTCCAGGCATATCAACTAAAGCATTCTTTAAAGGGGTTGAGACATGGAATAAGGAAACCATAATGAAAAAGGTCTTTTTTTTTTTCCACTTCATATTGGAGTACTAGTATAGTTTTACTTGTACAATTATGAAAAAATAAATGTGTAAGCAGCAGGGACGGATCCATTTGAGGGCTACACGGGTTAAAGCCCCACGTTCAACTTTTCTATTTTGGTCCCTGATTGTCCAACGAGTAGTCACAATATAGTCTTTTAATGTATTAAAATTTTAAAATAGTTTCTGATTTTGCACTTTGTTGGTCAAAATAGTCTTGAAGTGACAATAAGTAAGTATATTAAAAGACTAATATGATAATATTAATAAATTATTTTAATGTCAAGGACTATTTTGACTAGCAAAGTGCAGAAAATGACTATTTTAAAATTTTGATACATTGATGGACTATTATGGTTACTCCTTACACATTCAGGGACCAAAATAATTATTACCCCTTCTAAATAAAACACAATATGTTAATAATAAGACCAACAAGTCAACAACCTTATGTAAAACTTGTGGAAACAAATAAGTACAACACATTTGCTATGATTTATAAGTTTTTGAAGTTGGCTTTGTTTTTGTCGGTAACAAGTGCAAGTGTCAGCAACTTAACCGGATTTTAACCCCACATACACCAAATGTCTGGATCCACCTCGGTAAGGAAAAAAAATGTTTTTTTGGTGTGTTGATCACCACATGCTTTTGAGTTGATTAACCATCTCCAAGAAATGTTAGTTCGGTGGTAAGAAGTTTACAAAATCCTACCTAAGATAGTTGTAAAATGACTGTTTGTGCCACCGTTATTAATAACAATTTCTCAGTCCCCAATTTAAAAAAAAAAGTTAGAAAAATTATTAACCACATAAACATAATTATAATTTTGAAAGAACCACACAGACATAATTATGATGGTTTTCTAATTAATGTGTAAATATTAAATTTTCTTACTTGGAAGAAACGTCCCAAAAATATTGTTACTTTCGATTTTCAATGTATTTTTAATTTTTTTTTCTTTCTAATTGTACCATTTGATTAATATTTTGTTCATCACTCTCAAATTACTACTCTCCATTAAAATGGTAATGAAAATACATCAATATCACAACACGTTTTTTTTTATCAAGTAGTCTAGTGACTAGATTCACACACATTATATATGGAGAAGTGGAGAATCTGGAGTTCGAACCCCGATCCCTGCATATAATGTTAATGATAGCTACCAGCTGAGCTATACTTACAAGACTAGTACTCCGTGTTTTAATGTTGAATCCAAAGTTATGACTAATTGTCTGAACCTTAATTGATTAATTCTAGGAAGCTGCCAGGAGACAAGAAACAATTGGTGAGTTCATAAACTGTTTATTACTAACATTTACTAAAACAAAAATAAAGTTTTCCTAAATCATTTTTTCTTATGTCAGAGTGAATTCAATTTTATTTTGTTTAGATTCCGGAGCTGAAGCAGAATACAAACCTCTTCCAACTGGACCAAATGGTGCCACTGAAAAAGACGCCAAGGTACATAAAGTGCCGCTAATAACCATTTTACAATTGTTTTTGAGGAATTTAAAGTGCGTTCCTTCCAATTACAAAGTCAAATTCTTATCGTTGAGCTTACATCTCGTAAACGTAACAATATGGTAATTTGCAGGTCACTATAATTGAAAATGTGTACTGGAAGGAGTTTGGACTTCTAACATTTGTTTGGGTTTCATTCATTGCAGTACAGATTGCCAAGGTTTGCTATTTCTTCACAATTAATTAATACGTACCATATACTAACAGTTTATAAACATTCAACTGATATAATTTGAGACCAATGTTTTTTTTTGACAGCAAAACTACACATCTACATGTTCAACAGCGTATTGGGTATTGAACTTCTTACAGGTAATAATTCGGTCCTAATCTATTATCACTCAATTTTTGCTAACTTAATATTTTAATGTTGCAAGTTACATATCTTGAAAAAAGAAGAAATTTGTAACATGTTTTACATGTTATTGTGCAGATTCCAATCTCATTTGGGGTAACTGTATATGAGGCAACTGCATTATTCACAGGGAAAAAAGTATTAGCTTCCATAGGTGATCAAGGGAAAGAATTTACAGCTATCCAACTGATCATCTATTGTGTCATTGCCTTACTGGCTGGTGTACTCGGTGGATTGTTGGGACTAGGAGGCGGATTCATGTTGGCTCCGCTTTTTCTAGAGCTCGGAGTCCCTCCTCAAGTGAGTTTCAAATTTTGGTATTATAAATTTTGTTTCTCTTATCTTGATCATCAAATAGTTAGTTGGTTTGATTCCTAATTGGATTCAATGTCGTGCGCGCAGGTGTCAAGTGCCACAACAACGTTCATCATGACCTTCTCCGCATCTATGTGTATTGTGGAATACTACATGCTGAAACGATTTCCGGTTCCTTATGGTTCGTGTTCACAGGAAGTTCTAGCTTACTCCTTCGGTCTCAAAATATAAGAAAAAATTGGTTGAAGAAAGTTGATGTAACTTTCTTTAACTGATTTTTGCTGTGATGATTGCTTCTGACCAATATGTTTGTTGAAATGTCATACGCAGCTCTTTACTTCATCCTGGTGGCTTTTATTGCAGCCTTGGTTGGACAATATTTTCTGAAAAAGATAATGATCCTATTTGGGAGAGCATCTATCATCATCTTTATTCTAGCTAGCATAATATTTATCAGTGCAATCTTACTTGGTAAGCGTGCAAATTTTCCTATTTTGGTTTTGATATTTATATACACCTCTCTCAAACTTTTTTTTTTAGGGACTTATCTTCAAACTTAGTTGAGGCAGCATTATATATAACATATTATTTAATTTGATGCATGTTTAAAACGTTTTTTCACCGCAACTCACTGCATATATCCGCTTCAGAACCGTTCCTAGAGATTTACAGGTCTTAGACATAATATAAGAAAAGGATCCCTTACGTCATAATTTTTTTTTAGCTCATTATTGTGATTTTATTAGCTCTTCATTTTGTTTTTTTATCCATTTTTCACTACCAAATAATTTTTTTTAGAAACAAAATAAAATACCGTAGAAAAGAACAATAGCACATATGAAATGATCATGAATGCGTCTCACATCGATTTCATGATCATGAATGCGTCTGACATGATCTTGCAATATCAAATTCAATTTTGCAATCATTTCAATCAATTCAAGAAATTTGACATTACAATATTGATATAATTTATTTTTTTGGATCTTAGAAAGATAAGATTAAAATTAATTTCGTAGGCTCATTTTTAACTAAAATATAATTTGTTTTGTTATGAAATTTATCCCAATTTCTTGGATAATAAATATCACCAATATTTTTAATATTTGTGAGACACATTATTAGAAACAAAGGGTCCAAAAAAATATCGCCAATTTCTTCGATAATAAATTTTTTGGCAAAAAATCAAATTAATTTATAGGGAGGGTTTATATAGGAACTTTTGTGTTATACGAGGGTATATATAGTAAATCTTGCCAAAAGGGCCTAAAACATTAACAGACTTGAGCCCATCCCTCTATTATGTCAATATTTCGGGCCTTCTAGTGAAAATTGGTATATAAACCACCCAAAAACAAAATATTTCTATATACACCCCCCTCCATAAAAAAAAATTTAGGGCCCCCTAACGGCATGGGCCCTAGGCCGTCGCACCCCCGTCCTATGCCTAGGGCCGGCCCTGATCCGCTTATGAATTCTGAGATGTTTTTCATTCATTTTATTAGGTGGAGTTGGCATTGTAAACATGGTGCACAAGATTGCCGATCATGAATATATGGGATTTGAGAATATCTGCATTTATGAGTCATAGCACATTTGGGAAAATTATTATCTGCAAGTGTTAGAAGGTTTCATTTTTTATTATTGCCTAGTCCATGGAGTGATTTTGACTGTAAAAAAAGTTATGGAGTGATTCCGTAGGAAACTCATACTTTTTTATTTGGTTTTGTGATGATAAAAATTGATTTTAGTTAAAAAAGAGTTGATGTAAAATGATTTATATTTGTCAGATATATTCTTATAAAAAGGAGTTGAATGATAAACTTGAGTGTATGAATCATATTTGGAGTCAAAAGTTGTACATTTTTGTTGTTTCAATTTAGAATCAATTTTCTTGATAAAAAGAAATTGGAATATATTCTATGGACAAAATCAATTTTAATCGGCATCATCTAAACATGTCAACTCAATTATACATTTTTAGAATCAATTTTAACTTCTCTAAATGAGAATCAAACATAAACTTAAAAATTCATGTGATGCGAATCTTTTTGTGTTATTCAATGAAAGTCGACAATAAACTAATTTGTGCAATGCTAGTAACATATTCAATATTAGTTAGTAAATAAAAATAATATACATCATTCGGTCACTATTATAAGCAAAAATATATTTTTTGGATTAATTGAATAAATGACGTATAGAACAGAGGGTGTATACTATAGCACACTATTGATTAGTTAGTGATATGCATCGTTTATTCAATCAATCTAAAAAGTATATTTTTACTTATAATGGTGATCGGAGGTGTATGCAATTGCACACTATTGATTACAGAATAATTTATGTAGGTTTGTTGTATTCTTTTTATTTAAACGGTTTTGCTAACTTGTGTCATCAGGACACATGCTAAGAACTTCAAAAGTATTTTACATTGAAAATAATAATAATTTGACTTTTAAAAGGAGAAATATACAACTTTTAAGACAAGCATTTCTACATTTAATTTTTTAACATGCTTCCTTACATATTAGCATTTGTGATATTTAAATAAGAAGAGTGGAGAGATAATCATCATTAGTAGTTTAGCCTGAAGTAACTAGATTGACAATGACCTTAGAGTCGGTTAAAAAAAAAAAAACCATTGAAAGAGAGATAAGCATTTTTAATTTAGCCTGAAGTTTTATTTTTTTGGCGCAACCTGGAGTTTTATTTTATGCAATCAAACTAGGGAAAAAATGCTTTGCATGTTTAATCTTTTATGCATGAGCGAAGTTTTAGTGAACTCATGATTGGAATTGATCTTAACCTTTATAACAAGAGATGGAGATTCTACAAAGGCAAATCATATAAGTTATTTTGTAGACTCTAAGTTCAAAGATTGAAATGCTTCTGATGTTCAATGGACGGCTGACCATATTGACGATGCCCAACCCTAGAGTTGGAAAACACGTTGACGACATCACAAATATTAATCAGCTTAACAAAATTGAATAGAGGCTATTATTTTAAACAGTTGGATTATATTATTTTCACATTTTTTAAGCAACTTTGGTAGAATTTTTCTAGGAGAGAAGCCCGTGTAGTTGCTCCTAGCCTCCTACCATAGTAGGGGTGAATACAGATATGACTAGTTTCCGAAATTGTGACCAAAATACCACACATACCATTTGCATTGTTTTGGTTGTTAATGAAATAGTTGAACTTTTTTATGTCGAAGACAATTGACCCTTTTTATATAAATCTCTGTATTTGTATATTATGGTGCATCCACGTAAGGATGTCAACTTACATGATGTAAGTTACATCCGCAAATAGAGATTCGCGGGTGGAAAATCTTTCCTCGTGAGGGCTGGGGTCTGGGTTGGGAGAGAAATTCCAATTCAACCATATATATTTTGGAGAATCCAACGAAGAATACTAGACAATCATCCAATTACGTCTAAACTTCAAACCAAACTAATGAAAAATGTTCAACTACATCGAGCAAAACAGGTTCAAATTTTACACCAAATTTCATCCATTCATTTTATTTAAATCTAAGGGCTTATAATTATCACTAAATTATTAAACATATCTATCATCATTAATTCTTAATCAAACATTTCATTTTTATTTCCACCGGATTTATTTACTTCTGCCATCAACACATACTCAAACTTCTTTTTTAAATAATGCATGATAAAACTCATATACTTATGGTTCTTTGATTCACTCATCACCTGTGAAGTCCGGATACGAGATACGATACAGATACGATACTGCACCGATACGTCAATACGGGAAAATTTAAAAAATCAAGATACGATACGGCTGTGATACGTTAATAAAAAAAATTATATAATTAAATGTACAATATAATTATAACTATTTTTTTAATATGTAAATATATTAACAAACAAAAGAAATCAGTCATAGGCTCGTAGCATATCAACATAAATATAAATAATATTGTCGATTAAGAGAGTGATGATTAGTCAATTACATATACAATATATCCCAAAAAGAGCACCATCGGTGTTATACTATATCCAAAAGGAACATTGTTAGTGCTATACTATTTCGATCCAAAAAAGAAGCACAATACTCGAGAGTTAAGTTGTTTTAGTTAACATTAATTGGAAAGTATTAGGGCAAGTATCGGTGCAGGATAATTATCATATACTCTCCTGATATGTATCGGGAAATATCTGATAATTATTTTTTTAATTTTTTTTTTAATATTCGGATACTCTCCTGATACGTATCGGGAAGTATCAGGCAAATATCGGTGCAGGATACGTAAGGGATACAATACGCCATCCATTTTGAAGTATCGGGGCTTCACAGCTCATCACCATCAATATTTCTTTGCCTTTATTTCATACCCATATTTTATGAATTAGGTCAACACATACTCGAACTTCTTTTTTTAAACTTTTTTACAAAATGCATGATAAAACTAAAGAGGGTATCGATGGTGATTTATTTATCATAAAATTAGGTGAATAAATTAATTTTTTTTTTTTTTTTTTTTTTTGCGGGGAGATGGGTAATTTTATACATAAGTATCGATGGTGAATTATTTCATACCCATTCTTTTTGATGAAAATAAAAATGAATTGTTTGATTATGAATTAATGATGAATAATATGTTTCTTAATTAGGTGATAAAGAGAGTATTTGGTGTATGTTGATTAATTTGGTGATACTTTTAAGCCTTTTGATTAAATGAAATATATAGATGAGATTTAGTGTCAAATTAATTTTGACACCATAATATCATTTTATCCTGATCTATACATACATACATAGATATTGTTATAGATTAATGGGAGGGATAAGAGAAAAAGCATAAGAAGATTTGGATCTAAAAAATATCTTTTAAACCAATATGAGCAACATATTTAGCCGATGATATTATTCTATTAATTGCATATCGATTTTTTTTTGACAAAAATTAATGCTTGATTGATGAACGCATATACGGGTAGAAAATTAAATCAAATCTTCTTTTTCATATGCCAAATAAAAATTAGAATAATCTATAAAATTAAATCAAATCATCTTTTTCATATAACTAGTAAAAGAAGGGTTTGTACCAAACAAAAAAATAAGGGTAAAAAAAACTTGGAATCTATAAATACCCCATCAAACCTCTCTTGGAGATTACAACAACAAGATGAATAGAGACTTTGTATTTATTTTAACGATCTTTGTTTTTCTTGTAATGGTGAATGCCTTCAGTAATCAGAATGAGAAGATCAGCACCGATGGAGCCTCTTCGCACCTTCTTGAGGTGAATTATGGGAGTTAATATGGTTTTCTGTTGCTGATCGTAGGTTATTGTCCAAAATTGGAGTTAAACCTAATTCAATAGTGGCTACTACTACTATCACTGATGCCATTAACTCGTACTCGTCGGAAAAAACTCGAGATAGATTCATCGTCTATGTCAAGGCTGGTATCTACAACGAGTACATTACAATTGGTAAGGACAAGGCTAACATTCTCTTGTATGGCGATGGCCCAACGAAGACAATTATCACTGAAAACAGGAGTGTGAACGAAGGAGTGAATAAAACAATGAACACATGTATTTTTTTTTTGTTGACAAAAGTAGGTAAATCTTTTATTTCTACTACATTATTATTCCTTAAAAAAAACAATTCTACTACATTATTATTGTTTGCTTGTCGGGTTGAAGTAAATCTTACACTAAAGGGCCGACCTAGCGGTGGCAGGTAGTGACAAAGCCATGGACAAACTTTTTTTTTTTAAGTCATAATCCTCACAATTATTTATTTTGTTTTTGTTAATATAAGTAATAATACTGTATATGATATGACTTTCTCCTAAAAAAAACGATATGACTATAAAAAGTAATAATAGACTATATGGCTATAAAAAGTATAAAAAAAAAAGAAGAAAGCATTGCATTGTAATACTACTATGCTATAGGAAATTACTTAGATTTCTTATTAAAAATAATAGCCTGAGAAATTTTGAGCGAAAATGTGAAATAGCCACCTAAATTTAGCGGCTAGCGAGCAGTGGTGTTGCCAGGATCCTAGACTAAGGGGTTCAATTTTTTTTACTTCGATTAATAAATCACATTTCATTGATCAAGGTCTAAACACGCAACATAGTAAGCAGCTCTATATCCACCTCATATCAAGGGTTAGAGAGAACTCACTCAATCATGTGTTCAAAGAAAGGACAAAAACAATACAAAAAAAAAAGTAGACATAAGTGGATTAATAGTTTATGACAGTAAGCTCCATTAATTAGGAGGGTCACTAAGCAACTACAATTTTCTAAACCAATTAAGCAACTTTCAAAGAGGGCAACTGCATGCTATAATTTTAAGTTGCAGAGTAAGACTTCAAGGATGATTAATCAGATTCTCGATCATTGAAAGCCATGAATTCACTTAAATAAAATATGAATGTTTAAAACTACATAATAATTCAACCATACCATTTCTTCAAAAAAAAAATTCAACCATACCATTGAAGATTTCGTAGTTTACTTCACAATATTAGAAGCAAAAGTAAAATTGGTATAGAGAGACAGTGTTTTGTTTTAGTTTGTGGTGGTTGGAAGAAATTACTTAGAGAGAAGTGTAGAGAGAGGTTGATCCATAAAAATGAGTGAGTTGAAAGTGCAAAAAAATTGAATTATTGGTGTATTTTTTTAATGTTGAGGGTATGCATGTGCATCCCCTAACTTGTAGGTGGCTCCGCCATTGCTAGCGAGGGAATGGAGATAAAAACATTTTCGTCTCCATTGTTGATTTTATATTTTCGGTGAAGTATAAACAAAGTGAACCTCATTTTTTTGAAGATCAATGTTAGGGCTTAATTTATTTGTTAGACATTTTCTTAAATGATCAATGTTAGTATTTAATTTAATTATTAGATTAATTTTTCTTTTCTTTAGTTTGTGTTTGACCTCCAATACCTTTAACTCTTAACTCAAACTAATTTTTTTTTTGGTTACACTTAACTCAAACTAATCGAGTGTTCTAATCTATTTTGGCTTTTAAAAAAAAATATACCACCTACATAAAACTTTTTAATTGGCAATTTTGGAAGAGAAAAAAACTACTACCTACTTAAAAACTTTTTTTTTATCAAGTGGAGTTATAATATTAATCAGGGCAGAAGAGTGACAGGAAGAATATTAATATAATATATATATATATATAGAGAGAGAGTTGTGCAACTAAACATTTAACTCAAACTAGTTCCTTCAAAAAAAATTTTTTTAACTCAAACTAGTGAATTACAAAATATGAAATATATATCTCTTTTCAACTAAACTGAATTTTGTGATCTTGATGAAAAATTGCAGCCATTCTTGCCAATGATTTCATTGCAAAGTCAATTACATTTGAAAACACTGCCGGTCATGAAGCTGGCCCGTCTGTGGCAGTTCAAGTAGAAGGTGATTGTTCAGCATTCTTTGATTGTGGAATACATGGTTATCAAGGCACATTGTATGTGCACAAACACCGCCAGTTCTACCGCAATTGCGAGATCTCTGGAACCATCGATTTCATCTTTGGGCATTCAACCACCTTAATCCAAAACTCCAAAATAATTGTGAGGAAGCCGAGTCCAGGCCATAGCAACGTTGTGGTGGCAGACGAAACAAAACAAAAGAATGCACAAACTGGAATAGTCCTTCAAAATTGCTCGATCATGGCAGATGTTGAGCTTTTACATGATAGGTTGACAGTGAAGAGTTATTTGGCAAGACCATGGAAGCCATTTTCAAGGGCAACATTTATTAATAATGTTATAGGTGATTTTATTCAACCAGATGGGTATTCTGTTTGGGCTCCTAATGAAACAAACACTGCAAACTGTTACTTTGCTGAGTTTGGTAACACTGGACCTGGTGCTAATGCTCAAGCAAGGGCTAAATGAAGTAAAGGTGTTATCAATAAAGATGAGGCTGCTAAATTCACTGCTGAAAATTGGCTTCAAGCTAGCACTTGGTTGCCTGCCACTGGCATTCCTTTCAATCGTAGATTTGAGTCTTGAAATTTATATATTAGTCTACTTTTAGTCTTGATGCTTTAACTAGCATGAATAGATTTGTTTGTCACTCTTCGAGATGTTTGGTGAGTTTTCTTTTTGTTACTTTTTGAGGAATTTGATTATTTTATTAGAAGTAATAATAATGATTATTTAGTTGATGTATTTGTGTGGTTCTTGATTAAGGTTTGAAATATTTGACTTTCATGTGAGATTTGTCCTTATACATAGACCTTGTATCATGTTGTTAATTGTTAATCAATGATTTAATCTATTAATATTTCTGTCAAAATTGTTTATTCATTGACGATATAACTCAATCGTGTAATTGAATAAGACCTTACTCAACTCAATTTTATATATTATATATAAACGACTTGACTCAGCTCTATATAATATGAACAGAGTAATGTTCCTCCCGCCCATGCTTAGATATGCACGCACGCATGTGCATGCATGCCCACACACACAAACTATTAATTTCTTTTTTTTTACTCCTAATTATATACGTTAGATTATTTTTTTACACCAATAATAAGTACAAAATGTGTAAACTTAAATTGATTTTCTCTCTAATAGGGTAAATTTGTAAAGTAATACTATCAATTTTCCACAAGTTTATTACTACTAATTTTCCTGAATTTAAAATTTATTGAACATTATTTAAAAAGATATTAAACATATCATATATTCATATATAATGTGAGCTAGTTATTCCCTTCATTTAATTAACAATCAAGTCAGTGACAAACTCATATTCAAGAGGTGTCATTTCAGTGGTTAAAACTTGACTTTGTAACCTCAAGACTTTTAGTTCAGATCACACTTCAAACAAATTAAACAGTTGTAATATCCAAATGAATATTCAAGGTACTAGTTAGAATAAAACACTTAACAAGTCCACCATTTCTTAAATTTTAGAGAGAAAGTGTGAGATGTGAAAGATGATGAAAATGATTCAAAGAGATCAGAATTAATGGGGTCAAAGATGATGAAAATGATTTAAAGGGATCAGAATGAAAGAAGTTAAACAAGTAGTTGGGTGTGAAAGCGATTGTTAAATTAGAAGATTCCCCATGCTACCTGCCTATAAATACACAAGAACTTTTGAGAAAAAAAATCAATTCAACTAAAACACGCAAAAACATAAAATGAAGAAGTTTTCTATTGTTCTTGTGTTTGCAATCACGATCCTTGTGTCAGTGGCTACTGGAAGCAATCTCCTCTTATGCGAGGAGGGTTGTTTCTCCGATGATCCTTTTTGTACCTGCTTCCCTCCACAACCACTTGGGGTTACACCGCCGCCGCCTCCACCATTCGTGGTGGTTAAACCACCACCTCCACCACCATTATGTACCTGCCCTCCACCACCACCACCAACTCCTCCACAATGGTCGGCAGACGACGACGCTGATTGTTAGGTGCCGTATATAACTGCAGAGGCCAGAGAGATATATAAGCACCAAATAAACTCTCTGCATTATTATATTTTAATTAATATATATGTGTGTGTGTGTGTGTTTTTTGTTTTTTTTAGGAATATATGTGTGTTGTTTTTCTTTATTAATAAAAATAATGTCATCGTTATTAATAAAATTCTCATTTCCCAGTCATAAAAACTAATCTCATGTTGTACATAAAAAAAAAACCTATGTCATGTAAAGAACTACTATCACCTAAGAGCATCCACATCCTTGCCACTCATATGGGTGGTATAAATGGGTCCCATTGAACACATTATATTATCTCACACTTTCCTATTATTTAAACCACTCAACTACATTTTTTAAATATCCATACTACTCTCCAAAACTTTAAAATGGGTCCCACAAAACCCTACAATATACATCACAATTATATTTTATATTAATATATAGCACCAGGTGATAATTAAATTATATTTTATATTAATATATAGCACCAGGTGATAATTAATTTTATATTAGTTTATAAACTCAGCAAAGAACAAAGCCACGGTAATAATGCAGTGCTACAGTTGCCTCAGTATGTTATTGCCAAAAAGCCAAATATCTTTACTACACTGACACAATGGCTTTGGGAAAAATGAAACCTTGGTAAGAGTCAACGATAATGTTGCTCTAAAATTTATTACAACCACGAGACTAAAATTTATCTCCAATTAAATTCCATTATGCTGGAAATTATCAAAACTTAAAATTATCGTCTGCTACTTACCGGCAAGAAAAAAAAAATTCCTCTCATCGTTTTTTTGGGGTACTCTCATCTAAACATAGTGGGAGTGGTCTAGTCTTAGTCTCAGACAAGCATTCTCTAATTGAAGAATACTGTAACAATTACATAAAATAATGAAGAATAAATATTTTTTACATTTGATATGTGACCAATTAAGAACAACCCAAACCCAACCACCACTATGAGTGTGGGTGGGAGAAGTGTTGTCAATTTTAGAAAAACTAGACTCTAACTCGTGTGATGCACAAATTTTGTAGAGTTTCATATATAAAATATTAAATTGGCTATATTATTACTTGTAGAGTTGCATATAAACTCAGAAAGAATCACACTAAGTGACAATTGAGAGTGATCAACATGCACAATCTCAAAGAAGCAAATTAACATTTAGTTTGCATCAACAAAAATGAATATAGAATCAAAGTCATTACTTTGCCAAAACAAAGTAATGTTATAGTCTACTCTAGCGATTTTTGCAAATAAAAAGTCAAAATAAACAACTTCAAGTAATATAATATAGGAGAAACAAAGAGGCTGGCAAAATTACAGGAAAAAGTGAAGTTTCCAATGATAAAATTATCATCTGGATCAGTTAAATTATCTACAATTTTAAAGATGTAACTTTAATATCATAAAACGTAGTAAGCGTACAAAAAAAAAATGAAAAAAGAACTACTATCAATAAATGTACCGCTAATAATAAAAAATAGATGCTATGAGAGAGGAAACCGCTAGGGCGGTTGGGGATTTAAAAAAAAATGTTTTAGTCATATATTTCATTTTTGGAAGTGGCATAGTGGTTATAATTGTAAAGTGAAAGCATATGGTATCAGGTTCAATTCCTTGCAAACTCTTTTTTTCATAAAAATTACTCAGATCCACCAAAAAAAGCGGGATTAATTAGGGCAAACTTATCAGAACTGTTTAACATTTAGGCCCCGTTTGGTTTGAGCTTATTTTAAGCTTATGAAAAATAGCTTATGTAAATAAATAAGCTTTTATTTTAATTTATAAACTCTCACTAACTAAAATTGTATCTTCATAAACGGGTTTTTCATAAACTACCTTAAAAACTTATAAATAGTACATAAAAACTTATTTATTTGCATAAGTTGTTTTATATAAGCTCTAAAATAAACTAATCCAAACGGGCCCTTATATATATTAAAATTAACGTAACGTTAAACCTAAATAAATTAATTTAGAATTTGCTTGGTAATTAAGTTAACGAACTTAAAAGCATCACAACAAAGTGTGCTATGATTTTTTAAACCAAAATTCAAATCCTCTATTTTTGAAGCAACTTAATTAACCTTAAAGAATCCCCTAATTTGTGAAAAACAAATTCCCCCACTCAAACCTAAAATTATATTTTCACACCTAGAAATCACCATATTTTCACGCCAAATTAAGGAATTCTAAACTAAAATTTAAGTTACAATGGATATGAGTAGAATGTCTAACCATATGTTTGAATTTAATTGATAGTTAGTATGCTCTTTGAAATGTCTGTCGAAGATTATAGTGATTAATTTTAAATTTCAAGGTCATTTTCAAATTTCATTAGTTTTATGGATTAAATTAACATCCATCTACAATTTTTTGGACTAAATTAATAATTCACAACACACCAACAACAAAGGACCCTGCTATGAGATTTAGTGGTGCTTCTTCTGATATGTTACTCCTACTGAATTTATGCAAGCACATTACAGTATACATATGAGTAGGAGAAGTAAGTATGTTTGTATATTTGTTATTGTTCTTGTATTTCTGTTATAGAAAAATGTTTATTTAATATTAATTTCGTTACTATTTTTTCAGGAACACGAGACAACTCAAATGCATCAACAGTGGGAAAAGGATAATCGACATCAATAAATAGTCATATCTTATAGGACGATTTTAGGATATTATTGAGGTTTTAAATTTTTTTCAACTTTCAGGTACCATTTATGATCAAATTAACCTAAGCGTATTCACAATATTTAAAGAGCGAGGGCATAGAGAGACCAATAGTTTTCATCTTCCCATCAATGACCATCACATTGAATCATGTTTCATGTTTATTGCACTTTCCTGTCTGTGGCAAGTTCCTAGACCATTCATCGCCAATGTCTAATGAAGAAGGTGCTGACTTGCTTAATAAGCAACTTGGATTAGACTTAGAAGAAACTTAGACCGAGTATGACATAGGTGCTCAAATTACATTTAGTTAGCTTCAAGAAGTCTTTTACAATGCACCAATGGTGGTGGCTCTCAGAAATCAACACAAAACCATGTGTATCAAAGCCTCCCTTACCTAGTACGTTATTGAATGCAATACCTTAAGTGACAAGAGCCGGCAGTACAATTAATTACCGGTGCTGATAAAATTTTCAATTTTGTAATTCTCGACTCTATTGTTAGACCCATGTGGCACTATCTCCCGATTAAATCAGACCGGCTCGTAATTCCCTATCAGGTAAAACATGAGCGAGCATTTGGGGGCAACTTGGAGGGTCTATGGGCAATTCAAGGGGTCCAAAGAGCAATTTTGAATTTGATAATCTCAAAAGTTCCCATGAAAATATAATATTCATAAATTGACCCAAAATGAATGCGTGTTGACATTCGAAAAAAGACGAAACAGAAAGTTGCGCGTGATTATGTTTTATGCAGCGATTCGGATATCAATTCCCCAAATTGAAATTCAACTCCCAAACTCAGAACCCTAACCCAACGCACTTTCTCTCCTCTCCTCTTGTGTTCGTACGTCCGTGAAATCTAAGCAACTCAATAATGGTGTTCTACTTCAAAGCACGCCCTGAAGCTGGCGATTACACCATCTTCATGGGTCTTGACAAGTTCGAGAACGAAGAGCTCATCAAATACGGTTTCATCGAAGACATCTGGTAAACCCTAATTCCATTTCCTATTTGCCAATTTCATGAATTTCTTCTTCGTTTTCAGAAATTTTATGCATCGTGAAGGAATACAGTTATGACCTTAGTCTGATTTATGATTTTGAGATTAACAATTATTAATTTGCTGCCAAATCGTTTTGTTTCAGTATGTTTAGATATTAGGATATTGGGATTAGATTAATTACTTTGGTGATGTTTTTGTTGCTCATAGTTAGGTTTAATTAATAATTGTGATTCAATAATTCTGCGGTTATTTCAATAATACCATGGCTCTGTTTGGCAATGCCAGATTTTGAGCTTGTAAGCTCATATATGACAAAAAAAAGTCTAGTTTGACAACATTTTTTGTTTCTCTCACGAGTTAATAGCTTATTTTTACTGGTTTATAGCTTATTTTGATTAGCTAATTCAATTAGCTTATATCTTATCAGTTTTTCTCTCAATTTTGTCCATGTCATCTTATTTGAAAAAAATTGAATATATCTTTTTATTTATAAGCTAGTTTTGCCGCTAATTTTACCAATCACTACAAATTCAATCGCTGTACTATAAGCTAGCTTATATGCTATTCACTATAAGCTCATCCTTTATAAGCTAGCATATCAAATATCTGCCATTGTATGCCAAACATAACTATGTTTATTTGTATCACAAAGAATGAGTTTTTAACCCCTGCAATATGAAATTTTCAATCTACTATTTATTCTTTTCTCTTCCAGTATAGATCTTGAGGGGCTTGCTCTTTCTGGATGATAAAAGCCCCCTGATGCTAAATTTCAAAATCTCTCACTGTTTAAAATTGCGTTTAAATGATATTCTTATTTGGTTTTATGCTTTCGTATGTAGCTGGATTATCGTTGCTATTATTACTTTTATGTTAGTTTTCTTTTTCAGACCTTTAATTAATGATTGAATCTGTCTTTTGTAGGTTCCATGTTGATAAGATGTCTTCAGCCCATGTTTATGTCAGGCTGCACAAAGGTCAGACTATTGATGACATGAGTGAAGGTTTATTGGAAGACTGTGCTCAACTTGTCAAAGCAAATTCAATTCAAGGTAAAATACCGTGATTAATTATTCCTCTGGTCTATCCGTTTAGTTGACCCAAGGGCCAATTTTATGTATCCTTTCAAGTGTAGATGCATTTCAGTTGCATTTATAACTGGAAATCAGAAAGGCTAAGAGCATTTGGATAAACTTTTTCACTAGACTTATCAGAAAAGAAATGTTTAAAGAATCTTACACAAACTACCAGTTTTTTGAACAATAGCTTCTTGTATAAGTTGAAATTAGCTTTTCTATCATTGTTTCTGAAACTTTCTCATTTAACTTCTCTGTAAACACTTTTTAAGCTTGTGACAAATTTTTCTTAGGTGAAGAACTATAAATTTATTTTAGTTGCGAAGTTGTTATAAACTAAATGCCAATTCAAACCAGGCCTAGTTCTCATACTAGGTTTTAATATACATAAATCTAATTATTACTTACTATTATATGCATTTCCTTCCAAAGCCTAATTTTGTGCTGTTAGTGATTACCTTTTTTTCTTTATTCATGGCAGGGAATAAAGTAAACAACGTTGATGTTGTTTACACTCCCTGGTCCAATTTAAAGAAAACTGCTTCAATGGACGTTGGTCAAGTTGGTTTTCACAACTCAAAAATGGTCTGTTTTTACACTTGGATCAGTTGCCGTTTCTTTTTCAGTTATTTTTTTCTTCCTTTTTTTTTTGCAGTAGGTGGGGTGGCTGGGTGAATGATTAAGCTTCCACTTTAGACTATCATTATCTGGCTTTTGTGCATTTTAGGTGCGAACTGTGAGAGTGGAGAAGAAGATAAATGAGATTGTTAACAGGCTAAACAAAACGAAGGTGGAAAGAAAACCTGATTTGAAAGGTAACTATTAAGTTTGCTATTCTTTCCTTTGCCTTTATAGTTTTTTTTTTTTTTTTTAAAATTTTTTTTTAAAATTTTTTTGATGA
>Ga0228710_1005580_pt1 | contig 19484 bp, 5 predicted proteins | sample MedpolnodulmetaG_FD_177995 | JGI IMG/M metagenome (GOLD analysis project Ga0228710, IMG submission 177995) | Root nodule microbial communities from Medicago polymorpha collected in Santa Monica, California, United States - pink nodules | ecosystem: Host-associated > Plants > Roots > Nodule... | reverse complement strand
CACAAATTCTTCTTCAAAAAAAAAAAAACTAATTTCACAAAATCAATTAAGTGTTTATATACGTAATATTTCGTCAACATCAACCAATCAATAATTAAACGAAATAAAACATCGTCACATTCATCATTACTTGATAATAAAACTCCATATGTTTGAATACAAATCACTCAAATAGTCATCAATCATGTTTGCACGAAATTCATTCAACTATTACCAAGACACATACACATACACATACACATATACATAGTATACAACTAACTTCATTGCTCCTGAATGGACACAAATCAAGATTCACATAAAAACAAACAATCACATCATTGCTCCTACAATGACACACGAAATTCACATAAACACAAACTAAGGGTAATATGATACCCCAAAAAAAGAACACTCACTTTAGTTGAGTTCAAAGTTATCAAAAACACAAAGACAATTGTTGAAAATGTTGAGAGAACAAAGAGAATTGTTGAGAGAGAGAGAGAGAGGATATGGTGAAGTTGAAAATGGTGATGGCCCTTAAAAGCCAATAGATTGCAAACAATCCTTGTCAAATAGTGAAGCACATTGCATGCATGATTATAGTACACACTAACATAGCAACAAACAAGAAACTATTGGGACCACCACATACCTCTTTGATGTTGCAGTTCAAAATCTCTTTATAAAATACACCGATTCAAAACATTCAACTGAAATAGAAAAGTCACGTTGTTACCTAAACCTACTCCAAAACAAACTTTGACTAGTATTGACTACTACATTTGAGAGTTCGGGTGGGTCGTGATTTTGTGATCAAGCCTAGGTCTAGCCCAATCCATAAATGAGTGCACCAGTAAACAAATAGATAAGGAAAATGAGTGTGGTATACATGAATAAAATCTTACTAACACTGTATTTTTTATTTTTAAAATGAATAAATCAATAATTTAATTTTTATGATCCATAACTTAAGGACCTTCCTTAAAAACAACGTAAGTACTACGGTGCTCCAACAACACATGTCAGTAATATTGTGTCTTTGTAGTGTTGTTTCAAGGATTGAAGTGGTACTACTCAAGAAAACTTATAATATGCCTAGATTGCAACAACCAGTTTTCACAATACTTACCTTAAAAGGAATATGCCTAGACATTCTACTGGAGTCAATACATACGAGCTGATATACACTATGTCCTAATATTTGATTTTTGTTTCATGAATTGTGAGTATAAAAATGTAGAATTTATTGGTTTGAAAAGATAATAATCTTCAGTGAGACTAATGGATTTGGCTTTATTTTGATGTTAGTATAATATAAGAATGAAAGATGTTGAACTAAAAGTTACATTTTTTTTTGTTTTTGAGGGATAAAAGTTACATAACTAGATCAACCTAAGATATTTAAATATTACTATATGACTTAGTATTAGGGATGGGAATATGTTAATGAACAAGTTTAGTGAGTGTTGATAAGGACATGGTAATCCATAAAAAAACAAAATTTGGAAAATTTCTGACTATTCAAAGATCACACAATCTAATCCCAACGGTTGCATTGTCTGTCCTAAGATCTTGTCATGGCCGTTAGATTATCAAACGTGTCTTTGCCGTTGTTGACAGAGAAAAATAACACATTTTTTTACAGAGAGAATCTTTGTGAGACAACAACCCTGACACATTCATTATCTTAGCATTTCTAGAGAGAGAGAAAAAAACAGTTCAAAGTTTGTTTTTTGAAATTGTGTATGTGAAACTAAAACTGTGCATGTTTTTATCTACACTTCTTGTCTTGTCGTTTTGTGGTAAAACTGTGAAACTAGTTTACTTCTTAGCTCAGTGTTTTTTTCTTATACATTTTTTGTTTACAACATATTTGAAATCTAGGTGGAAGATTCTTCTGTTTTTTGTATTATTTTTTATATATATTTTGGAGGAAAAAAAAAGATTTTTTAATGAGATTTTGTGCATTTTGTGTCGGTTTCTCAATTAAGAAGCAGAAACTATTTATGGGTTTTTTCTGAATTTGAGAAAACTGTTTCTGGGTCTTTGTCTTAGTGTCTTAAGAGTATGAAAGACACGTTTTTTGCTTAGGATCAGATTGTGTTGTCTTCATTCATTATTCTAGAAGCATTCCACCACTTGTATATTGTATTATTAGAGAGAGAAAGAGAACTGTGAAGTTTGAAGATTAAGCCAAACTGGGTTGCTTCTCAGTTACTGGTTCTTTAAGGTTGGTTGGTCTTTGAACCTTTTCCCTTTTGTTATTGTTATTGTTCTTTGCTTTGATCTCATGCTTGTAGAAATAAAAGTAGCTCTCTTTTTTGTGAAGATTATGTAATTTTTGTCTTTAGTATGGTTAGATATTATGGGACATGGAGTCTTATATTATAACTTTTGTTTTGTGTTTTACAGTAACATATGATATGATAGCTATAAATTCTTTAAATATTTGACAAGTCAATTTGATTTAAGGTACATAATTAAATAGTAATTTATTCTTCCTTCCTTTCTTTTTTGTGGTGATGATGCATTTTATTTATGTACACAATATACAACTGTGGATAGAGACTTGTGTCTTTCTTTAGAAGGAAAGCCTTTCCCTTTCTCATAGTTAAGAGGAGAAAATTGAGAAAGCACAGCTAAGATAAGATTTCTACTTAACTCTTGAGATGGGTCATACTCAAAACCATGCTCAAAAGTAAAGTTAGAGATTTGTTTTTTGATTTGACCAATTTATCCCAAGAAAGAATACAAAATTACCACTAGTACATTTGTACTTAAAAGGGTACTTTTGGAATTTGACTAAAATATCTTCTTATTTTTTCTTCAGGGAAATTAATTTTTAATTTGTAATGACCATGATATATGGTTATATTGTATGATTATAATTTTTTTGGGCATTAAATGATCACTTGCTAAAGTAAGAGAAAAGACTAGTGGGACATGTTTAGGTATTTCAGATTTGTTGGCCAAGTCATGTTTTTAAGTAAACATACTTTGTGTGAATTGAATTGATTATAATATCATAGGAGATTCTAGAAATTTGTTGGACCATTTGTTTTTTTGTGCTTCACAATTTTTCTATTGGAATCTTAATTTATAATTTAAAGATTTTATTTTATGATTGCAACTGCTCCACAACCTTTTAAAATTTCTTATGTCAATAATTATCAATTTTTCTATTTGCAAATTGACATCTTGGATCATTTCTTTGAAGGGTTTGCATTTCATTTTTTGTGTCAGTTTCTTTGTAGTAATCATCTATTTTGTTTTTACCAAATCAAGATCATGGTGGAAGATGGTGTTGCAGTTGATATACTTTCAACAGAAGATTGGTTGTTACATGCAAAGGAACTTGTTCCTATTGCTCTTGATAAAGCAAAAGAGGTTAAAGGTTTTCCTACTAGATGGAAAATGATCGTTTCTAGATTAGAACAGATTCCATCAATGTTATCAAACTTATCAAGCCATCCATGTTTCTCAAAGAATGCTCTTTGCAAGGAGCAATTGCAGGCTTTGTCGAAGTCACTTGAAGGCGCGATCGAATCAGCTGAATTGTGTGTGAAGGAGAAGTATGAAGGTAAACTTCAGATGCAGAGTGATCTGGATGCATTAATCGGGAAAATGGATTTGAATTTACGAGATTGTGGACTTTTGGTCAAAACTGGTATGCTCGGCGAGGCTACTTTACCGTTAAATGCGTCTTCCGTGTCAGGTTCTGCGACAGAATCTGATGCAGCAGCCCACAACAACATAAGGGAGTTACTTGCGCGCCTTCAGATCGGTCACTTAGAAGCGAAGCACAAAGCTTTGGACAGTGTTGTTGAGGTTATGAAAGAAGATGAAAAGAATGTTTTGGCTGTTTTTAGCAGGAGCAACATTGCTGCACTTGTTCAATTGCTTACCGCAACGTCAACAAGGGTAAGAGAGAAAACGGTTACTGTTATATGCTCGCTAGCCGAATCGGGTAGCTGCGAGGATTGGCTAGTTTCTGAAGGTGTTCTTCCTCCTCTTATAAGACTTGTTGAATCAGGAAGTGCTGTAGGTAAAGAAAAGGCTGCAATATCGTTACAAAGGTTATCAATGTCGGCTGAAACATCGCGTGAAATCGTCGGACATGGTGGCGTTTGTCCGTTGGTTGATCTTTGTAGAACTGGTGATTCTGTTTCGCAGGCTGCAGCAGCTTGTACATTGAAGAATATTTCAGCTGTTCCTGAGGTGAGACAGGTTTTGGCTCAAGAAGGGATTGTGAGGGTTATGATCAATTTGTTAACTTGTGGAATGTTGTTAGGTTCCAAAGAATATGCTGCGGAATGTTTGCAGAACCTCACTGCAAGCAATGAGAGTCTAAAAAAAAGTGTTGTATCGGAAGGCGGTGTTAGGAGTCTCTTAGCATATCTTGACGGTCCACTTCCTCAAGAATCTGCAGTCGCGGCGTTAAGGAATTTGGTCGGATCGGTTTCTGAGACAGCTTTGGTTTCGTTAGGATTACTTCCTCGTTTGGTTCACGTGTTGAAATCCGGCTCCCCTGGAGCACAAAATGCCGCTGCATCAGCAATCTGCCGAGTTTGCAGCTCAACTGAGATGAAAAAATTGGTCGGCGAAGCCGGTTGCATTCCTCTCCTTGTTAAGATGCTTGAAGCTAAACAAAACAGTGCTAGAGAAATTGCTGCACAAGCATTAGCAAGCTTGTTAACTGTGTCACATAATAGAAGAGAAGTTAAGAAGGATGATAAAAGTGTGCCAAATTTGGTTCAGTTACTTGATCCTAGTCCTCAAAACAATGCAAAAAAATATGCAGTTACATGCCTTGGATTGATTTCTTCAAGTAAGAAATGTAAGAAGCTAATGATCTCATATGGTGCTATTGGATATTTGAAGAAACTTACTGAGATGGATACTCCAGGAGCTAAAAAGTTACATGAGAGATTGGAAAGAGGGAAATTAAGAAGTTTGTTTGGCAAGAAATAGTGTTAAAATGTGTTGCATCCTTTTTTTTACATCATGATGCAAAATAGCTAATGTATAAAGTGGAATGCACAAACTTGCTAATCCATGTATTGTAATCAATGTTACATTATATATAAATATTTAAACTTTGTTTACTATTTCTATCTCTGCTATGTTCTTTCTCTTCTAAATTTTGGCCAGTAAAGTAATAAAACATTAGTTTAGTTGATATTCAATGTTAATGTAAATTTTTACATTTGTATACAATCATATTTCAACAAATTGATGATTACCAAGAACTAGTATATCAAAGTGGCATAAAGAAGAGAGTGAATAATTAAAAATAGTAAGGCAAACTCATGGACTAATCTACGCGGAGTGATATTTTCTTTTTGGCACATCTACCTCGAGTAACTTAAGGGACTAAATTGATAAATCTATTTGGGTTGGTTTGGGACCTTGAAGTATGTTTCTCTCAAGATTTCAGGTGTGTCGATAAAGTGAACTAGTTTAACTTCTTAAAAAAAGGACTAAATTAACCGCAAATGAGTTCATTTAAGTATTTTATTATTGTATTTTATTTATTGATTTTTTAGTTGTTAATAATATTCATTTGTCATCCCAAAAAAATTTATTTGTCATAGGTTCAACTTTAATACGTTCTTTTTTCACCAAATAAAAACAGTATTTTTGTTTGAGTATTCTTTGAAAAAAAATGAATACTTTAATAATACTACTTTTTAGTATATCGTTGAATTATGCATTGAATTTGTTAAGTAACTTTGCATTGGTTCTCTATGGTTTTGAGATTTTTTATCAATTTAACGATGGACATGCTTAATCATGTGATAGGGGATGCAAACTAAATTTGGATAAAAATGAGTGCTTGGTCACTCAGTGGTGCAAATAATTTAAAATATCATATTTATTTCTTTTCATCAATTCATGCTTTTTTGTTTGTTGTGAATGTCAACCCATACTTATCGGCTACGGCTAGTGTTTAGTCAATATACATGGATGCAATTGGTAATTGATTATAATTTTATAAAAGATGGATGAAGGTGAGATAATCCTACTTAAATATGTATGCAATAGATATAGATATACTCATGTATCAAAAAAAAAAAATATAGATATACTCATGTTATATTGATGCATATTAATATGTGTGCAATTTGCAATTCAAACCAAATATGTAAATTGTTTAAACCTTCGCAATTTTGACCCTCATTTATGCATCATTACACTCTATACAACTCATTTTTTTTTACAAATTCCCCTTATAAATACTTTTTAAATCTTTACAATTTCTCGCTCCATCATCTCACACTCTCTCCTCCTTCTTTTTTATACAATAATGTGTTTCTCTTGTTGGTATTTGATACAAAATAGCTACTCTAAAATTTCAGGAATTGTATGAACAGTGAGGGATGGTGCCACGCTACAAAGAAGCGTCATCTGTATGGGTGTGAGGTTGGTCTGCTTGGGTGTAAAGTTGACCATCAAGGTCTCTTTAATCCTAGACGAAACAAACCATACCTCAGCCCCCTCATCCCTCCATCTTCCCCCACCCCAACCCCATCTTTTTGCACCGCAGTTTCAGCAATAGGTTTTTAATAAATTAGCATTAGGTGTTTGAATATTTTATGTAATAAACTTTAGGCTTCAACTTTATTGGAAATGTATTGATATATTAATATTAATAAAATGAGAATTTGCATCATCTTTATCCTTTTAATTTTGTTTATATTTACATTTATTTTATATTTTTGTCATTTATAATTATGTCATTGAAATAATATACACCTCTGTTTCTTTAAAAATCTGGGCAAAACATAATTCACATTATATAATACGAAAATTGCTACAATTTATTTTAGATTGTATAATATGAACAAAGAGTATTTTTTTAAAAAAAATAGGACGCACGAGAAACAAATATGATGTAAAAAGTAAAGGTTTTCAAAAATATGTGTTTATTATTCATCATTATTTACTCTGTTTTTAATTATGTCATGGTAATACATTGTTTCTGATTTATAAACGAAACGAGTCATACACACATTCAAACTCAAAGACTTTAATTCTAATTTATAGTGTTTTGAGATTATATAATCGGAATCAAGGAAAGATGAATGATTTTGTCAAAAAAAAAGAAGCAAAGATGAATGATAGGAACACACATTTTAACACACACTCTTTTTGATCGTTTAAATTACACATGGGTCATACCAAATTTATATGAGATCTACTGATTTAATGAGGGCACATGTAAATTTTAATCAATAAAAAAAAGTGAAAAATGTGTGTTGGTACTGTTTCTCGTAAAATAAAACACATTTGAATTGTACAATCCGAATCAATCAGTAATCACAAAATAGGCCTTGAATTGTGTGCAACAACTTGTCGATCCCAATAGAAAACAAACTCTAATCCATAGCCAATGAATTATGAATGTACCAACAACGTTGACATAGGACTCATCGATCGAACGGTTCATCATTTTTCCATACAAATACATACAATACTAGTTTGGTAATGAAATGAAAGCACATTTAATTTAATCCATTTTTTGTTTGTTTGTTTTGGGAAATACACAACCAAACAAGCCCTTATCACAATTCTATTCTATATCTCTTACATAGCTACCTAGCTCTTTCTTCTCGCTCAATTTCTGTGATTATCCAACACTATTTCTTCGGTACTCTCTCTCTCTCTCTCCGTGATTTTTTCTTTTTCTTTTTCTTTTTTCAATCATTCAATCATTAGTGAATAATTCACGTGCCCCAGTTGTTTTCAGATACAAAAGTTCAAATCTTTTAAGGTGGGGTATGCCAATTTTGATTTTGGGTCAGCTTGATGGGATGTTATTTTGATTCTGAATTCAGATTTCTGAAACTGGGTCGTTGAATTTTTATTATTTGCTTTGGTTGTTTGGTTTTGCTGTTATTATGATTATTATTATTGTTATGTTGTTTGTTATATGATTTTTTGGTGTGAAATCGATTGAAAAGAACTGAGAAATGGAAGATTTTGATGCTGTCACTCTTATGCTTCGATTGTTTGTAATATAAGAAAGGAACCTAACATGATTTGATTGAGTGAATTTTATATATGAATTTTAATTGTGCTTGATTTGATGAAAGTTCTTTGAATGTTTAGTTAATTTCTGTTAATATACATATAATCATGGATGTTGCCCTTACTTGCTTATTGGTTTCAATGATTTGTGTCATAGAGAGAGGAGGGTTGTTCTTTTGTGTGAATTCAAGCAACCATAGTCAACCTGCTGATATCTATCAATTTCTTTTGTTCTTGCAAATAATCCTCTTTTGCCTTTGATTTTGTGAACTAGACCTTTGTGTTAGAATTTAGAGTGCCTAACTGACCTATTTAGCACCGATACTAAAGATTGAAGACGTGTCCGACACTGACTCATATGGTTACGTTCAATTATTTCATTTTATCAAGATACTACGATCTCCACCTGTCAGTGCTGTGTCCAATGTTGTGTCTGTGTCGGTGCTTCATAGGTACTACTAAGTACCAACTAATTTATTCATTGATAAGTTTAAGAACATATCATTTCTGATCTCATACAAGTTCTCACCTGGAGACAGAAGTCACGGAACCAGGATTGAATATTCTGTAATTTATAGAGTGTGAAGAACAGATCTCCAACCTTGAAAGCTTATCCCTATTGTAGTCTCAGTTGGAAGGATGATTTTTAGGAGATATCCCACCCTCACCAGATATCACCTCGGTTGTATCTTTATATTTCCAAGGATGATTTTTAGGAGATATCCTCTTGTTTATGACAAAAGATAGAGGTATCATTTAATCTGTGTCTGCTTGAGTGCTTTGAACATTGTTTGTAAGATTGGATTACCACGGTATGATGGAAATTTGGGGAATGAGGTATTTGGTCTGGTGGAGAGTTATTGCAACCTTCCAATGAAATCAAACTGGGTATGAGTTGAGATTAGTAAAAATAGAGTAGAGTAGAAAATAACGTAGGCCTAATACATCCAAGAAAAATAGGGGTGCTTCATACTCCTGGCAGAAAGTTTCATACCTGAAGGCTGATTTTTGTTATGTTTAGTCCCTTGATTGAAGGCTGAGTGAATAAAAGACAATGGAAATGAAAATTCACTGTGTTGTATATTGAAATCTAAAGAAGCTCAATGTGTTTTCTTTGTGTTTTCACTTTTTCTGAGATTTTAAATGGAGATTCTCCATTGGATTTGATGGTTGCGAGAAATATGAGCATTCAAACATCCATTTTTTGCATCCAAACAATAGTTTTGCAGATGATGTCACTTACATTGTGGAAGGTCTGCTAGTCGCTTACCAGTGTCACACTTATCAAGCTTTCATTGTCTTGATTAAGTTCTCATGGCAGTGCTAAATTGTTAGTCCTAGAAAATTATCAACATTTTGAAAATTTTGATAGTAGCTTTGTGGTTATTCTTTTGAATATAGTTTAACAATTTTGTACGTGGTACTGAATTTTTTTAAAGAACTCTTTAAAAACAATGCTATGGAAAGTAAGATTGGTAAAACCAAATTCTCGTTGCCCTCCTCATTTAACATGAACTGTGCTGTGATTTTGTTTATGGCAGTGATTACTAATTAGCATAGAAAATGAGCACATTGGATGCAACCAGGGCAGAACTTGGCCTTCTTGTTTTGTATTTGAACAAGGCTGAGGCAAGGGACAAGATATGCAGAGCAATACAATATGGTTCCAAATTCTTGAGTAATGGAGAACCTGGTAAGGCGCAGAATGTCGACAAAACAACCAGCTTAGCACGAAAAGTTTTTCGTCTATTCAAGGTTGAGTTAATTTTCTCTCTTTTTGAAGTATGCTAGACCATTTATCCTTCTTTTTGTGCCCATTTTGATACACAGTTTATAATGAAATATCCTCTATGGTTGATTTGTTTAAAGAAGACGAGATCTGTTGTATGCTTAATATTCTTTGTTCGGGTTCTGAGGGACACAAGTATAAAAGGATAAATTTGAGAAATTCTAATACTTAGCTTTGTTTAGTACTACTCATATATAACATTCCAATAGATATTCTGACATAAAAATGATGTTGCCAGTAATTAGTTCATGTAATAATACTTCACTCTTCAATTGCAGTTTGTCAATGACCTGCATGCTCTGATAAGTCCATCACCACAGGGCACACCCCTCCCCCTAATTCTGTTGGGAAAGGTATGATAATTCTTAAGACATTATCCTTTTCAATCTTTAATTGATTTTCCTAATGTCTTGTTGAATTTTTTTTCAGTCCAAGAATGCATTGCTGTCCACTTTCTTGTTTCTTGATCAATTTGTGTGGCTTGGTAGAACCGGTGTCATCGACGTAAGAAATAATTGTTTCCATCAGCTCCTGTTGTTTGCTTTTGTATTATTACCATCCAACACTATACACGGATTTTATTGTGTAACTACAGAATAAAGAACGTACTGAGCTAGTTGGCCGGATTTCTCTCTACTGTTGGCTGGGTTCCTCAATATGTACCTCCTTGGTTGAGGTTTGTAGCTTATACATATCTTCCTCATTTATGCTAACAAATATACATGCACCAATCATGCCTTTTTATTTCTTCACTTTTTTTTTTACCTATGTATGACATTTTATGTGTTTGATTAGCTCGGGGAGCTTGGAAGACTCTCTGGATCAATGAAGAAGATAGAGAGAGAAATCAAGAACAGTAATAAATATGATGTATGTTGTCCATGCATGTGTATAAATTCTTCAAAGTTTCTGTCTTTGGTTTACTTCGGGACTGCAATTTCCTTACCTTTATTACTTATGGATGCAGAATGAGCAATACCAGGCCAAGCTAAAAAAATCAAATGAGAGGACTCTTTCACTCATCAAAGCAGGCATTGATACAGTGGTAGCAGTCGGACTGCTTCAGTTGGCACCCGAGAAAGTCACTCCCCGTGTTACCGGAGCATTTGGATTTGTTTCATCTCTAATATCTTGCTATCAGGTACATGCTACTTGCTTATATTATTAGAGTTTGCTTCCTATTTTTCATGGAGTCACTAAGTGTAGTGTCCTATGTGTACGCACACACATACCAGTGTTGTCAATAGTGTGCTACAGCGGTGTAGTAGATGGGAGCAGCCTCTTTTCGCTAAAAGACATGCAATAGCAGCCAAAATAGCTGATGTCCGAGCTGCTAAAGCTATCAGAATGATATAACAAAATCTACATTAGCCCTTAAAGTTTAAACATTAGGCCTTTTTACTCGGGTATTTTAGAAATTTCACAATTAAAAAGCACCAGAACAGCATTTAGACTTCTGACCTAATGTCATTTTCACCTTCTCACCAGTTAGTCACAGATTCACAGCTAGCTGTTAAGTTTTTATCTATATATTATAAACTAGGCTTAATTGCAGTTTTAGCCCCCTAACTTTCCTAAAGTTGCGATTTTGGCCCCCTAAGAAAAAAAACTACAAAACAGCCCCTTAAGTTTTGCAACTGCAGCAGTTTTGGCCCCCCAAGGCAAAAAAAATAAAATAAAATAACACGTGGCACCTCACTTGGGGTGCCACGTCAGCGTAGACCGAGTCAATATCAGCCTTGGGGGCCAAAACTGCTACAGTTGCAAAACTTAGCGGACTGTTTTGTAGTTTTTTTTCTTAGGGGGCCAAAATCGCAACTTTGGGAAAGTTAGGGGGCTAAAACTGCAATTAAGCCTATAAACTATATAGAAGTTACAACATAGGGCCATACTACTATCCGTTGTCTTGTAGCGTTTTTGTGGTCGGGCGCTATACTCGGGTATCCAAGAATTGATAACACTGGCATGTACCTTTTACCCAACTAATGAACGAGGCAAACAAAAAATAGAGATTACTCGAGAGCAGCATAAATTGTGTTGACAATGTTCATAATTAAGAGTTCAATAACTACACCCTCTGATAGTATAAACGAGCTTTACACGGCCGTTCGATTATATGTCACTATCTTGTCAATAGATCAATTAAGTTTTTAAAGTAATATTGTGATGTATCAAGACGGTGAAATGTGATTAGACCTCTGTATTTATTTGCATTTTCAGTTTGAAGTCATTTAACTAAAACTTTATGGCAGATAAAAATGTGTCCCTCTATCATTGAAGGGTCGTATTCTTTTTACTTGTGCTGCAATTTTGCTTAGGAGTTAGTTTCACTGACAATGATCTCTGGTTTGTCTAATGCAGTTGCTTCCTCCTGCCCCAGCTAAGTCAAAAACATCGTGAGCAATGAAAGAATAAACTGGCTCCCGTCACGCTTCTTTGTTGTTAAATAATTGTATGAATTTATCAGGAGATGTTAATTGGTATGGTTTTCGTCTAGTAAAAAACAAAGCCCTGTTTGGGTTTGTTTTCAGAAACCATTTTGTTGTTTCGGATTTGGTCCTTCAAACTCTTTCGATTATTACAAATATATAAATTTATACTCTGAAGTTATGCAATGCTAAATTATCTCTTTAATGTTTTGTCGTAAAATTACATCAATTTTTTTTGCAATAGAGTTTATAATTGAAGAGAAAATTTGAAATTGGTTGCACATTCACAAATTGTTTTTCTAAAAGTTAATTTTAGGATTTAATTTATAGACACGGTTAGGGTAAAGAGATTTTACACCGTCAATCAATCCTAATCGTCAGATCATTAGAAATGTTTGATTTTCTTATAATCACATTCATAGTCACATCACATGTGATTGGTTGTGATGAGCCGATAGTGTAACATTTTATACACGGATAGTGCATGAAAATTAAACTCTTAATTTTACTTCGTGATTATCATTGATTTGATCAAATTCTTTAAGCAAACCAACTTAAGAGTATATTGGTTTCTCTTAAAATTTGAGTGACTTTTAAACTATGATGTAATTTTACACGAAGATTGAATGAATATACTTTTTATCTTGAAGATATTTTTCACACATATGTAACTGCATCCAAACTATGCATTTCACAATTGATTCTGATATAGTATTATGGTTCTGCATCCATGACTCAAGCATGGAATATGAGCATGGAGTGATTTGCTGCCATTTATGAATTTTTGCTTGTTCTTTGAAAGCAAGGCTAGAGTTATTGTATACCCATATGCCAGTTCTTTCCATTCTATGAAGGTGAAACAAGAATCACTGGTCATTTGAATGTAATTAGAAATACAAATTAAAGGGATTTGTTTAAATAGTTTTTCACCCAAAGGATTTTCAAATTAAAATAAACTTAGAATTCCTTTATTTACGAGAATATTCTTATAAGCTTATAGATATTTATGAAGAAACCGAATTAGTTAAAAGGATGTCTACGCAAATTTTAACCTAGACAATAAGCCATTCTTTAAAAAATTCATAGTCTTATAAAAAAAAAAGGTTAAATATGTTTTTGATCCTTATAAATATATCAACTTTTCGTTTTAGTCTCTCTAAATGTTTTCTTTTTCTTCGACATTTAGTCCTCCAAAAAAAATTAGATAATATGAAAAAATATTATCTAAATTTTTGTTTTTTAAATCACGAAAAATATTTTCCAGAATTTTTATTTTTTGTAGAAAAAAAAACTTTTATTTTGAAAAAAAAACCTAAAAATGTTTCAGGTGATTTTGTATTAGACTAATACATTACATATAATTTAAGAATGAAATATTTGTGAAGATAAATGCTGACAAAAGAAATTGTTTTCAATCTCCAGAAAATTTATTTTATGCCATACATGATGCCTAAATCAAATGTCCATGACTTTATAATGCATTTCCCCTATCAAATAACCATATATTTATGTTTCACTTTCGAGTAAAAAAAAAAAGTTTCATATAATTTTAAATTAATAATAAAACTATATTTGTAGTATTTGTTACGCCCGTGATTGTTTTTTTGGCAAGTAATGGTATTTGTTATACTTTTTGTGTCCGAGGTTCAAACCCCGATCCATACATATAATATGTAATATCTTTATCAACTAAGTTAAACTTACGGAGATTATAACTTTTTATTTAATTCATGCTATTTTTGCTTACAATCCTCTAAACAATAAAACAAACAATTGTTTCATAGAATAAAAAAAAATAGTTTTAGAGTGTAAAAACGAAGTACACGTGAATTGTCTGATTATCTTTGGTTTGAGAGTTTATCCTTTATTTTAAGCAAGAATTTTTATGCAATTACAGTTGACATCTCAACTTTTTTGACACCTTAGCTGCCACCAATCATTCCTCTCAACACACAAAGTATACCAAAAATATGAAGAAAAGAAATGCCGATAAATAAATGGGACCAAACCAAAATCCTTAATAAGAAATTACTCAAACCTATAATTAGGCCGTTCTTCCATATTAGAGTCATCCAAAATAAAAGTAGAGGGAGTGCTCCAACATATAAACAATTAATAGAGACACCACGAAAATCAAACTTTTCTTCACAATGGTTGTCTCTTTGGTAGATACGAGAGTAAATAAAAAGTGACACATGATATTGATATTTATACAAACATTTTGAAATAATTCACTCTCTCATACATGTGTTGTATATATTGACAAAATGAAGAGGATTGTCCCAAAATGGTCATATAGTCAACTAGAAAAGGAAAAATAATTATCCATGAATTTCTGAGCTTCAAATGAACAATGTCAAATAACAGATATTTGATCAAATAAAAAATTGAAGAACCTTCAACAGGAATTTACGATCCATAGTATCAAAATTTTCTTTATATCAATCTAGAGTCAAATGGCCACCAAAATATAATTTTACCTACAAAGTTAATCACTTTAAATTTGAAATTAGCAAGGACAACAGGGCTAAACAACTAAATATGGTCAACACCTATATCTTAGGAATAAGCATAACTAAGTTAAGCTAATCCTAATAGGATGCGCGAGAAGGTTCAAAAAAGAAACAATCTTTTCCTTTTGAAGTTGAATTATACCACTTCAAACTCGGCTTCTGCAGCATTAACATTAACCAGAGTCGATGTTCTCCTCATCAAGGACAACATAAACCCAATTTTATTCAGTAAGCTAAGGAACTTTTTTTTTTTTTTACAAATTTAGAAATATCAATAGTATTTGTACACCAAGTGTGGAGAAGCCTGGGCAAAAGTCTTTCTTTTAGAAAATGGCACACAAATTGATCATTGAGAAGAAAGAATGGATTAGGGGAAACTCCACCAGAGCTCTCTCATGGGGCAAACATACATCCTAATGCTTTACGTGTGAAACCCTATTATTAGAGTGATTAGGGTTCAACTTAAACACTCAATATCAACTTGAAAGTGTTTGTCTGAGAGAAAATATAGTAAATATGTTTTAATAAGTAAAGGTATGTAATCTTTTTCAATAAATTAAGAGTAAAAAATGGTATTTATTCTAGCTCAACCAGCAAAATGCCGAATTTTAAGCATTTTCCCGGATGTCATGACCAGGAACTCCGGTACCTCCACTTGTGTGTGTGTGAGTTTATAATGGCTTTGCCATTTCGTCTATCTACCAAAAAAAAACAATGTATACTTACTTGATAACATAAATTCATAAAAAAAAAATTGGCACATGATTCATACCAGTTTTTCATTATTTAGAAAAATACTCTAAAAATTTGAACAAAAGAAAAAAAATGAATAAATTAAATTTAAAATGAGCCTTACAAGCCAACCCTGGTTTGATGGATTGTGCAGGACAGATCAAAACAGATTGGAGGGTGAAAATCCAAATTAGCTCCACCGAAAGAAGTCTGAGTTAAACAAAAATCATGACATACTCAAGCAACTATGCCACTGCTAATGTATCAAGTCAGGAGACAGCTCAAGAACTTAGGTTTCTGGGCTTTTGGCAGACAGTTAGTACAACTACAGCAGAGGAATTTAATTTTAACAGCTTACAATCCAAGACTATAAAATACTGAGAATCAAAATAAATAGTAAAATCATAGAAAAACCGAACTTTAAAAGTTTACAGAGTATACATAGAAACAGGTTTCATTGCAAAGACTCCTCACCTGAAGTTTCTTACATTTTCTTCTCTCCTTTATTGTTTGGGGGGTGGGGGGGTCGTCACAGTTTATACCAGCAAAGATCAAAAGGGAATATCTTCATCAAAATCATCATCAACTTCATATTCATCTTCATCCCAACCATCCATAGCTTCTACTCCCATTACTTGTGCCCGCAATATATTCACAATTTGTCGGAAATTTCTATCAGTTATGATTGCTTCCGACTGATTTTCAGAAGTCACTGTGGGTTGACAGTTGGGCCCGTGGTTTCTCTTCAATACAAACATTCCAGAGGGCCCAAGAATATCAACAGTGAATGCTGGTGACAACTGAACTCCCAGAGCTTGAACATGAGCAACACTGCATTCACAATTGGAAGTCAGGATCTTTGCACAAGTATCTACAATACTATATTTTTGTTATGCAATATTTATTAGGTGGTGTTTGACATGCCCCTTTTTAATCAAACCAAAGTGTATCCATTTCTTAACTTATAGATTATGTAGCTAAAAAAACTCATTTTGATGCATCTTGCTCTATCAAATACTACTTAGGGAAACTTCTTCAAATTGAATTATAAGTGTAAAATGGAACAGAGACAGGGTAAATTCCATAACACTTCCTTATTAATGTTTAAAAAGATTTTGGTGAAATTCATGTTAATCTTTATAGAATTTGGAGAAAACAGCCCATTAGAATTATAATTTTCCATGAATGCACCAACCATTAGGATGAAAGGCAATAATCAGCGATGACATAAAACAATATAAAAAAGAAAACTAAGCATGCCAAATGTGCCTGAATTAAGCAGCCTTTAAACCAAAAAATTTAAAATATTGTGGTCCCATCTACCAGGGTCTGGGCACTGAACTCTAGCCTAGGTGGTTGTATTAGCACAACAAAGAACTCTTATAAAAGAGGATACAAAGGATGTCGGATCATTAATACAAGGCTAAAACATTATACAATCCACGTGCAATAAGACAAAAGCTAAGCATAAATTGTTGTCTTTTGCTACAAGATAGGAATAACTGAATTTCAGTTTGAAAGAACAGCAAAGACAACTGTCATCAAACTAAACTAACTTCTATATTCTAATACACCACCCCCACCTCCCCCGCAAGCTCAAGGTGGTAAAGTCCAGTTTGTGTTGTGGAGCGTATACATAGACACATTATCAAGTTAGAACTTACTCTTTCAAGTCATGCCTCCCTCCCTTTATCACACTGGGAACATGCCTTTCTTGCCGCAATATACCTCATTAATAGATTAGCTACTACCTTTCTTAACTTTCAAATAGCATACACTGTCTTGTTTAACCAGGCACCAGATTATAATTTCCTAGGGTTTAGGGTTTAAGAGGATAAATAAACCACTCTATCCAGGCATGGTTCCATGTGAGGCAATCCGGCTCAAAACCTGACTTAATTGCAACTGTATGCCTCTAAGTATAAAAAAAACCATGGAATCTATAAGTTTTTTTATAATTCCTAAAATTGACAAAATAATTAACCTCAAAATCGAAGGGACAGTCGGTATGAAATGCAAACACCTTTCAGCAGTACTCAAGTTAACATCATTTGTGCACACAATACGATTAAATTGTAATTAAAACCAAGTGCTTCATAAGGCATATTGTGAATTTATTTAGGATACTACGGCTACTCAGCCAACAATTTTAATAAAACCTGAACACATAAGTTTGCTAATGAATAAACACACCAAGTGTAGAATCTATAAGTTTTTTTATAATTCCTAAAATTGACAAAAGAATTAACCTCAAAATAGAAGGGACAATCAGTATGAAATGCAAATACCTTTCATCAGTACTTAAGTTAACATCATTTGTGCACACAATACGATTAAATTGTAGTTCAAACAAAGTGCTCCATAAGGCATATCGTGAATTTATTTAGGATACTACAGCTACTCTGCCAACAACTTTAATAAAACCTCAACACACAAGTTTGCTAATGAATAAACGCACCAAATGTATAATAAGCCATCCATTTCTTGCCTCTGTACCCTTTCCAAAAGCTCAATCTGCAAGATACCACCAATACAGAGTACAGGTTCTGGAAGCGTGAACTTCTGTAGCCGGTTTTCCTGTTCACAAGGAATCGTTTTCAGAAAAACATAAAACAGTTCCAATTGTTAAAAACATTAGTAGTGTTACTCAAGGAAAATTATTTGAACGTAGAGTTAATATTCAGTCGTGCAGCTTTCATTTTATTTTTCTCAGCAACGCCGTGCTAGGTCTTTCTACTACTTTGGAGGGTAATACGTTTTCTGATCATCCAACAAATTTACTTCTCAATTTACTTGCAATATTTATAGAAGAGTGTCCTTTTGAACAAAGCATATCTAGTTTTTCGTATCAAGCATCAAGAAATCAATGCAACAGAAATTATTCAATGAAGAACAAGTACAGAAACTAGTTAAGATATACAGTTACTAACCTGAGCCATTGGAAACTCCGGTGATGTATAGGTCCATACATACTTTTCACTTTCATCAGCTAACTTATCTCTTTTTTTGGGTGGTGTTTCACCAGCTAAATCATCCAAAGAGGCTTTAAGATGACCCATTTTAAACCTAACAGATTTTGCTGAATATATAGGTGACCCCATCTGAAATATAGCTGACAGTTAAAAAATATTGTTAGCAAAAAAACATAGAAAGTAAAATAAATGAGTCGAGCACGTAGTTTCTGAAGATTTCAAATATCACCTTGGAAAGGCTGAATATTGATTTCTGTAATAAGACATATTTGAGAGGTCAACTGGTATGTTAATGTCTCGGGCACGTTGGGATTACTTTGTCCACTACTTGACCAATAGGAAAATCTACCACCAATGTTGTCTCTTTCCTCAAGAGTGTGATCAATGCTCTCCTGAGGGAAATTATCAGTGCTAGAAGCACCGATTGCCTTAGCTATGCAATCCACAGCAACAGGAGATAAGCAGGATTTGGCAAAATAACTGTAGACTCTATGATCTTTCTGCAGAGCTAGACTTTCCATAGATTGGCTAGATCCAACCTCTGTGTCTCCATTTACTCCATTCTGGTTCAGTTCAACAACACACGCAACTCTAGATAATTGAGGAAACATTCGCAAGCACAACTGCTTAGAAAGGCCATTTGTAACCACTGCAAACAATAGCACCAGTTAACCATTGCAATAAATATTTTCAATTGAAATTTGTATCTATCGAGAATGAGAAATCCAGTTGCGACTGCATTAACCACTGGTCATGAACTTGTTTCTTTCATTTGATAGGTGCTTTTATAATTTATTTATTTTTGAAATGGATAGGTGCTTTTTTAATGGAAACAAAATAAAAATAAGTAGAACGCAGAATGTAGAAGAAAACAAGACCAATATAATTCACTTTCCAATCCCAATGCATAACTCATAAGTAACAAGGATTGCTAAATAATATATCAATGGGGATAGACTGACCATGTCATAAGTCCCTATTTAAGACATCAAACCAGTTTTTTTTTTTTTTTTTTTTAAAAAAAAATTAGCAAAAA